>Ga0209567_10001296_pt1 | contig 13047 bp, 11 predicted proteins | sample COG_12_FD_184756 | JGI IMG/M metagenome (GOLD analysis project Ga0209567, IMG submission 184756) | Pelagic marine sediment microbial communities from the LTER site Helgoland, North Sea, for post-phytoplankton bloom and carbon turnover... | ecosystem: Environmental > Aquatic > Marine > Neritic...
GCCAAGCAGCTTAAGTAGTCGTTTCATCGGACATACAGTCTACTGCAAGGAGGGTTTGCCTCGCCAACGGGGCGGGCAACAAGTAGAGCACCGGTGTCAGGTAGAGCGTGAACAAGGCGGCGAGCTCAAACCATTTGTTTCGCATCGGACACTCGGGAAATTGAGTGCCGAGTATAAAGAGGGGACGGGCGTCCGGCAGTCGAAAAGCCGCGAAACCCTTGTTTAGCAACGACTTGATACAGATCTTCGTTATTGAGGAGTCTCGCCGGGAACGAGAAGGTGTACCGCTGATTCGTACATTTTTCTTGTTGCGGGCCAGTTACCTCCGTCTGTGCATTACCTCGACCTATAGAAAGTGCCCGCTAGAACCAGGCACTGGACTAAGCAGTCAGAGCAGAACCGCTAGCCGGAACTCCCCGATTGATGCACGAAGTGGGCTACCAAAGCACATGCCCCACCGCATACCGCTCCAATTGTCAGCCCTGCAAGTGCCACCGGTTGGCTCAGCAGAAGTGTCGTCATGGAACCAAAAGCTGCGCAATCCAGCGCTCCATGGCCATTGGTTGCCGCGTAGCCCGTGCTCACCGCGAACAAAGTCGCTATTCCGGCAATCACTCCAATTACCGCACCCCAGAACGTGTAGTGCGCGCTTGTGGGGGGGGCACGGGGGGGATCGATACCAGAACGGTGGTGAGAGATAGACTTCATCATGACCTTCCTCCAGTTCGGTTGGGATAATCCAACACTACTCCGGAGAAGAGGTGGCCATGCCGAGGAATTACGTGCCTGCGCTCTTCGCCATAACTAAAACCTGCGGCCCGATCGGCAGGGCAGGATATTGGGTTAGCGCAATCTGGCTAGTTTCGGATCGCCGCGGCGGCGACGCCTGATACGTGCCCACGCCGCACGTCTCACCCGCGCGATTAAGCCCGATACTCATTGTCTTGGCCAAGAAAAACTCTCGCAACTGACCTTCCTCTCTCTACCTCAGTGCGTTTCATGCCGCATGAAGATAGTGCACGCTCGGCGCAGACCTGACAATTCGGTCTTCTACTTAAGCAGAGTCTCCGTCGCGTCGGACTTCCCGAATTGACGGATTTCACGGATCGGCTGTAGCTTTGTATTTCCCAGCAAACACTTGGCATTGTCTTGGGTACGCGCGCGCGTTCTTCCCTTCACCGGCGCCTCAACGGTGGTCATGGGAAGGGCGGTCTCTTCGCGGTCGCCACGGTCCTCTTTTTGGCGGCAGGCCCCACGCCAGCCCAGGACGATGCGCGATGCCTCAGGTGTCACTCGAGGCCGGACCTCACGGGCTACCGCGGGGATGAGGAGATATCCGTATTCGTGGCCGAAGACGCCGGCATAGCGTCCGTTCACTCGGGCCTGGCGTGCGTGGAATGCCACGCGGACCTGGCGGGCAGCAGGCGACGCCGGCACGCGGAGGAGCTCGAGTTCGTCGATTGCGGCGCCTGCCACCAGTCGGAGGCACGCGCGCACCGCAGAAGCCTCCATGGCGAGGCTGCCGCACGGGGCGATCCCATGGCGCCCAGCTGCGCCGACTGTCACGGCAAGCACGACACCCTGTCTGCCTCAAACCACGACGCGCCAACGGCGATGATGAACGTGCCGCTACTGTGCGGCAACTGTCACCAGGAGGGGTCGCCCGTAACCCGGACTCACGAGATCTCTCAGGACCGCATCCTCGAGAACTACTCGATGAGCATTCACGGTGAAGGATTGTTCCACCAGGGCCTTACCGTCACGGCTGTCTGCACCTCCTGTCACACCGCCCATGACATCCTTCCGCACACCGATGAGCGATCGAGTATCCACGCAAACAACGTGGCCGCGACCTGCGCCGCGTGCCACGGACAAATCGAACGAGTGCACCGCAAGGTCATCGAGGGTCGCCTGTGGATCGAAGAGCCGACCAAGATCCCGGCTTGTGTCGACTGCCACGCTCCGCACAAGATCCGCCGTGTCTTCTACCCTGACGGCCTGGCAAACAAGGACTGCCTGACCTGCCACGGCCAGACGGATCTTTCGATGACGCGTGGCGGTGAGGCGGTCAGCCTGTACGTCGACGAGCTGATTTTCAGCAGTTCCTCGCATGCCGGAACCGCCTGCGCTCAATGCCACACGGATGTGACCGTGGCAATGGAACGCGCTTGTGCGACGATACGATCGCCCGTGGACTGCGGCATCTGCCATGCCGAACAGGTCACCAACTACCAGGACAGCACGCACGGCACGCTGCACGCCGAACAGGACCCGGATGCGCCGTCGTGCCAGGATTGCCACGCGAAACACGCTACGCTCAGTAGTGTCTTGCCAACCTCTCCCACCTACCCTCGCAACGTTCCCACGCTGTGCGGGCAGTGTCATCGCCCTGGCGAGCAGGCCGCGACACGAATCGAAGCCGATGTGGCTGACATCGTCGGCAGCTACGAAGACAGCGTACATGGCCGTGCCCTGATAGAGGCCGGTCTTATCGTGGCGGCGACCTGCGCCGACTGCCATGGTGCGCACTCCGAACTTCCTACAGACGATCCACGCTCGATGACGAACGCGCAGCACATCGCCGACACCTGCGGAGTCTGTCATCACGGCATCGAGCAGGAGTTCCGGACCAGCGTCCACTGGACCGAGCGAGCCGACAGCGACCAGGAGCGTCCGACCTGCGAGGACTGTCACGCCTCTCACACCATCTCGCGTTCCGATAAGCCCGGATTCCGAACGCGCATGATGGAACAGTGCGGCTACTGCCACGTCGAGCAGGCAGAAACCTTCTTCGATACATTTCACGGCAAGGTGTCCAGGCTTGGCGGAGAGGGCGTCGCCAAGTGTTACGACTGCCACGGCACGCACAATATTCTGCCGCCGACCGAGCCCGCCTCTATGCTCAGCCGGGACAACGTCGTGGAGACCTGCGGCCAGTGTCACGAGGGTTCGCACCGGCGTTTCGCGGGGTACCTGACCCACGCGACGCACCACGACCGGGACCGCTATCCTTACCTGTTCTGGTCGTTCTGGGGCATGACCGCGTTGCTGGTAGGCACCCTGACCTTCGCCCTGCTGCATACGCTGGCATGGCTTTCGCGGCTATACCTCAGCCGCGACGAGTGGCGGGCACATAAAGCGCTTGCCCGTAGAAACAACAGGAAGGTTTATCGCCGCTTCAACCGACTGCAGCGCTCCCTGCACGTCGCGATGATGATCAGTTTCTTCACGCTGGCGTTGACGGGAATGGCCCTGAAGTTTTCCTACATGCCGTGGGCGCAGGCGACCTCGCGACTACTGGGCGGATTCGACAGCATGGGATTCCAGCATCGCTTCGGAGCCGTCATCCTGTTCATCGTCGCAGCCGTGCACCTGTGGGATGTTGTGGGCCGCAAGAGAGCCATGCGACAAACCTGGCTCGAGGTCATCACGGGACCGGACTCCATTATCTTCAATCGCCGCGACGTTCGAGAGTTCGTTCAGTCCATTAAGTGGTTCTTCGGCCTGGGTTCTCGCCCACATTACGGCCGCTACACCTACTGGGAGAAATTCGACTACTTTGCCGTGGCATGGGGCGTCATAATCATCGGAAGCACAGGCCTGGTACTGTGGTTCCCGGAATTCTTCACGTACCTCGTTCCGGGCTGGGCCGTCAACGTGGCCACAATCATCCACAGCGACGAGGCGCTGCTGGCCGTGGGCTTCATTTTCACGATCCACTTCTTCAACACGCACTTCCGGCCTGACAAGTTCCCGATGGACCCCGTGATATTCACCGGGCTGGTGCCGCTGGACGAACTGAAATACGACAAGCCGGGCGAGTACGAAGCGATGCGGGATTCCGGCGATCTTGAGGATCATCTCGTCGACCGGTATCCGGCGGGCAGGGAGCGTGTGATCAGGATATTCGGTGCGGTGGCCCTGACCTTCGGTTTGGTCCTCCTGGCCCTGATCATCTACACGATGCTGTTCGGCTATCGCTAAGGTTGGTCGCCTGGGCCATCATCGCGCGAGAGCAGGCCGTGGACGACTGTAGACCCTGGCAGGATTGCAATATAGCCAAACACCCCCATTTTTCACTGCATTAGTGGCGCAAAATTGCGAGATAGGGAGTGAGCATGGCCGATTCGCCTTTCGTCATCGACGTCACCCGGGAAAACTACCAGCAGGTCATGGAGGCCTCGTTCAAGGTCCCGGTACTGCTGGACTTCTGGGCCAGCTGGTGCCAACCGTGCCAGGTCCTGATGCCGATCCTCGCCAGGCTGGCCGAGGAATACCAGGGCAGATTCCTGCTGGCCAAGTTGAATACCGAGGAGCAACAGGAGATTGCCGCCCAGTTCGGCATCCGCAGCATTCCGACCGTCAAGCTTTTCCGCAGCGGCCAGCCCGTGGACGAGTTCATGGGGGCGCTGCCGGAACCGGCAATTCGCGAATTCCTCGACCGGCACGTCGCACGCGAGTCGGATACGACGGTGGAACAGGCACGTGAGCACCTGCAAGCAGGGAACACCGACGACGCGATCGCCTTATTGAACGAAGCCCACGAGAATGATCCGGACAACCCGCGGGTGACCCTGACGCTTGCCCAGGCGCAGGCAGCGTTGGGCGACATCGCCGCCGCCGAGGCAACGCTGGACAGCCTGCCGGCGGACGAGAAGGACAAGCCGGAAGTCGCCGCTCTGCGCAGTCAGCTGTTCTTCGAGGGCCAGGTGGCCGACGCTCCCGACGCGACCGAACTCGAGGCCAGGCTCGCAGAAAATCCGGACCATCACGAGGCCCTGTTCCAGCTGGCGCTGCGCAAGGTGATCGAGCAGGACTACGATACGGCCATGGAATTGCTACTCAAGCTAATGCAGAAGAATCGCGATTTCGGCGACGACGCCGGCCGCCGCAGCCTGTTGAAGGTATTCGAACTGCTCGGGGACGATCCTCGCGTTGCTCAGTATCGCCGCCGCATGGCGAGCCTGTTGCACTGACCCGATCGGACTACATCGATTCCGCCATCTCCCATATTCTCGTCGAGCGAGCGCCTGAGCGACAGAAGATAAGGAGGGGTCGCTCGAGCTCGTCACAAGCCTCCGCAAATGCCCCGACGTCTTGCCTGGTGATCGATCCGGGCTCGACGGGGAAATGCACGAAAGTCATTCCCAGTTCCTCCGCGCACTTTGCAAGATCCGCCGACAACGGTTGGCCCATCGACTCATTGTCGAAGCGGTTGTTCATGATGCTACGAACACCCTGTTTGGCCACGAGATTCAGATCCTGCTCAAACAACTGTCCGCAAACGTAGACCTGTGGCGCCAGTTCGAGCGCCTTTATCTGTAAGTAGTCCTGCCTCATTTCTTCAACCTCAGCCCGGGCGCGTAGCTCTATTGCGCGGCCGCGCGATGCTCACGTGGCGGCGTCAATCGTTTCCAGAGTGCGCGCGGATCTTCCGCAAAGACATGTTCACCTGATGCCGGCACGACATGCCAGCTGCCACGCTCCATTTCCCCGTCCAGTTGTCCGGCGCCCCAGCCAGCGTAGCCGATGAAGAAACGCAGGTCGGCGAGGTCCACGGGAGCACTCATCAGCCCATCATCGATGCGCACCAGGTGGACCGAATCGACGATCGCCTCCGCGTCCTTCGGCGGTGCGTCGGTGCGCAGCAGCGCGCGCAGGCTGTTCATTTGCACCGGGCCACCCCAGTAGAGTGTGCCGCTGTAAGCAGCGAATGCCTCGACATCGTCGACAAGCTCCTCCGGTTCGATATCGGTGGGGCGATTGACGACGATTCCCATCGCACCGTGTTCGTCGTAGTGAAGAAGCAGAATGACCGTTTGAGCGAAGACCTCACCGTGCACCAGTTCGGTAGCCACCAGCAGCTTGCCTTTCGCGGCCTCCTGATCGGCGCCGGCCGCCGCTGGCAATAGCCAGGCGACGAGCACGAACCATGTCACGATCCTCTTCATCCCGACAGCCAGTATAGGCCTTCTTCCGGGTTTTCTGTGCCGAATAGGCGTCGACGCTGGTACCGCTTCTTCTCTGTAGACCTCGTGTGTCAGACTGTCACTGTAAAAAACTCCTGGGTTCCATATTATGAAAGACAGCTTCCCTGGCCCAAAGACGCGCGCTGCGCTCGAACGGGGCATTCCGCTTTTTCACAATGGCCTGCGGTTTGATGACGAGATGGAACGAGCCGGGCGACGCGGTTTTCGCCCGGTGCGGCAGATCGTTATCGACAAGGCGGAGGGCGACTTCGTCTGGGACCTTGACGGCAAGCGCCACATCGATTTCCAAAACGGATGGGCAACGAACCCGCTCGGTAATTGTCATCCCGAGATCCTCGAGGCTGTCGATGCGGCCAACCGTCAATACGGTTTTCATTACGATCACCCGCTCCGCTACGACCTGGCCGAGATGCTGGCAGACATCATGCCAGCCAGGGCACTGCCAAGAACCAACTACGAGGTTTCGGGGACGGAGGCAGCTGAAGCCGCCGTGCACCTGGCGCTCACGCATACGAAGCGGCGCTATATCATCACGTTCAGCTCTTCCTACCATGGTATGGGGCTCGGCACCAAGGTCCTGAGCGGAGTCGACGGCAAGCTCAGCACTTACCTGGAGGGCTGGGGCGGCGGCGTAATCAAGGCGCCGTACCCTTACAGTGAACGCATTCCGGCCGACATGAGCGAGGAGCAGTACACCGAGTATTGCCTTTGGTATCTCGACAACCACATTCCTTCCAGTGTCGCCGCGCGCAACAACATCGCGGGGATCCTCGTCGAGCCGGGTCTCGCCGAAGGCGGCAACTGGATTCCGACGACACGGTTCCTGACCGGTATTCGCGAAATTTGTGACAAGAACGACTGGTTGATGATCTCTGACGAGGTGCTGGCGGGGCTGGGCCGCACCGGCCGGATGTGGGGAATTGAGCACTACAAGGTCGTGCCCGATATCCTCGTGTACGGAAAGAACCTGTCTGGCGGCATCGCGCCGCTGTGCGGGATCTCGGCGCGTGACGACATTCTGGGTGACAATCAGGACTTCGTATCGGGGTCGACGTTTGCCGGAACGCCAGCGGGATGTGCAGCGGCAATTCGGACGCTAGAGATCTTCGAGCGTGACCGTATCGTCGCGAATGCGAAGCGACTTGGTGACATCGCGGCCGACATCATGCACGAATGGGACAAGTACGGCATTGTGCGCCAGGCGCGCGGTAACGGCTTGCTGCTCGGAGTGAGTTTCGGCAAGCCTGCATCCGCAGGTAGCGAGGAGAAAGACTGGTGGACGGCGCGCGCTGTTCGCGGAAGGATGCTTGAGAACGGGGTGTGGGCGATTTCCGACCGCGAAGACACGATTCGCATGTATCCGGCGCTCAACATGGATGAGTCCGTGCTTCGCGAAGGACTGCAGATCATGGAAGACGCCATCCGGCAAGTCGACAAACACGGCCATACCGAGGGTGATGCGGCAGCGTATCCAAGCGGCGTTGCGGGATTCTAGCGGGAACTGCCCGCTCCTCGTATGCGGATTAGTCGTAAAACAGGAACTCGAGCAGACGCCCCATCGTCAGGTAAGTGCTCGACGGGTTGCTGGCCGACTGCCTGAGCTTCTCGAGGTCATCCTTATCCAGCCATTGCCCGTCCTTGACGACGGCCAGCGGTCGCCGCAAGTGCGCCGGGTCTTCTAAGGGGTTCTGCTCGACAAGGATGAGATCGGCGATCTTGCCCTCCTCGATGGTGCCCAGCCGGTCCTCGACCCGCAGCACCCGAGCCGCATTAATTGTCCCCATCGCGAGGATCGCGTCTGCCGGCAAACCCGCTTGCTGCAGCAGCGCTATCTCGTCATGAGTGGATGTTCCGGGGATCGCGTAGATCGCGCCCCAGTCGGTTCCGAGCACGAGGTTCACGCCCGTTTCGTGCAGCACGCGTGTAATGTACTGAAAATACGCGTTGCGTTTCTCCAGGCTCTCCTGCAACTGTTCGCCCGCGCCGAGCCAGCGCGCGCCGGCCGTCTTGTCGACAAACAGCGTCATCATCGGATTCAGTTTTTCGAGCGGCAGTTCGTCGAGGAACGCCTGCTTTTCACGGGCCAGTCGCGTCAGGTGATCGAAGATCATTAGTGTCGGCGTAATCGTGGCGTTCATGTCCTTGAGCTGCCTGGCTATCGACACAAGCGCCTCGTCGTCGTACTGGTATTCGAGCGGGCCCTGGAAGATGTCTTCGGTATGCTCGAGCGTTACCATCGGTTCGGCAAGTCGATAGTCGGCCTCCACGACCGGATAGGGAACGTGTCCGGCCACGGGGAAGTCCAGCTTGGCCGACTCGTCGATGATGGCCTGGTAGACCGGTACGTCGAGACGCGCATAGGCCTTGATGAAGTCCCAACCCTCTTCGTGGTATCGACGGACCATCTCGCGGGCTTCGTCGGGGTCGGTAACGATCTTATGTCCCAGCGGGTTCGCGTTCTTCTTGCCGTTCATCGTCGGCGTCGCGGTGAACAGGTTGCTGCCGAGCCACTCGCCATCGGCCAGTTCCCGTTTCCAGCGCAGATGCATCGGGTAGCCGCCCATGTTGCGGACGCTGGTGACGCCATAGGCCAGGCTCAGCACGAGATTCTTGCGGTCCATTGCATGCACGTGCATGTCGAACAGGCCGGGCATCAGGAATGCGCCTCGAGCATCGATCAAACGATACGCATCGTTAACCGAAGAGCCAGCTGGCCTGATGTCCTCGATACGGCCGTCACGAATCAATAGCTGCCGATTCTCGAGAACCTGCGTGTCGGTCATAGTGACGAGATGCACGTTGTCGATAGCCAGCGCCAGCGAGTTGTCGGCCGGGACCAGATCATCGGGCGTTTCCCAGCGTGCCAGTGGGATTGCTGCGATGCTTACAAGCAACAGCGCCAGCACGACGAGTACAAGCACCTTGCCAGTTTTCTTCAGTAGTCTGATAAACATCTGGCCCGATTCTACACAGTGCCCGGCAGCTTCACGCAATGATCAAGGTTACGCTCGCTCCGATTGCCAGTGTCCACAACACGCCGTAGCCGATGATTTTTCGATCGAGCTGCGGCAGCCGCTGCATTGTCATCAGGTAGTCCATCGTAAAGAATTGCATTTCAAGCCTCCCAAGCGTCCGCAAATTTCGTTCGCCGGGAGTAACGGTACTTGACTGGAACCAGCCAGCAACCGCAAAAAACTCAATCGAGAGATGAATAAAACTCACTATTGGGCGGTGACGCGGCGTTCAGCCAGTTCCTTTTCGATTTGCCGCACTTTCTCACTGCTCAGACCATAGAAGACGATGGCCAGCGCACTCAGCATGGCGAGCACACCCGGGAAGATGCTGAACATCAGCCGGATACCCATCATCGCACTTTCGCTCTGATCCTGGTTGGCCACGAACCCGAACAATGAAAGCACGAACCCCGACAACCCGGCGCCGACCGCGAGACCCATCTTCTGCGCGAACTGCGAAGCCGAAAATATCAGCCCCGTGGTACGACGACCGGTTTTCCACTCACCGTAGTCCGCACAATCGGCATACATCGACCACACGATGGCCAGGGTCGGGCCGACGACAAAGTTTCCCAGGCAGGTAATGGCCACCATCAACCAGTATTGATCTGGCGGAATGACAAAAAAGACGCCCATAGCCGCGGCATTAGCCAGCGTCAGGCCGATCATCAGACGTCGTTTGTCGAAGCGCTTGACCACCGCCTGGGTCACGAGAATACCCGCCAGCAGCGCAAACGTTTGCAGGGACAAGAACACGGCGGTCTTGTCGAAGATCAGGAATAGCGAGGATCCATCGTCGCCAACGAAATACTTCAGGTAATAAATTGTCCCGCCGGCGCGCATGGGCACGTTCATCAGGTTGAAGATAGCCGCAAAGAACAGCGCGATCCACGGACCGTTATGCGTGAGCGCACTGAAATCCGCCTTGATATCTGAATTGTCCTGCTGCGGGTGCACGCGTTCCCTCGTCGTCGCGAAGCAGGCCCAGAACAAGAGAATCGATATGACCGCGAAGATCATCATCGTCAGGCGGAATCCGGCCACCTCGTCACCCTGTCCGAGCAGGTTTTTCAGCGGGGTCACGAAAGTAGCTATAAGCCAGCCCGCCCCAAAAGCGCAGGCGAATCGATAGCTGGCCGCCTTGGTGCGCTCGAACGAAGACGGGGATATCACGCCCATTAGCGCCGAGTACGGCACGTTGATCGCCGTGTAAGCGAGCATCATCAACGTGTAAGTCGCGTACGCGTAGATCAGCTTGCCTGTGTCCGAGAACTGCGGTCCGGCAAACATCGCATAGCCCAGCACCCCGTAGGGGACGGCGGCCCAGAGCAAGTAGGGACGAAACTTGCCCCAACGCGACTCGGTGCGGTCCGCGATCAGGCCCATGACAGGATCGCTTACCGCGTCGATTACCTTTGTGACGAGGAACATCGTGCCGACAGCAGCGGGCGCCAGGCCGTAAACATCGGTGTAGTAATAGAGCAGGAAGATATTGAAAACCTGGAAGAAGAAGTTCGACGCCGCATCGCCCAGGCCATAACCGAATTTCTCTTTGAACTTGAGTGGATCTGTATCAGAAGACATGCGTTTCTGGATTGCCCTTTGTTATTCGAATTGTGATGACGCCCGCGAGCTATGCTCATTGGTGTCGTTGATAAACCCCTTCAGGTCTTTTGATAGACGCGTACCCAATCAATATACATGTACTGCGGGAAGTCGGTGGTCGCGTCGGGTCGACCGGCGTGTGCACCTCCGACAGCGATATTCAGGAGAAGGAAAAACTCTTCATGAAACTCAGAGAGTTCGCTTGAGGAAATTGGCGTGGATGCGAATTCCTCTCCATCAACAGACCACGCAATCCTGTCTGCGTCCCACTCCAATTCGAATACATGGAACACGTCGGCGAACCTGCCCTGTTTCAGTTTGAAGGCAGCGGCTCCCATACTTGCGTGCGAGCCTGATTGATCGGCGTAGTGGATATTGGCCTCGACGACCGCATCGTCCTTCGAGCCATAGAGTTCCAGGATATCGATCTCTCCGGATTGCGGCCAGGGAGTATCGCCGCCATTCTCGTTGATATTTGCGCCCAGCATCCAGAATGCCGGCCAGATACCCTTGCCGTGCGGCAGCTTGATGCGCGCAGCAATCTTGCCGTACTTGAAGGTCCGCTTGTTCGCCGTATTCAGTCGGGCGGACGTGTATTGATCCAGCCCGTGGTCATCACTTTCGTGAACGGCTTTGATGACGAGGCGATCGCTTTCTATATAGGCATTGTCGCTACTGTTCGTGTAGCGCTGCCACTCATCGTTGAAGCGGCCGGCTTCCAGCACCTGGAGATTCCAGCTGTCTTCATCGATGGCGTCTGCCTCGAATTCGTCTGACCATACGAGCTTCCAGTCCGAGCCTGGCTGGTAGGTATCGTCTTGCATGCTGGCGGCCGGGGGTTCCATGGCATCATTCCCTGACGGAGCGACGCTGGCGTCGCAGGCTGACAGCATCATAGCCAGAAACAGTCCAGCAGACATGGTTTGACTACGCATAGGTTTGCTCCGGGGTTCCAGGGGCGGGCCGGTATTTTGACGACAGCGCGCCGTGACCGAGCGCGACGAAACTTCTATCCCACATCGACGACATTTCGTTTGATCATCGTCAGCTCATTTCCCGGGTGTAGCGGGCGATGAGTAATGTCGTCCATCGCTTGCTTCATCAGGTACAGGCCGAATCCACCCGGCCTGGTTCGACTGTCATCCGGGTTCAGCTCATCGGGGGCTTCATTAGCCGAATCAAATGCAGGGGCTTTGTCACAGAGTCGCACGACGAGATCGCCGCGCTCGGCTGAAAGCTCCAGCGTGATCTCGCCCGGCCCGCCGTAACCATGCACGATGATGTTTGTCACGGCCTCGTCGACAGCCACACGCAAACCATCCAGCGCGGTAGGCACAACACCAAGCCCCGTCGCAGTCTTCGTGACGTAGTCGCGAATACGGGATAATTCGCCTAGATCGGCTTTAAAGCGCGGCAACAGCCTCGTCGACATTGTCGTGGATATCGATAAAACTATCGAAACCGAGCGTCTTAAAAACCTTGCCTGCCGCTGGAGAAGGATTTAGTACCTTCAATCGATCGGAGCGCATGCCGGGATCGTCAGGGGACAGTTGGTTGGTGATCGCATGGATGGCCCGCATGCCGGCACTACCAAGGTACTCGACTCCACTCATATCGAGAAACAAGTACTCGGCGCCGCCGTCGATAGCTTCCTTGGCCTTGGTTTCCAATTCGCTTTGAGTGTTCGCATCAAGCGATCCGCTCAATCGCATTACCGTAATTTGCTTGTCCCCTTGTTCACGCGATATTCCAATCTGCAGATCTTCTGACATCGGGTTACCCTCGTTCTAATAATTATCTCCCCTCGGAAATACTATCCCGTATCGCGGCGGCTCGCCAGCAGCGTGATGTCGTCATGCTGCTGCGCACCGTCGGTAAAATCCTTGATCGAAGTGATTATCATTTCGATCAGATTTTCGGCGCTTCCATCGAACTCGCCCAGCAGGTCGCGAAGGCGCGAATCTGAAAACTGCTCGCCGCTCTTGCTGGTTGCCTCGGGCACACCATCGGAGTAAAGGAGTAGTGTGTCCCCTGGTCCGAGCGTCGTCGTAGCCATCTCGTGGCGTACACCCGGAAAAATACCTAACACGGGCCCTGTGGGCGGTAACGTGGCATTGATACCGTCGTTACCGAGAATATAAGCCTCTTCGTGGCCCGCATTGACGTAGTTGAGCGTGCCCGTCCCCGGATCGAGCAAGCCGACAAACACCGAGGCGAACATGCTGGTACTGCCATGTGTCGTCGCAACGTAATTGTTGGTCAGAGCCACCGTATTAGCCAGAGTTTCATTGGCCAGAGTGCTGTTGTCCTGTTCCCCGGACGTCACAGACCATGCCGGGTCGTGTTCGACGCCCCAGGACTTGAAATCGCGGGACTGGGCCGACGCCCGAATGAGACTGCGAAACAGTGTCATGAAGAGCGCAGCGCCAACGCCCTTG
>Ga0209567_10001297_pt1 | contig 13034 bp, 11 predicted proteins | sample COG_12_FD_184756 | JGI IMG/M metagenome (GOLD analysis project Ga0209567, IMG submission 184756) | Pelagic marine sediment microbial communities from the LTER site Helgoland, North Sea, for post-phytoplankton bloom and carbon turnover... | ecosystem: Environmental > Aquatic > Marine > Neritic...
TGCCTCGGCAAGCAGTTCGCCATGATGGAGCTGCGCATCGTCCTCGGCACGCTGATCCAGAACGTCGACATCAATCTCCTCGAAGGCTTCGAGCCGGACGTCGTTTCCGCCATATCGCTCAACCCGGGCGAACGGGGCATGCAGATGACCGTCCGCTTCCGCGACGGGGCTCCGGTTCGCGCCGGCGATGGCTCACGAAGGCAACGGATCTCGAGCACTCACGCGGCCTGAGCGTCTAGATGAAGCGTCCGATCTTGAGCGGCAGGGCGATGGAATCATTGTGTTTTTCGTCTAATGACGACGCTGACATCAAAAAATTCCAGTATTAATCCTTGACGCGGTGCGTCGTTGTGGCCAGGGTAGGGGGTAAGGAATGCGGGTCGTGAGCCCCAGCGACTAGCCCGCGGAACCGATTGGGGGTTTCCCATGGATACTCAACTTCTTGTCGTCATCATGTCTATCGTCGCACTCCACGTCGCTGCTCTTGCGGGCGGAGGCTTGGTGCTTGTCGTCATGCGGCTACTCGGTCGCGGACCTGCCAGTGCCAATGGGGCGGACGGACGAGACTCGATTCACTGAGTCGATCTGAGGGGGGCGGCTGACGCCGTGCGGCTTGGATCAACACCAGGAGGCTTGGTGCCCCGGCCGTTCTAGAAGCTCGCGCAAGTTGGCGGACACCACCCGGTAGCCGACGTTGCCGTAGAGCTTCTGTCTGCCTTGGTTGAGGTAGTAGGTCGGGCTGCCCTCGATCTTGTATTCGTCGCGTAGCTCGATGTCGCGGCAGACTTCCGCCATCGCCTCGCCGGATTTCAACTTCGCTTCGATCGCGGAGGCGGATATTCCCACCTGACCCAGCACATCGAGCAGGACATCTCGATCTGAAATGTCGCGCGCGTGCTCGAAGAATGCGCGTCGAACCTGCCAAGTCGCTTCCTCGAAAACCGTGCGTCCGCCGAGGTCGTCATGGGGTCTCATGTCCACGACTCCCTCATCGACCAGTAATCGCGTCGCGCACAGCATCTCGTGCGCGGTCGAAGATGTCGTGGGTGCAACTTCGTTCCAGACGTCCCCGCTTACCGAGACGTGCGGGAAACCCGCAGCCACCTCCCGCACGTGCTCGCCGAAACCCGCGTATCCGCCGCGGTCTTGCCAACCTTCGCCGATTCGATATTTCGTGGCCCCGAAGACCGGAATGAAGCGGTATTCCAGCACGATCGACGATCCGAACTCTTTGCGGAGCTCATCCAACCGGGCTTCCGCCACATAGGCCCAGATACACAGGACGTCCGATACGTACGAGATGTGAGTAGTCATGACACCGCGCTCACCACTGGCCGATGCCGCCTAAGTCGTGGACGCTCGTGAAGCCATTGGCCTCGAGCAGTCGCTTCGCCATCGCGCTGCGGTTACCGCTTTGGCAGTACACGACGATATCGTCGGCCTTGTCGCCAAGCTCGCTCATGCGCCCTGAAAGCTCTTGGACAGGGATGCTGACCGCGCCGTTGAGATGCCTCCCGGAAAACTCTTCCGGGCTTCGGACATCGAGGAGCGTTGCGCCGCCCGCAACGAGCTTTCGCGCCTCCTCGCCGGAGATCCGCACGGCGGAGAAACGCAGATAGAGCACCGCGGCGAACACGATTACCAAGACGACTAGAATGAGCTTCGAAAGCATGGGCCCAAGGATAGTCCCGCTTGGTGGGCGCGCCACAAGTGAGACCCTCGGTCCGGGGGGTGCGGGGTGACGGGCGATCGCGTACGGTCTGCGCATGCTTAGAAATAGGATCCAGGCCGTGTTCCTGGCGATTGCGACGAGTATGGTCGTGGGCTGCGGCGGCAGCGATGCTGGCGATGGGGAGAGCCCCGAGCCTCCGGAGTTCGAGGAGTTCGCATGGCGGACCGACACCCCCGATGTGCGCACCGAGCGTTTGTGCGTCGAGGCGGCGGCGCCCGACGATGCGCCCGATACTACCTTCATCGATTGTGAGATCGAGGGCGCGACGTTTTCGAGCGAAGAGCAGGCCGAGAAAGACGAGCTGGTGGTGCTTGCGTACAACATCCTGCGTGGTTTTGAGGTCGATGCCCAACTCGACATGATCACCAGCGGTATCGCCGAGCGGCTTGGCTACTACTACGTGTATGCAACCGAGTTCGTCGAGCTTCCGAGCGACCGTGGCGACACGGGGCCGTACGACCCGCCGATTTGCGAGCATGGAAACGCCCTAGTGTCCCGCTACCCGCTGGGCAATGTCCGGCAGATCCGGCACGCCGAGAACATAAGCTGGTACACGCCGCCGGACGCGCCCGACCCCGATGAGCCTCGGCTCGGGGGACGCATCGCCATCGCGGCGGACGCCAAGATCGGCTCCGTGCTCGTCCGGTTGTACGTCCTGCACCTCGAGTCGACGCTCGGCGCCGTGGAAATTCGCGACGCACAGGCCGAAGAGATTGCCGCCGATAGCGAAGACGTGAGCCACCCGGTGATCGCTGGTGGAGACTTGAACACGTTCTTCTACAACAGCGACATCGAGAGGGGCATCCTCACCGAGCCGGCCGTCAAATCGTTCGTCGACCGAGGTTACCAGGATGCGCACCAGGGCATTCCTCTCGAGGAGCGGTACACGTCCTTCGATCCCTTCGACATGATTCTCGACATCATTCTGCCGCGAGGTGTCGAGGTTACCAGCGCTGGCCGTTGCCCACCTGAACGTTGTGAATCGCTCTCCGATCATCTCCCGGTGTTTGCCGAAGTTCGTGGCGTCCTCGGCGACTGACGCAAATGCGGCGCCTTGCGGAAAAGCGCGCTAGACCTCCCGCATGAGCGAGCCGAAGGGCAAAGCCGAGGGCCAGGAAAACGCGCCGAACTTCATTCACGACCTCGTCAAAACAGACGTGCGAGAGCGCAAGCACGGTGGTCAGGTAGTGACGCGGTTTCCCCCTGAGCCCAACGGCTATCTACACATCGGACACGCCAAGTCGATCTGTCTCAACTTCACCACGGCGGAGCTCTCCGAGAAGGGGCGCTGCCACCTGCGTTTCGACGACACGAACCCCGAGGCCGAGGATACGGAGTACGTCGAGTCGATTCGCGAAGACGTTCGGTGGTTAGGGTTCGACTGGGGCAGCCACGAATACTTCGCCTCCGACTATTTCGATCGGCTCTATGATTGCGCGGTAGACCTGATCGAACGCGGACTTGCCTACGTGGACAGCCAGAGCCTCGAAGAGATTCGCGAAGGCCGTGGCGATTTCTACAAGCCGGGGCGCAACAGCCGATTTCGTGATCAAAGCGCCGAGGAGAACCTGGGTCTGTTTGCACAGATGCGGGCGGGCGACTTCGACGAAGGTGCTCACGTGTTGCGTGCGAAGATCGACATGGCCTCCAAGGATGTGAACCTGCGCGACCCGCTGATGTACCGAATTCGAAAGGCGACCCACCATCGCACGGGCGACGATTGGTGCATTTACCCGATGTATGACTACGCCCATCCGATGTCGGACGCGTTTGAGGGGGTTACCCATTCGGTCTGTACGTTGGAGTTCGCTCACCACAATCCGCTCTACCAGTGGTTCGTGTCGCACTTCGATTTCGATCCGATGCCCTGGCAATACGAGTTCGCGCGTTTGAACTTGACCTACACGGTGATGAGCAAACGCTTGCTCAAGCGGCTCGTCGAAGAGGGACACGTCGGCGGCTGGGATGACCCCCGAATGCCGACGATTGCCGGAATGCGCCGCCGCGGGTACACACCAGCTGCAATTCGCCGTTTTGCCGAGCGCATCGGTGTGTCGCGCCGGGACAGCATCGTCGACGTCGGGCTCCTCGAGCACGCCCTTCGCGAAGACCTCAATGCCACCTCCCCGCGAGCGATGGCCGTCGTGCGCCCGCTAAAATTGGTGATCGAGAATCTCCCCGAAGGCGAGGAGATCGAGCTCAATGCGCCCTTCAGCCCAAACGACCCGAGCTTCGGCTCGCGCAGGCTCTACCTCACGCGTGAGGTCTTCATCGAGCGCGACGACTTCATGGAAGAGCCGGTGAAGAAGTGGTTTCGGCTGGCGCCGGGCAGAGAGGTTCGGTTGCGGTATGGTGCGCTCGTCACCTGCACCGAAGTCATCAAGGACGACGCGGGCAACGTCGTCGAGCTCCGGTGCACTTGGGATCCGGAATCGAAAGGCGGCAACGCCCCCGACGGCCGCAAGGTGCGCGGGACCATCCATTGGGTTAGCGCAGGGCACGCCGTGGATGCGGAGGTGCGCCTCTACGACCGCCTCTTCAACCAAGAGAACCCGCTCGACGAGGCGCACGAAGGTGACTTCACCGATCGCATCAACCCCGAGTCACTCGAGGTAGTACAGGGCGCGAAGCTCGAACCCAACCTCGCCGCCCGTGGCCCCGGCGAACGCGTCCAGTTCGAGCGCCTAGGTTACTTCGTCGTCGACCCCGACAGCACCCCCACCCAGCCCGTCTACAACCGCACCATCCAACTAAAAGACTCCTGGTCCAAACAGACGAAACGCTAACGAAAAAGGGGTCAGACCTTTTTTCACTTTCCTTTGAAGTTGGGGGGGCGTTTTTGGAAGAAGGCGAGGACGCCTTCTTGCAGGTCCTCTGATTGGATGACTGTTTCGAGGGCCGCGTATTCGTGCGCGAGGCCCTCTTCTAGCTGCTTTGGCCCGCCTTGGATGACGGCCTCCAAGATCCCTGCGACGGCCAGAGGCGCCTTCGATGCGAGCTCGGCGGCGAGCGCCTGGGCCTGCGCATCGAGCTCGTCGGGCTCGCAAACCGCGGTGACCACGCCAGCCTCGAACGCCTCGTGTGCGTCCAGTTTCTTTCCCAGCAACATGATCTCGAGCGCACGCGCGCGCCCGATCGTGCGGGTGAGGCGTTGCGTCCCTCCCCATGCCGGCACGACGCCGAGCTCGATTTCCGGAAGGCCGATCTTGGCGCCCCGCGCCGCGATCCGGAAGTGGCAGCCCAATGCGATCTCGAGTCCCCCGCCCAAGCACGCGCCGCGGATCGCGCAAACGACTGGCTTGCTCATCGTCTCGATGCGGCGAATCACACGCAACCGCTGGTCGATGAAGTCTTTGACGCCTCGCCCAGCAGCCGCTGCGCCGAACTCGCGAATGTCGGCACCGACCGAGAGGTTCTCATCGCCCGAACCCCGCAGCACGACTGCGCGTATCGATTCGTCTTCGTCGATCTGTTCAATCACTCTTTCGAGCCTGTCGATCAGAGCCATGCCCAAGCGGTTGTAAGGTGGGTCATTGAGCTCGATCGTCGCGACCGAGCCGTCACGGAGGACGACGATGGGCTCTTCTACACTCATGACAGTTCCTCGATACGGCGGGACAGCTCCTCGTGCCACCATTGGATGGGAGCTTCCTCGATGCCATAGGTCAGGTGCTCGTTGGCCCCACTGGTGAGTCCCTGTTGAATTTGCTCACAGACCCACAGGTCCTCGCCCTTGAACACACCGTTTTGGATGAGCTCGTAGTTGAGCTCCCAGTGCGCGCGCGCTTTGTCGGTCTTCGGCTCTTCGGGGATGAGCAGGTCGTGTTCCCAGTAGATCCCGTCCAGGGCAGTCGGGTATGCGGTCGCGCGGCTGACGAAGCCGGGCTGCGCGACGAAGATCGTGTTTGGAAAAATGACGTAGGTCGGGGTGGCGATATCCCGGATGTCGTCGACGGAGTTGTTTGCCACAGCTTCGCGGAAACCACCGCGGCCGACGATCGCGCGGACGTGCGGACCGGTGAGCTCCGAGTAGCTACGGTGGTCTTTGAAGTAAGGCCCGAGGTTGTTCTTGTGGAGATGCCGCACGTGGTAGCCATCGAGAAAGGCTTCCATGACGATCTTCCAGTTCGTACGGGCGGTGGAGGTCGCTCGTCGGAACACCACGTGGCTTCCGAGATTCAGAGGCCCCAAATCGGGCTCCAGCGGGTCGAGGAACGCGTTGAAGTCGTACTCGGCCTTAGGGGTTGCGACGACCCAGACGAAGCCGAAACGCTCGGTCACGGGTAGCGACACTAGCCCGAGCTCGCTCTTGTCGAGCGTTGGAAACAGCTCTTGCTTCGGCACGTTGAGCAAGGTGCCCTCGATGTCGTAGGTCCAACCGTGGTAGCGGCAGTGGAAACCCTTGCGGACCTTGCAGAACCCGGCTTCCTCTACGAGGCGCGTCCCCCGATGACGGCACACGTTCAACATCGCATGGAGCACACCTTCTCGATTCCGGGTGATCACGATCGGAACGCCTAGGGCATCGTGCACCAGGCACGAGCCGACCGTTTGAAGTTGAGACACGTGTGCAACGGCCATTGGAAGGGCGCGCAGTAGGCGGCGCTCCGCTTGGAGCTGAGATTCATCGGTGTAAACGGCCGTGGGGATCTGAAAGTCGGTTAGGTCGCGGTCGAAGGAGCCCTCGTACACTCGGACTAGCTTCTGGAGCAGGTCTTCGTAGATGGGCGGATTGCTCATGTCGGCGACCTTCAGTACCACATCCAAGGCCGCACCTGCACTCAAACCTCTGATATGCTCACGCCCGCAATGCGCGTATTCATCAGGGTCGCGGCACTCCTCGTCATCGTGTGCGTCGCGTTCATGGCGTGGTTCATGACGCGTGGGCCTAGCGAAGCGCAGGCCGGCCGCATCGCAGCTGTCCTGCAGAGCGCGGCCCCTTCGGGCGAGCCCGCTGCATACGCGCATTGCGCGTCGTGCCATTTGCATGATGGAAGTGGCAGGTCCGATGGGTCGATTCCGCGACTGAACGGACAGAGGCGAGCAATATTGGAGAACAAGCTGTACCGTTTGCGGGCGGGGATGACACGCCTGCCCGTCATGGATCCGTTTGCGCGGACGTTGGCACCGCGGGAGGTGACCGAGATCGCGTCGTATCTTTCCGGCTTGCCGGAGACCGAGTCTGCGCAGACCGACGTGCCCGAAGATGAGCGGGCTAGAGCAGCGTCGCTCTATGCGCAGCATTGTGCGTCCTGTCATGGGGCGAACGGAGAGGGGAACGATGGACTATTCGCATCTCGGCTCTGTGGTCAGTACGCGGGTTTCCTCGAGCGTCGCCTCGGTGAGATCGCGGTGCGAAAGCGGGGCGATGCGGATGCGATCATGCAGGACGTGGTCGACGCGGTGCCCGCCGATGATCTTCGCATCATCGTGCCCTGGTTGGCCGGTGGAGAAGGGTGCACGTCGCCATGACTGACCCATTCACTCGCAGGCGGTTCGTACGGTTGACTGGAGGTGCGGCGGTGGCGTCGCTCGGTGCGCCCGGTTTGGTTCGCGCCGCCACGGCCGACCAGGCGCCTCCCGTCGCAGGGCACATGAACGTCGTCATCATTGGCGCAGGCCTTTCCGGCCTCATGGCTGGGCGCGAGCTTCGACGGCGTGGCGTGGATTCGTTTGTCGTGCTCGAAGCACGCGACCGCGTGGGCGGGCGTACACTCAACATGCCGATCGGAGGCGGGCACATCGTCGAAGTCGGAGGGGAATGGATCGGTCCCGGTCAGGACCGCATTGCCGCCTTGATCAACGAGCTCGGCATCGGTGTCTTCGACGCCTACTACGAAGGCGACACCACGTATGACATCGAAGGCATGATCTCCCGCGGCCTCTTGCCCGACGTCAGTCTCGCGGAGGCCGCCGATTTCGCCAAGATCGCTTGGCGGCTCGATCGTCTCTCCAAGCAGATGCCGGTCGGCGAGCCTTGGCGCATGAAGAACGCCTCGGTGCTCGATCAGACGACGCTCGGCGATTGGCTGCGCAAGCATGCGTCGACCAGTTTCACGCCGTCGGTCTTCCGATTGATCACCCGCGCGGTCTGGTCGGGCTATCCCGAGCGCATGTCACTGCTCTGGGTCTTGCATTATCTCCGCTCGGCCGGTGGCTTGTTGCCAGTCATTCTCAATGACGGAGGCGCGCAGGACCAGCGCATCGTCGGTGGCTCTCAAGTCATCTCGGAGCGCATGGCGACCGATCTCGGAGATCGGGTTCTTCTCGGCCGCCCGGTGCTTCGCATCGAAGACCTGCCGCCGGGCCGCATGCGTGTCGTCACCACGGTCGAAACTTTCACCGCAGATCGGGTCATCGTCGCCATGGCTCCCTCCGACACCATGCGCATCGACTTCGCACCGGCGCTGCCGAAGCCGCGCCTGGACTTGGCGTCCGGCTGGGCGCGGCTGCCACGCTTGCCGCTCGTCAAAGCCGCCATGCTGTACAAGAGCCCCTTCTGGCGGGAGACCGGTCTCAACGGTGCGATGCAGAGCGACCGGAGCCCCATCCAACTGGTCTTTGATAACTCGCCCGAAGACGCTTCGATGGGGGTTCTCAGCTGCTTCCTTTCGGTCGTCGAGTGCCCGCACCTCGCGGACCGGCAGGCGCGCGAGGAAGGCTTGAAAGAAGAGCTAGCCCGCTACTTCGGGCCCAGGGCCCTCGATGCGACCGGCTACGTCGAAAAGGATTGGTCGGCCGACCCATGGAGCACCGGGTGCATCACCCCTCTGACGCCCGGCGTGCTGACCGCTGGTGGCGAGCACTTGCGGAAGCCCACCGGACGGATCTTCTGGGCGGGTACCGAGAGCGCCAGGCGATGGTGCGGATACATGGATGGCGCCATCTCCGCCGGAGAGCGGGCGGCCGCCGAGGTCCACGCTTCGCTAAAGGCCTAGGGCTATTCGACCGTGCAGTCCGACGCGCAGCCGTCGCCGTTCGTGAGGTTGCCGTCGTCGCACTCCTCGCCACCGTTGAGGGCGTCGTCGCCGCAGAGGGTACAGACGCCTCCGACGCACGCCATGAGATCGATCGAGCCGTCCATCAGTTCGAGGACTTCGACCTCGGTCACCTCCGCGAGTAGGGTTCCAACGTAGTAGATATCGAACTCATAGGAGGGGGAGTTCACCGATGGGGCGATGAGGATCTGACTTTGTAGCGCGTTGATGGTCAATGTGTCCTCTCCCTGGCCGCCCGAGATGGAGTCGAAGCCATGGGTACGGCCCATGGTGATGTGGTCGGGGCCACGAGCGCCAGAGACTTGGTCATTGCCCGGCCCCCCGTCCAGAAGATCCGGTCCGTCCTGTCCGTCGAGAAAGTCGTCGCCGCCGTTGGCCCAAATGGTGTCAGGTCCGCGTCCGCCAGTGTGGGTCATGTCGATCGTCACGATGAACTTGTCGGCGAAGTGGGCAAAGTCGCCGGAGTTTCCCATAACGAACTGTTCCACGCCGCACACCGTCTGGGGCGCCACAGTCGGGTCGTTCAAAAGCAGCCAGTCGCCCATCGGAGTGCCGAAGATCGTGTCGATCGCAGTGCTCCCGTCGCCCTCATAGGTCGAGATGTTGTGATTGACCGCGCCACCAGACTTGGAGAACATGAAGCCCGTGTACGGATTGACGTAGGTCTGGTTCACGATGGTGGGCGAGAGACCCGTGAAGGGCATGTTTGGCCCCGTCTGGATGCCGACGAATGGTACGCCGGGGTCGCACACGCCCACGTCACACGTGTACTGGCAGTTCTGGCAGGCGATGCCGTCTGGAGCGATCTCAGACACGCACTGCCCCAAGGCCGGATCGCAGTATTCCGCCGTGCACTCGTTGTTATCATCGATGCAGACGACGTCCTTGCATGGGTCGGGGCAAACGACCACGGTGCATGCGCTCTTGTCGCAGTCGAGATCCCCGTCGCTTACGTCCACACAGATCTCGATCGGGCCAGGAAAATACGGATCGCAATTATAGTGGGCGATCAATGCATTGGGGTCGTCGAAGGTTCCGACGAAAGCGCTCAGCGTCGGTACGAGGCCAACATCCGGACCGGGTATGCAGTTGGGCGGGTTCTCGAAGTCGCATGTTTGAGGGTCACACCTGTCGCCGCACGTCCCATCCAAGTCGAACGCAAGCGTCTGGATGATCGTGCTCGAGTCACCGTCGGGGATGACCCGCGGAATGGGGCTGAAATTGAAAATTTTCGGACACACGTTGCCGACGTCGAACTGGAAATCTCCGTCGGTATCTCCCATGCCATCGGGCAGATCGATGGCCAGGCTGCAAACGAGGGAGATGTCGACCGTCGTCGTGGCGTCCTCTACCACGGTGAAATCCTGCGAGCCCTCGCAGACGACGGTGCCGTCTCGAAAGACAACCAGAGTTGCCGTGCAATCGCCGGGGGGCAGGTTCGTCACCGTGGTCCACACCGGGGGGGTTAGGTCGTCCTGGTCGTCCACGATTTCAAAGGAACCGCTGATGTCGACGGAATCGCCGTAGTCGTAGTCGCCGCCGGTCGAATCTGGAGGAATGGGGAGGGTGCCCGGGACAGTGCCAGCACACGTGATCCGATAGTCGACCCGGTCTGCCTCGAAACCGAGCTCCTCGCTGGTCGTGCTCGGGTCGGTGCCGATCGTCAGGTCGATCTGGGTATTGCCGGCCGCGCCTTCATTGCTACACGCCGCGAACAGAGCAATGCAGCAGAATGCAGTTAAGTTTCGAAATCGCATGGGGAGCCGGGCTTGCTCTACGGGAAAGAACAGGTTTAACAGAGCGAGTGCCCGCAGATCAAATGTAAAAGGCCGCGCGGTTGTGAGCGCCCTCACACAACACTCAACTCATTCGCTCGCCGGTCGTCGGGCCCAGTGTTTTCGGGGGGTTGAGGCGCCTCGATTTGAGCGCGTGTGAGGCCAGGTAGGACAAAAAACCAGACCCGGCGCAGACCTCTTCGACTAAGGTCCTCGGATGGAGCGCGCGGAAAAGAACGTCCGGCTGGGCATGACCCTGCCGGTGGGAGGAGCGGAAAGAGCGGTCGAGCTTGCGCAGGCCGCCGCAGACCTAGGCTACGAAGAGACGTGGATGGCCGAGGTCAACGGTGGCGATTCGTACGCACTTGCCGGTGCGGTTGCGCAAGGCGTGCCCGGGATGCGCATCGGCACCGCGGTGGTTCCCGCGCAAACGCGCACGCCGATGATGCACGCGATGGCGGCCATGACGCTCAGTCAGCTGACCGAAGGGAACTTCATTCTTGGGATTGGACTTTCGTCTCCGAACATCGTCTACGATTGGGCGGGTCAGCCGTACGACAAACCGCTGACGCGCATGCGCGAGCACGTCGAGGTGTTGCGGCAGATGCTGAGCGGCCAGAAGACCACATACGAAGGCAGGACCTTATCTGTGAAGAACTTTCGGCTCGGCGGCGCGACGGTCGGCAAGGTTCCGATCTATCTCGGCGCGCTCAACAAGCGGATGTTGCAGCTGACCGGCGCGCTTTGCGACGGCATCTGCCTCAACATGGTTCCCGAGTCCGCGCTCCCCCAGGTGCTGGGGGAAGTTCGGGCCGGTGCCGAAGAGACGGGACGTGACCCCAACGCGATCGAGGTCGTTGCTCGCCTTCACGTCGTCATGGTCGACGACCCGGCGATGGGGCGGAACCTGATTCGCACGGTTTTCGGCGCCTATGCGGCAACGCCCGGTTACAACAAATGTTTCGAGTGGATCGGCTTCGAAGACGAAGCGCGCCAGATCCGCGAAGCCTTTGCAAAGCGCGACAGAGCAGGCGTCGCCGCAGGCGTGACCGACAGGCTCTGCGATGCGATGGCGGTGGTGGGCGATCGGGAGGCTATCCGCGAGCGCATTCGCGCTTACGCAGAGGCGGGCGTCGACGTTTGCATCATCAACCCAATCGCCGATTTCGAAGCGGTTCCAAAAGTCCTCGAGGACATCTCGGGGTGTCTGGACGGCCTCAATCTCCGCAATAGCGGCGTCATGCGAGCGACGAGCTGAGTCGCCTTGAGCGACCTTTCGGTTCGTGTTTTGGTTGGGCGATGAAGAACCGCGTTTTCTTGGTCCCGCTGATGGTGCTCAGCTTCGTCATCTGCGGGGATGTCCTTGGCGGCAAAGCAGGCGCCGAAGCCGCCCCCGAAGCCGCCCCCGAGCCAGCACACCAGCTTCGAATTGCGACCCTCGCGCCGAGGCAGTCCGGGCTCGGCAAGGCGTTCCACGAGCTCAAAAAACAGCTCAGGGAGCGCACCAACGGGCAGGTGGAGCTCAAGATGTATCACGGTGGTGTGGCCGGCGACGAGATGACCGTGGTTCGCAAGATGCGTGTGGGGCAGCTCGACGGTGCTCTCTTGACGTCGACGGGCTTGGGCGCGCTCGTGCCCCAAGTGTTGGTGCTGCAGGCGCCGGGGTTGATCACCAACTACCCGGTCCTCGATGACGTACGCAAGCAGCTCGGCCCCGCCCTCGAGGAGCTCTTCGATAAGGCGGGTTACGAGCTCATCTCCTGGGGCGACTCGGGGCAAGTCCGGATCTTTTCCAAGCACAAGGTCCAACATCCGAACGACCTCCGCAATGTCCGGCCCTGGGTCTGGCGTGGCTCGCCCACGATGAAAGCATTCATTGAAGCGGCCGGCGCCAACGGCGTGACGATGGGGCTCCCGGAAGTCTTTTCTGCGCTTCAAACCGGCATGGTCGACACGGTGATCGCCTCTTCGATCGGCGTCCTCGCTTTTCAGTGGCACACGCGGCTCAAGACGATGACCAAGCCCGGCGGGGGCATCGTGGTCGGCGCCTACGTCATCAAGAAGGACCGTCTCGCTGCGCTCCCGAAAGCAGCCCAGGACCACATACGGCAAAGCGCGCGGGAACATGCGGCGGAGTTCCGTGAAGGTGGGCGAAAGCTCGACGAGGAAGCCAGTGGAGCCCTCGCCGGAAGGCTCAAGTCGGTGAACCTCTGGCGCAATCAGCAAGCATGGGAGGCGGTTCAGAGGGATGCCCGCGAGGCCCTTACCGGACGGCTCTATTCGAAGTCGCTCCTGGTGCGGGTGCAGGAGATCGCCGGTAAGAACTATTGAGGAAGCGCCCGGCTCGCGGACATAGAAAGAGGGCACCACGATGTGGGTGCCCTGATCCTGTCTGACTAGCTGGTGTGCGTGCGACTAGCAGTCGTCGCTTGGGATCCCGGAACAGACTACAAAGTCTGGGGTGCAGTTGTTGTCGCACCGGCAATCGATGCAGATCTGGGCTGTCGTGTCAGCGACGCATTGCTGAGT
>Ga0209567_10001298_pt1 | contig 13027 bp, 15 predicted proteins | sample COG_12_FD_184756 | JGI IMG/M metagenome (GOLD analysis project Ga0209567, IMG submission 184756) | Pelagic marine sediment microbial communities from the LTER site Helgoland, North Sea, for post-phytoplankton bloom and carbon turnover... | ecosystem: Environmental > Aquatic > Marine > Neritic...
GGGCGAAGGCGAACAAGTTCTACGTGGAACATCGTACCGACATGGATCTCGGCGCAAAAGTAGGTTGGGATTCCAGGAAGCTGGATACCGAAGAAAGCGCGATTCAGCACGCGATGAATCTTTATCTCAAGCTTGGTGAGATTTCCTTTTCGAGTGAGTATCAGAACGACCCGAAGGAAGATCGGCTTGTTGAGTTTTCTCTTAGAACTGACGATGTAATGGATTCCATTACCGGGAGGGAAAGAGGAGTAATACCAGAAGAGTTCAAGGTGGTTACAAGCTTTATCGACGTGAACTTGTATGGTCTGACTTGGTGTGTTGCCGCTTTTGATCCTAACATGACATGCAATATCATTGATTATGGGATTTTCCCGAAGAACAAGCGTCTTGTCGAAGAGAACGCGAGTGAGTCACAAGCAAAGACGGCAATCTATGAAGGATTGGGAGTGCTGACCAGGGAGCTTGAAGAGAAGACGTATCTTCGGGATGGGGAACCGGCGAAAATTGATGCCTTGTTGATTGATAGAGGTTATCAGCCTGAAACGGTTCACGACTTCATTACCCGGGCGAAGATGTCTATGAATCGGTTTCCTTCCAAGGGGTATGGATCTATGCACTTCAATCCAAGCGGCAAGAACATACTTCGAGTGGCTGAGGGTTCTTACATGGTAGAGGCTCGCATGGGTCAATTCATTGGGCACAATGCGGATTACTGGCGTGAGGTGTCACAGAGGGCGTTCCTGGCTGTTTCCGGGTCGCCTGGGTCTGCTTCCCTTTGGGGTACTCAGCGTATAGTCCATCTTGAGTTTGCCCAACAGAGATGTGCGGAGAAGTTGATTGATAAGTTTCAGGGCAAGATGGGACCGATATACAAATGGGCGCAGAAGGGAAAGAATGATTACGGGGATTGCTTAAACGGATGTTACGTCGCAGCGGCGTGGTTGGGTATTACAACGATGACGAACAAGACTCCGGTGATAAAGCGTAGAAGGATACGCAGAAGGGCGAAGGTATGAAGATGACCCGCACGCAAGTTTTGAATCAGCTTATCAAGACCTACGATTATAAGTACTATCTGGAGATCGGACTAGGTGCGCTTGATAATTTCAAGGGGGTAAAAGCGGAATACAAGCAAGGGGTTGATCCGAAGTATTTTCCATGGTTTGAGACGGGAGGGGCGAAGATTGGTGAACGATTTTTCCATGGCAAATCGGATGATTACTTCAGACTTGTGGATTTGTTTGAATTTACTAAGTTCGACTTGATTTTCATCGACGGCGATCATTCGTATGGCGTGTCCGGTCGGGATATCTTTCGTGCATTTGGGTTGCTGAATCCTAATGGAGTCATCGTTCTGCACGACATATTGCCGAAGACTCCGGAGGAGGCTCTGTCGGTGAAGCCGTCTCCGTACGCTTCTTGGTGCGGGGAGGTGTGGAGGCATTGGGTGGAGTTTCGGAGATTCAAGTGCGTGCAGTCATTCTGTGTGAATGCGGATCACGGGGTTGGGATACTCAAGCGGGGGACGAATCTTTTCCCTTTGGAGGTGCCGGGACCGGTTACGCTTGTGGATTACATTACCTGTTTACCAGCTAGTGATTGGAAGAATGCGATTACTCCGAATGACTTTGTTTACATGATGGAGAGATTGGGGTCGATGGATGTCCTTGTTTAGCCGGGAAGATGTTTCCGTTATTGTTTGTGAGGTTTTTTCTTTGGCCTCAGAGAAGGTTCGGGATGAATGCAGAGAACAGCTGGAGGCTGCGTGTCCGTATCCCATTACAAGGCATGTTCAGGATGAAAGTTATCCGTTATCTCTTTTAACTTACTATGACAACCTGTTCGAATTGATAAATCTTTCTGCTCGCCCGTTCGTGTTCATATGCGAACACGATTGCCTGTATGACAGATCGTATTTCGATGTTGATTGGCCTGCTTCGCCTATTACGTATCCATCCAGGGCGGTATCCCTGTCAGCTAATGGGTTCTTTGTCCGTCGTCCCTTTGTCACTTCCGGCTTGTTTGGTTCCGCCCCTTTTCTTTGTCACGCTATTGACGGCAAGTTAAGGGAGCACGAAAATACTGGCCGGTGTATCTGGTCTGAACCTTGCTCGGATCATACCGGGAACATGAACGATCTTGTTTCTCAGCGGCCCACAAATGTTCCTCACATTGACATCCGGCACGGGAAGAACTTCACGGGGAACAGAACAGGGAAATCATACTTCCAGACTCTTAACGGCTGGGATTGGTCGGCGTCTCAAATGTGGGGGCTGATTCGCGACTGATGGAACTTTCCTTCGTTATCCCGCATAGAGAAGAGGGCGATTGGCTACAGTGGACGATAGACGGCATTCTGGCCGATTATCCGGCATCTGAAATCATTGCGATAGAGGATAAGCCGGCAATCGGTCTCTCCTATCAGCGGCACAAAGGGATACTCAAGGCTACCAATGAGATCATTATTTGCGCGGATGCGCATATCAAGCTCGGGCCGGGATTCAAGGCCGGCGTTCTCGACTGGTTCAGCGATCCGGAGCACGAGAAGGACATAGCTTGTTTCCAGACTCGATCTATTGAGCCGGGGACAAAGCGTATCACCGGGTGTCCTAGATTCGGTGCCAACCTGAAAGAAATTGATATGAAGAGGCCATTCGTTTCTCAATGGCAGTATGTCGATACACATGGGCTTCAGGTTGCCAATGTTCTCGGAGGGGTCTATGCCTTTCGTCGGTCATGGTATCTCGATGGTCTCTTTGGGATCTGGAGGTTTCATCGGGCCTGGGGGAAGAGTGAGCAGATGATTTCTTTGACGAACTATTTATGCGGGGGCAGGAACGTGTGTCTTGGGGATATCTGGTGTGCTCATTATTTTAAGCGACACATGAAGTTACGACCATTTCCCTTAGCAATTCCATTGATTCGTCAAAACTGGATGGTGATAGCATGGGGCCTTATTGACGATGAGAACCGGGATCGCATATTCAAGATTTTGTATCTAGGCAATACATCTTCCGATTACGGACGCAAACTTTTGGACCGAACTAGTGTCATATTTGACATTCAGTCGTTTATTAATACCAATGCTGTCAATGATTATTCTTCCTACCGAGATAATTTCCTAATTACCTCTTGACATCTTTTCTCTTTTATGCGTTTCTTCGCAAAAAGGGAAACCATTGGCCGATTCACAGTACGCTTTTGATCTAAGAGACGAACTTGAGTCTCTTGATATCGCTCTCAAGAACATGCTCTCCAATGGGCAAGAGCACGATATCGTAGGGAGTTACAGATTTAAAGGGGTTCCCTACCGACAACTCCGCAAGCGACGGAGTCAAGTAATTTCCAACCTCGCCTCTCTCAACAATGGCCGCAACACCGTGGAGGCTGACTTTAGTGATAGCACGACCACCACTATCCCTCGATGAGAAACTAGCTGTTCAGCAAAAGAAGGCTGATCTCGCGAAGCTCAAGGTTCAGGAAGTCTCAAGCAAGACACAGCTTCGTCTCGCTCAATCCGCTGATCGCCTTGTTCGTATGAAGTACGACGCTACCGACGTACGACAGGACCGGAATCGCAGAACAATCAGGCGGGAGAAGACGAAAGAAGATTTTGTTCAGTCTCCCGGCGAACACTTGAAGGGGATCGCGGTAGGACGTGACCTCCGCAGGAACAATGCGACCTACGGGACGCTAGAAAGGCAGCTTTGCAGTTGTGTGGTGGGTGCGGGGCCGAAGGTTCAATTTAATACCGGGGATGAGATTTGGGATAATGTTGCCGCTCAGTGGTTTAATTCCGATTGGGCTAAGTGGTGCGATGGTGTTGATGACTCCCCCCTAGCCGACATGATCGCAATGGCATTTTCATATATGCCCAGAGAAGGAGATATCCTCTGCGTCTTCGACGATTTTGACAGGGATGACGGAACTCTTCGATGGTTCGAAGCGGATCAGCTGGTCACCGTAAAGGATGCCGATTGGACTGCTGCGGCTCAAAAGCGTGGGTTTCCGTGGAAAGAGAATGATCCTCTCGATGGTCGGAAGAAGATTCCAATGATTCAGAGTAGGGGAGTAGTTCGGGACTCACGAGGAAGGGTACACGCTTATATTGTTACGAATCGAACCGGTCTCGTGGTTGCGGAAATGGAAGAAGTTACGATTCTCCCCCGCTGGGATATCCGCAACAACGCAAACGGTTCCGCCAAGCTTATAAAATCTCCTTTCAGGTTCAATCAGTATCGCGGGGTTGCGGATGCTCTGACGATTGCGAATGAACAACGGGATATTTACGAGATGCGTAATGCTGAACTGCTTTCAGCCAAGAAAGCTTCTCAGTATTTCGCTACCATCGAGACTGATGCCGATGGAGAAAGCGGGATCGTTCGTGCTCTCCAAAAAGGCAACCTGACTCCCGAAGAGATCGACAAGATCCTTTATGGTGAAGAAGGGGCCAGTACCAGCATTTCCGGGATTCAATACGATGCGGTCGAAGCGTCCTTCGGAGGCCGCATGGAATATCTAGACCCTGGCGACAAGATGAACATGCATTCGACTGAACGTCCGTCTTCCGATGTCAGCGATTTTTCGGAGCGTGTGCAGGTATCCTCCGGTGCCGCACTTGGTCTCGGACGTTCTCGGTCTCTGATGAAAGCGGAAAGTTCTTATACGGCATTCCGAGGCGAAGAGTTAATGACTTGGCAAACTGCTCAGATTAAGCAGAAACAACTAGAGCGTCGTCTCATGGATTTTTTGATTTTTAAGGCGGTTGGATATGCTCAACGCAAAGGGTTTATTCCGGTTGCTTCGAATACTGAATGGTTCAAGGATGCTGCGTTTTCCTGGCCGGTGATGCGTGAAGTAGACGAAGTTCGTACGGCGAATGCGGAACGAATCTTCTTGAAAAATGGTAGCCGTAATCTTGCAGACGTTCTCGGGCCTGATTGGAGAAAGAAGATAGATAACCTGGAGTCCTTGATTGACATGCTGCGAGAAAAGAACCTTCCGCTCTCAATTTTTGAGACTGTAAGCGGATCAATTATTGAGGAAAAAGAGGTAAATAATGAAGACTAAAAAGTGGTACACAATGTCGGCTTCCGAAGATAGCAAGCTTGCCGAGATCTTGATTTATGACGAAATCGGGTATTGGGGAGTAACAGCTAAAGACTTCAGAGAAGATCTGAAAGCATTGGGGCCGGTAGACCAAATCAATCTTCGGTTAAATTCTCCCGGAGGTTCCGTCATCGACGGTTTTGCAATCTTCAATACATTAAAAAATCATCCCGCCAACATTACAACTCACATTGATGGGTGGGCGGCGTCGATGGCTTCTATTATAGCGATGGCCGGCGATGAAGTGGTCATGCCGTCGAATGCTTGGATGGTGATTCATAAGCCTTGGACGCTTGCCGTCGGAGATGCGGATGATCTTCGCAAGAATGCCAACATTCTTGATGCCATGGAAAAGGATGCGATTAATGCATATCAACTTCATGCAAAGGATTTGAGCGAGGAAACTATCGCCGGTCACTTAGAGGAAGAAAAATGGATGAACGGGGAAGATGCCGTTGCCTTGGGTTATGCGGATACTTTAGCTGGTGATCTTGAAATAGCTGCAAGTCTTAGCGTCGAGAAGGGCGTGTTCAAGAATGCTCCGGTTGAAGCTATGGCATGGGTGCTTTCGGCTAATGGGCACCAAGAGGAGGTTGAAGATGTACCAACAGAAGACGTTGATTCAGTTAATGAGGAAGTTGCCGTTGGAGGGCCGGATACTGCTTCAGAAGTTGAAATCGAAGAAATTGAAGAAGACGAAGACGAACCCGAAGTAAAAGAGGTTCTACCTGTTGGGAAAACCGAACTCTACAAGAACGGCGTTGCGGTTGGCCGTGCGGAACAACTTATTGAGCAGAACATTATGAGGCGGGAATTCGAAGCTCGCATTGATGCTCTGGAGCTTTCCAATAAAGACAATGAGTCTCTTGTAGAAGAGTTTAAACTTCGACTTAACAAGCTTCTACCCGGTATGGCCGCTACGGATGTCGAAGCTGGTCCGGACACGTTCAGCGAAGCAATCGCTTTGTGTGATGGCGACTACGCAGAAGCCAGAAAGAAATACCCGCACCTATATGCGGCGCAGCGTGAAATAGACGCTAAAAATAGAGTGTTCGTGTAAATAAAACTCCATAAAAAGGAAAAAATAATGGACCAGTACAAAACAGAAACCGGGCGACGAGAAGACCTCGAAGCCTTAGAGACCAATCCGGTAATCGGGTATATTGGGAGTCAAATCCTTCCTCCTGTTAATACGGCAGAAAAAACAGGCACGTTTTACTACCAAACTCTAACCGGTGATGATACCGCGCAGACTGGTAGAACTGCTGGGGTTGCTCCGACGATTGAGTTGCTGGGAAGTAACAACACGACCTACACCGCGACTGAAATCATCGAGCGATACGGTATGGTGTTGGCCGAAGTGAAGCAGTCCGGCGGGTTGGAAGTCTCCGACAAGATTTGTGCGACTGCTGCAAAGCGGTCCGTGCAACGCGCAATGGAAGAGTTGATTGCGGATGCGGTCTTGCTGCAAGCGAGCTCGACGGTGGATGACATCGAATCGAGTTTGATTGCTGCGTGCAATGTTGGTCTGAATTCGATTCGCCGGTATCCCGGTCGAACTGCTTTCGTGTGTTCGTATACGATCTTTAACCGGATTATGCGTTACACTGAAATCACAGGACGATTCGGATTGTCTTCGGCTTCCATTAGTGGTGTAGATGCGATTGATATCATTGCCCGTCGTCCTGCCGCTTTGAAGATGCTTCTTGCTGGTATTCTTGGTGTGGACGAGGTTCTGGTCGGTGATGACCAACAGTGGTATACATCGGATGCTTCCAAGCAGACTCGCGCAGCTTTGGTGAAGCTCCCGGATCCGGATCAGTTTAGTCACAAGATGGATCCCGTCTTTGGTAAAAGCTTCATGTATTTGCCTGATGGAAGTCAGCCGTACGTGATTGAATCCTTCTACAATACTGACACGCGAGTTAATGTGTATGATGCGTCAGTATGGCAGAATCTCGTGATTCTCAATGCCGGAGCTAACTATATTTTAACCGGTATAGACGAAGCGAACGCAGTCACTACTTCAACGACTTCGACAGCCTAATTGTCGGTTCCTGGTGGTTGGGACTCGAAGGTCAATCTCTCCCTTCGAGTCCCACCTCAAGGGGTACTTATGGCTTTTGATCTAGTTGCATTATCAGACACGTTTGCAGCAATGCGAGACATGCTCGTTACTGAAGTAACCATTGGTAGCAACAAGGTGAATGCCGTCAAAACAGTGCTGGGAACCAATAGGCAGATTGAGCTTGTTGGTGAGTTTGACGATGTGCAGTTAGCGGTTCGGTTCGTCAAAAAAGAATTAGATGATCTGAGTATAGATTTACAAACAGTCAACGAGATGACCGTGGACAGCAAGGTATATCAAGTCATGGGCTTTGATACGGATGCCCCCAGGATCGCCGTTACGGTGGCATTGGGGGACCAAAATGCCTAGTCCTTTAGTCGCGTTAGCTGCCGGTGCAGTCAGAAAAGCTGCTGGCGCAGCAGTCAGGGGTGCGATATCAGGTGGAGGTGGGGGATCTGCTGCCGGTTTAGCAGTAGACCTACGAGTCACCGAAGCTTCCTTGAAGCAGTTTCAAAAAGCGATAGACCGGGTGGCCTTGGAAACAAAGAAAAGCGGAAAAGATGCTGTAATGCAGGCTGCAATTCGTGTTGTGCGGAGTTTACAGGCTAGATCTAAACCGGGAAGGAAAGCGGGTGGAAGGGGCAAGAAGCTTCGCAAGATTATTCGCAATCCTGATTATGATGAAGGTCTGCCCTTAGAAAAAGATTACGTAGGTGGGGGTGCGCAGTTTCTAATTGTTGCCTACACCCAGAAGAGCAAGAATCCAAATTTGATTCCTACCAATAACAGAGATGATCCGAGACGAAAGATTAAGAGAGCGGGACTGATGAGATCTTCCTGGGGTTGGATGCTCAAAGACTTAGGCCGGAGCACTTCGACGAAGCATGGAAAGAGACCTGGAGTTGTTACGGTACGAAAAGACCTTTCAGGATTTGAGCCTAACATCCTTCTCCATAATCGGCTCAAGTATTTGACCCTTGCAAGGCCGAACATCGTCAATGAATCCATCGTTGCAGCTTCCAGAAGCTTAGAGGGCCATCTGAAAGAAAAAGGTAAAAGGATTTCTCAATCATGGCTTCGGTAGCAAACGAGACGGAGCAAGCGGCGAAGACCGGGTTGATTGCTCAACTTGCAACCGATGCTATTTCCGGGGTGAACCATCGAGCTTTCTGGATCGACGATGAGACCGGAAGTACGACCGAAGAGAGGGACTATCCGGCGATCAGCTATTTGACTTTTCCCGCAATTCCTAACGGCTACCGCATAGCGATCTATACGGTTGCCCAAGTCTTGAGGATCGCTACACACAGGACGGATGATTTAAAGAGAGCAACCTTGGTTTCAATCTATGAGAGCGTTCGCACCGCTCTCGATTCAAGGGATTTCGCCGCTGACTTTACGACCGTTGGAAGTTCCAGGGTGTTTGATGCAGTAATGATTGAATCCTCGGATGTCGGGATAAGTGGAAACGAGAGTTATATCGAACTGAATCTCTCTTGGAAAATATGTACTTAATTAGGAGTAGTTAAAATGCCTGGATATGTAGCAACTGACCATTTTGGATTCGCAGCAAGCGGGTGGACTATACAGGGTACTCCGCAGGTGGTCGAAACGAGGGAGCGGCAAATGGTCTTGGCCGCTGATGGTGATGTTCAATGTGAGTCTGGCGAATATAACGTCACAACGGAAGTTTCCGCAGAGTACACTTTGTGTAATGGCACATATGGCGTGGTCTCTTCTCTTGGAACGGACTTGTCGGCGTATCCTCCTTTATTGACGGCTGGACCGGGAGATGATTACCTTCCTACTTCTTTGGAGTTTACGCTTTCGAACAAAGCTTTGCCGTCGATGTCCATTACGGCGCATCAACATGCTTCGAATCCGCACGATGCAACATCAGAAGCGTCTACGCGCAAGTTTGATGTAACGAATCATATACCGGATCAGGACGGAACCGGAATAACTCTTTCCGGAGCGAATATCTTGTCTGGCGATCAGATTATAACGGTTGCGGCTACTGCATCCATTCAATCAATGACGTTCGCTATTTCTTATGAGCACATGGACCAAGAGGGGTCAGACGGAAATCATTTTGAAGCTGAAAACAGAACGTGTCAGGTTCAAGTAACCGTATCAGGGATTGGTACTTCGTCTGATATCACTTGGGGGTCGGACTGGATCGAGGAAGATAATACCGATGGGGATTCAGGCGAAGAGTCGGACACGTTTACGATCACAAGACATGCAAATATAGATGCTACATAATGTACCGTCGCCCAACAGTTAAAGAACGTCTCGACAATTTTGAGAAAAATAAGGCTGTTTATGAGGGGAAGCTGAAAGGCGTTGATAAAGATGCTTCCGAAGAAACTAAACCCGAATGCAAGGACGGTTCTGGAGATGATCCAGGACCAGACGGGGAAGACGTTCAATCTGATAGATGACTTTGAAGAAGTTCTCACTCTTCATCTTTTAGGCGAACAACTTACCAGTCCTGCAAGTTATGAAAACAAGACTGCGCTTCTGGATGCCCCCATTGGGTGTGGAGATGTAAACCTTTACCGGTTAAACTTTGGTGCTGTAATTTGGTTGGAGTCTGTCAATGAGTGGTTTAAGGAAGACGAGATAATGCAGGCGTGTTCAACCATCTATGCTATGGCGCATTGCCGGGACAGAGACAAGATTCTCAGCCTGGACACGCCGAAGAAATGCAAGCGTGCTGTCCGCAAGTGGATATCAAAACAGTCATCGTGTATTGAATCCTTCGAAGATGTTGTCGGGTATCTGCTTCCCAAGCAATCGCATATTCCTACCAAGGAATCGGACGTATCTTCTTACGGCCCCATGATGGCTATGCTCTGCTCGCAACTCGGCCATGAACCAAAGTTTTGGTTGTGGGAGTGTAGCAGTGATCTCGTGATTGAACTCATTGGCGATTTATCAGCTCTGAAGTGGGCCGAGAGTGCTTCAGAAGGCGAGAATCCATACAGTGCATACATGAAGGCTTCCAGGGAATTGCATTACTACAAGTTGAAGCTGTTGGAGAAGTATGGCGAATGACATAAAAATGCGGGTCAGCCTGTCCGGCGTAAGGAATGTTATTAGTGCGTTCCGGAGGCTAAAGCGGGCAGCGAAGAATTTTGCAAGGGCCATTGGTAGAACATTCCGAGGGGTTTCTAATTCCGTAAGGCACCTAGGAAGACACCTTCGTCGCCTCACGATAGCGATGGGTGCTCTCATTGGTTTGACCATCAAGGAGTCTGCGAGCTTCGAGACGCTGAAGCTTCGACTGAAGACGGTAACCGGGTCAGCGAAAGAAGCGGAGAAGGTCTTCAATAGCCTGTTCAAGCTTTCCATCGGAACCCAGTTTACGCCAAAGGAATTGATTGATGCAGGTATCCTTCTTCGTGCATTTGGGCAAGAGGGGGAAGATGCAGTGCTTGCCATCGGTGAAGCGGCTGCGGCGATGACCAAACCGATTAAGGACGTGGCCGCCGTAATTGGCTCCCTTGAGACTGAGCCTTTGCGTCGGCTGGGTATTGAATTCGAGAAGGTCGGGACTAAGGGTACGGCGACATTCCGGGATAAATTAGGCAATGAGATGTCTAAGACCGCAGACGGGATTGATGAGTTGAGGAAGATGCTTCTCGACGTATTCTCCATCAAGTTTGGTGGGACGCTCAAGGAAGCTTCCAGAACGATTACCGGTTTGCTTTCGACTCTCAAGGGGCACCTTCAGATTTCTTTCGCTACTGTCGGAGATGAGATTTCCGCAGTCTTTAAAGTCTTCCTCGACAAGTTGAATTCTATTCTTGTGAAGTTTAGAGAAGATGGAACGTTTAAGAGACTAGGGGAAGCACTAGAAGAGTTTGCTATCCAATTTTCTGCCGCTGTTATTACGATGGGGCAGAGCTTTGAATCATTCAAAAATATAGCTAAAAACATCGGCCTTGTTTTAGAGAAAGCTATTATTTTGGGATTCGTTAAGGCTATCCCTATCTTGCTTCAAGGATTGGCCCTTGGAGGCCAACTTTTTGCGAAAGCTGCTCTAAACAGGTTGCCGTTTGTCAAGTTTGCGATGCAAAAGGGGCCGACGGCTGCTGCTTCTAAAGAGCTTGAAGATGCTCTCGCCAAGCTGGAAGAGGCTATTAAACCTGCCGCTGATGCGATGAGAGACAACATACAGGCTATCAAGGATGAAAAAGCCGAGAACAAAAAACCTGGCGCGGGCGAACCTGGTGGAGATGTCTTAGGTGGAGGTGTGGGATCGGGAAGGTATTGGAGGCGTATAGGTCTTGGGGATCTTCGAAAGAGGAGGATTATTGCTAACAGGCTCGATTCTCGCAAAGGTTTGGGTCAGGGATTTCAGACAACATCCGCCAATATAAAAACGCTTCGCAGTTTAGGTGGATCATTAAAAGCAAGGGCGCAAGGAAGACTTGCCGCCGGATTCGGAAGCATGGTTCCACAGGGACATCCTGCGAGACCTCCTAAATTAACAAGCAAACAACACGAAACTAGAGCTTTGAAGCAGATTGCAAGGAATACGGGGGCTCTGGCTGCGTTGGTAGGGGTCACTGGAGGCGGTTCGTCGGGAGGCGGTGGAGCAAGTTCAGGCGGGTCTTCAGCGGCTTTAGGTGGAGGCTCTTCTGGTGGCGGTGGTGCTAGTGGCAATTCTGGTGCAGTTATTCCGGCTAGAATTACTCAAGCAAGTGGATATCCGAGTATGCACAACACTAGCAGGAAATCACGAGATGTCTTTCAGCAACAATCTCAGCCGATGTTGGACAAGATGCACGCAGAGGATCAATAATGGGCATAACTCTCAACGGCGCAACAACAGACGGGTGGTTTACTCTGGTTTTTGACGGCAGGACGGAATACAGGGAAGTAAGCGAAACCGGGGCCGAAGATACCACGATTCAGCAAAAGCGAGATGTTGCTACATTGCAGAGAGAACTCTTAGCCTGTGAGGGAACTCCGACAATGTCTTTTACCAATGATTCTGGAAATTCAGTCGTTAATCCCCAAGCAAAGATAGGAACCGGGACGACATGGACCTATAACGGAACCTACACCATTGTGCAGGATTCGGTCTCGCCGCAAGGGCGCGGGTCGGACACAATGATAAATTCCCAAACATTGCAAAAGTACGGGACTTGGAGTGATGTATAATGGCAGGACCTAGAACATCCAACAGCTTCATTATCCAATCGGATCACACCATTCCGAAACATGCTGATTTCGTTGGTCCTCGCTTCGTTGAAGATCACAATTTGATGGCTACTCTTCTCAAGAATATGAGGGGGTCTGGGACTGTAGATGTTCGCAACGAGGCGAATGGGATCGTGATTCATGGGAGGCGTACTTATGTACCTCCTGCTACTAACACTTTCCTGCAAATTACAAAGACGAATCCTGGAGTGATTAAGGTTTCTGCAGGCTATGGTTGCTATGCGGGAACTTTTACCGAGTTGAGTGATGGCGATCTGAGTGGAGTGGGCTTGTTTGGATCTAATACTGTATACGATTATGACGGTGCATCTGGAACATGGTATACGCTAGCTAAGATAGACTTTGCAACTGGAACGTGGACATTTGAAATGAATTCAACTGTTGATACGCTTCCAGTTAATACGGATTCTGTACAGTACTATATATTGGGGAAGGTTACGGTGGAGGAGGTTGATAATCCCATTTTTGGGCTTATCCAAGAAATTACTGCTGTTGAACAGTATTGGTTCGGCGGTTGGTGTATCTATGAAAACCGCGTATAGTATACTGATATATGCCTTGCTGGTATGCTCAAGCTTCGCTGCGGGTTGGGATACGAATGTGTGGGGGAATGTA
>Ga0209567_10001302_pt1 | contig 12998 bp, 12 predicted proteins | sample COG_12_FD_184756 | JGI IMG/M metagenome (GOLD analysis project Ga0209567, IMG submission 184756) | Pelagic marine sediment microbial communities from the LTER site Helgoland, North Sea, for post-phytoplankton bloom and carbon turnover... | ecosystem: Environmental > Aquatic > Marine > Neritic...
ATTTCGGCGTGGATACCCGTCTTAGCATTCAGGTGGCTCAGGCGGCATCGCAGAGTCTGTTTGGAGTGAGCCCATGAATCTCGCTCTCGAATCTATGCTACAGCTCAGCATCCTCTTACCGCTTTTGGCAACGGCGGGAATCGTAGCTGCTGGGCGCAGGCCGAATCTACGCGAGGCCGTGACGATTGTTACCGGTTTAGTACTGTTCTATTTTGTATTTAAGCTCTATCACGGGCTCGAGCAGGGAGAAGTCATCAGTGTTCAATGGTGGCAACTGTTGCCTGGATTGCAGTTGAGCTTTGCCATCGAGCCGCTTGGAATGCTTTTCGCTTTAGTTGCCAGCTTTCTCTGGATCATTACCACGGTTTATTCCATTGGCTATATGCGTAGTCATCACGAACGGAATCAAACACGCTTCTATGCCTGCTTTGCCATCGCCATCGGCAGTACGATCGGAATTGCTTTCGCGGCAAACCTGTTTACGCTGTTTATTTTTTACGAAGTGCTGACCCTGTCCACCTATCCACTGGTCACCCATGCGGGAACTCCGGAGGCCAGGAAAGGTGGGCGAATATATCTTGGCATATTGCTGAGTACTTCGATTGCCTTTTTTCTATTAGCCATAATCAGCACGTGGTTTCTGGCTGGCACCCTGGATTTCAAACCTGGAGGCGTATTTGGTTCTGATGTCAATATGCTGGCTGCAGGCGCGATATTGGTGCTGTTTATTTTCGGTATAGGCAAGGCGGCCATTCTTCCCTTTCATCGCTGGTTACCCGCGGCCATGGTCGCGCCGACACCTGTTAGTGCTCTGCTGCATGCGGTCGCCGTGGTAAAAGCCGGCGTATTCACCGTGTTAAAAGTCTGCGTATTTATTTTTGGCGTTGATTTGTTGTCGATACTGCCAAGCACACAGTTCTTACTCTACCTCGCAGGTGCGTCCATATTACTGGCTTCACTGGTCGCCATGCGCCAGGATAACTTGAAAGCAAGACTGGCATACTCGACCGTGAGTCAACTGGGTTATGTCACCCTTGGCGCGTTGTTGGCTACCTCGGCGGGGGTTATTGGCAGCTCGATGCATATCGCCATGCACGCCTTCGGGAAAATTACCCTGTTCTTCTGCGCCGGCGCCATCCTGGTGACTGCGCATAAATCAAACATCAGCGAAATGCGCGGTCTTGGTAAACAAATGCCGATCACCATGGCTGCATTTTTTATCGCCAGCCTTGGCATCATTGGAGTACCACCTGCCGGTGGTACCTGGAGCAAGTGGTTCCTGTTGATGGGTACGCTGGAGGCTGAACAGTGGGTTCTTATGGCGGTACTAATGATTAGTTCTTTGCTAAATATGGCTTATCTGTTACCCATCCCTTTCCATGCCTTTTTCTCCGGCGACAAGACGCCCTATTCCCGAGCCGGGATAAAAGAAGCACCTTTATCGTCATTAATCGCGTTGAGCATTACCGCCGTGGGCTGTTTGGTCCTTTTTGTATACCCACAACCGTTATATGAATTGGCTAAGGCCATTTTGGCAACATAGGGCCTGACTCATGGAAAACGAAAAGAAATATATCTTCGATAACCCCGACAACGTAAAACGCGTTTTACAGATTCTCGTTGCATGTTGCGTGCTTCTTTTTGCACTCGATTTTGTGATTCATCGTCACGTCATGCATAGCTGGGAAAACCTTTGGGGTTTTTATCCGGTCTATGGTTTTGTCGGCTGCGTCATTCTGGTGCTAGTCGCCAAATGGATGCGAACTTTTCTCATGCGCGCGGAAGATTACTATGACGAGGGCGATGCGGAGATTAGCGAAAAGCCCGACCCTGACGAAAAGTATCGTGCTGAAACAGGTGGTAACGATGTGGATGCCTGAAATACCGCCGTTCCTGCCTTTCTTTATCGGTGCCCTGTTTGCCGCTGTCACCCGCGGAACCTTGCGCGGTGTCATCATGCTGGCAGTGCCTGTCGCGAGTGCGCTCCATCTATGGATGGTACCCGAAGGCGTTCATCTACAGTTGGCTTTATTCGATTATCAGCTCACCCCTTACCGTGTCGACAAGCTGAGCCTGATGTTCGGTTATGTATTTCATATCGCCGCGTTTATTGCCATTGTTTACTCGCTGCACGTACGTGACACCCTGCAACAGGTAACCGCCTTAATGTATGCAGGCAGCGGTCTCGGAGCTGTCTTCTCCGGCGACTTGTTAACCTTGTTCGTCTTCTGGGAACTCCTCGCATTTACTTCGGTATTTCTTATCTGGGCGCGGAGATCCAGGCGTTCTTATCAGGCCGGGATGCGTTATCTTATTATCCAGGTCTTGTCCGGTGTCATTCTGCTGATCGGTGCACTGTTTCATGCTGCCGAAAACGGTTCTCTGGATTTCGGCTTTATCGGCCTGGAAGGTATTGCCGGATGGCTAATCTTTATCGCCTTCGGCATTAAATGCGCTTTTCCATTTGTGCACAACTGGCTCACCGATGCCTATCCCGAGGCCACTGTCACCGGCACTGTATTTCTCAGTGCGTTTACCACCAAGGTCGCCGTCTATGCATTGGCTCGTGGATATCCCGGTACCGAGCTGCTGGTTTATATCGGCGCGACTATGACCTGTTTCCCGATTTTCTTTGCCGTGATCGAAAATGACCTGCGCCGGGTGTTGGCCTACAGCCTGATCAACCAGGTAGGATTTATGGTCGTTGGTGTCGGCATTGGCACGGCGCTCGCTATCAATGGCGCTGTTTCACATGCGTTTAACGATGTCATCTTCAAGGGCCTGTTGTTTATGTCGATGGGAGCAGTGTTGCATATGACCGGGCGCATGAACGGCTCCGATCTGGGTGGACTATACAAAACGATGCCGAAAACCACGGTGTTGTGCATCGTCGGGGCGGCCTCTATTTCTGCCTTCCCGTTATTCAGTGGCTTCGTCAGCAAATCCATGGTGATGTCCGCCGCCCTGGAAAATGGTTATGACTGGATATGGTTGATGCTGTTATTTGCCTCCGCGGGTGTTTTTCATCATGCCGGCATCAAGATTCCCTATTTTGCATTCTTCGCGCATGACTCGGGCATTCGCACAAGTGATCCGCCCAACAATATGTTATTGGCAATGTTGATCGCAGCGGTTTTGTGCATCGGAATTGGCGTCTATCCGGCCGCACTATACTCCCTGCTGCCCTACGACACCGGTTATAACCCCTATGACGCGACTCACGTGTTGGCACAGACCCAGCTGCTATTTTTCTCGGCGCTAGCCTTCGCCTGGCTCAACCTCAGAGGCATGTATCCCCCCGAACTACACTCTACCAACCTGGACGTGGAGTGGTTTTATCGCCGTCTTTTCCCGGTTGCGATACAAAGCCTGTTCGCGGCCACATGGAAACTGGATGGCGCTTTACGCCAGGCCTTTGTTACAAGATTGCACCAATGCCTGCACTATCTTTCCGGAATCTACCATGTGCCTACCGGCCTGCTCACAAGCGCTCGCCCTGCTGGCAGCATGGCGATGTGGGTAGCGATATTTCTTGCCGGCTATTTATTTCTCAGTTTTTTTTATTAAACATTTTTGAGTCAGACGATATGTGCCCGACTCGATCGAAGCCGGCGCCGCTCTCCCGTGTGAGCAGCATCATCGGCGCTCTACCCATCTCAAACTTTCCGTTGACGTCCGGTTTACCACCAAGGCTAACAATGTGGAAAACTACGTCCGAGGAGACTTTGAAAGAAATCGAAACTAGAGAATAGCGGCACCCGTCACGTGGCTTTAGACACGAGGACTATAGATCCTCGTGTCACCCATCGAATAACTCATTGAAAAACAGGAGTAATGGTGCCCAGAGGCGGAATCAACCGGTCCGCGCTCGGCACCGCCACGAGGATTTTCAGTCGTATTTAAATTTTCGCAACTTAATAAAATCAGTTACTTACGACGCATTCCCTTTCCGTTTGTGCCAGTAAACGCCAGTTATTGCCAGTAAATGAGGCACAAAACTGGCACACAAAATTAGAGCCAGTACTCACTATGATGGACCGTCGGATATCAAGTCTCGGCGCAGACCTTTGGTCATGGGCGGTTACTCGTAACATTGCGCTGGGTACGCTAGGCTTAGCCTGTCGATATTTGTAACGGTATCCGTCCTCATCGACTGTAAGCGAAAAAATGAAACTAGTCGGAATAACAACAATAGTATTGGTAACTGCGGTCGTTCTGTTCCTGGTCTACCTCGCATATCTGGGTCACATGTCCAGATCCGAGACAATCACAGGGCTCATCGATGGCAAGCTTGCTGCCTGCCCTGATAAACCCAACTGCGTTTGCAGCGAATATCCAAATGATACCGACCATGCCATTGAACCGATTGCGATGCACGATCCGACAAACACGGTTGTGCTGCAGTCCTTAAAGGATATTATTGAAGCGCAAGGTGGTACTGTCTCAATCACCCGCGAAAACTATATCGCCGCGACCTTTTCCTCGGCAATATTCGGTTTTGTCGATGATCTGGAAATCAGGACCGATGCCAAAGCCGGTGTTGTCCACCTGCGGTCCGCATCGCGTGTTGGTAACAGCGACTTTGGCGTCAATTCCAGTCGCGTTGATATTATCGAAAAAATGTATCTGGAAAAACAGTAGTGGAAAATGCCTTGGTCGAACCTGATACGATTTACCGGGTCAGATTTTAAATATGTATGACTTGCTGAAAATGGCCTGTGACCTGGCACGTCACGAAGGCTGTCAATTCGCCGATGCTCGTTATTTGTCGATTCGTAAACAGCGAGTGACGTCGCGGGATCAAGCGATATCGAGCGGCAGCGAAAGCGACGACCGAGGCTTCGGCGTGCGTGTGCTATTCCAGGATGCCTGGGGATTCGCGTCATCGCCAAATTATAACGCCGACGAAGTCGTGAAGGTGGTTGCGCTTGCGCTGCGCATCGCGCGGGCCTCAGCGCTGGCACCGCGTGCCGGTGGCATAAACTGGGCACCTGAGGCCGCACTCAGGCTTGAATTCAAATCAGATTGCCGGCAAGAGCCCTTTGAGGTATCGCTCGAAGACAAGGCCGATTTGCTGATCTCGGCGAATGAAGTCATGCTCAGGAACAAGACTATAAAACGTGCGCAGGGATTTTTGTCTTTCAAGCGTGTACAGCGCTGGTATGTGAATACCGAAGGTAGCGAATGTCACAGCGATGTGACCACGTCGGAGTCCATGATCTGGGCGGTTGCCGTGGGCCAGGACGACTTTCAGACGCGCCACTGGCAGGCGCCGGCCAGCAACCGCGGATTTGAAAGCTATAGCAAACAGGATTTTGTTGAACAAGCGGAACGAATTGCCGCCGAAGCGGAGCAGAAATTAACCGCCAGACTCGCGCCCGAGGGCGATTTCGATATCGTCACCGATTCGGAAAACCTGTCGCTCACGATCCACGAATCGGTCGGACATGCGACCGAACTCGACCGCGTGATGGGTTATGAAGTATCCATGGCAGGCGCGTCCTTCGTCAGCCGTGACAAAATGGGCAATTTTCAATACGGCAGTGATCAGGTGACGCTGATCGCCGACAACACTCTCGAGCATGGTCTTGCCACACAGGGCTTCGATGATGACGGTGTACCTGGCCAACGCTGGGAAATTGTCAAGGACGGCATTTTCCAGACCTACAGTTCCGGGCGCGAATTCGCCCATTACGCCGATGAAGATCGCAGCCGAGGCTCATGCCGCGCCGATCACTGGTCAAGCATTCCGATCGTTCGTATTCCCAATCTTTTTCTCGCACCGGGTAAGAAAGCGCTAAGTCCCGATGAACTGATCGGCGACATCGAACACGGGCTTTACTTCGAAGGCATGGACAGTTTTTCGATCGACCAATGGCGTCTCAATTTTCAATTCGGCGGCAACGCAGTGTGGGAAATCAAAAACGGAAGAAAAACAGGCATGCTGAAGGCCGCACTCTATCAAAGTAGCACGCCTTACTTCTGGAATGCCTGCGATGCGAGCTGCGATGAGCGCTTCTGGAAGCCACACGGCGTAACTACCTGTGGTAAGGGCGATCCGATGCAGGTCGCGCAAATGACGCATGGCGCGGCACCGACACGGTTTCGTAAAATCCGCATTTGTCGGGGGCGAGATTCGTGAACCGCAAGCAAGCGCAAGAATTAATTGCCAACATCCTCGAGATTCCGCGCGAAGGTGAACTCAGGATACAGGTCAACGGCGTCAATCGGCTGGGTACGCGTTTTAACGACTGCGCGATTTCGCAAAACGTGCTCCGGCAGCAGACCACGTTGACATTGGTCGCGCGTCTCGAGCAGAAACAAACTTCAGTGACGATCAATACGCTCGATGACCGGGAACTGATTAAAACGAATATCGAGAGCTTATTCGCGACCTGCCGGCATATGCCCGATGACGAGGAGGTAATGCCAGCGACGGGTGAAGTCATCGACATAGATGAACATGCATTTTGTTCGACCACGGATGCGACCAAAATCGAGGACATCGGTGCCTGGGCAGCGCTTGCCTGCCAAGCGGGGACCAAGGCGAAGATCGATCTGGCCGGTCTGCTTGAGGTTGGAAAAATGTTTACCGCCTACGGAGACAGTAATGGCGGTTTCGCCCACGAGCGCCATCACCGCATCGACTATCATGTCACCGCAAGCGGTGCCCATGGCAGCGGCTGGGCCGAGCATCAGGGTGTGTCGATCGATGCCGATGAGGTATTGACATCAACCCAGCGCGCCATCAACAAATGCGCGCGAGCTCAAAACCCCGGTTTGTTCAAACCGAGGCCAATCACCGTTATTCTTGAACCGCAAGCAGTCGGCGATCTTTTATCGATGGCCTTTTGGTACGGCTTCGATCAACGCGCCAAAGACGAGGGCCGCTCAGTCTTCTCACACTACGACGGAGACTTCGGCAATCTTTCACTATTTTCCGACCCAGCAAGCACGATCAATCCGTCCTTGTCTTTTACCGAAGAAGGCATAGCGCTCGGCAAATCAATGTGGTTAGACCAGGGTGAGATGCAACAACTAGCCACGAATAAGTACTGGGCCCACAAACAGGATTTAACCGTAAAACCCTCGCCGCGTAATTTGATTTTGAGCGGTGCCGGCACGACCCTTGACGATCTCGTCGAAAGCACGCAAGACGGCATCCTGGTCACTCGCTTCTGGTACATCCGCGCCACCGATCCGGGTACACTGGGCTTTACCGGCATGACGCGCGATGGCACTTACCGTATCAAAAACGGTAAAGTCACTAACCCGGTGGTAGAAATGCGTTGGAATGAATCGGTATTGCGACTATTGAACAATGTCGTAGATAGCAGCGAACCGATCGCCACTGGAGAGTTTTTCCCCATGGCAATGCCGGCGCTCAAAGTCGAAAACTTCCGCTTTTCATCGCTTTCCGAATGAAACATGTAAGGCGATGACAAATAACAAGTGTTGGTTGGTGCCCAGGAGCGGAATCGGACGGGTCCGCCTTCGGCACCGACACGAGGATTTTCAGTCGGTTTTATATTTTTTTAATTTAATAAAATCAGTTACTTACGCGCTTCCCATTTCTATGTTGTGCCAGTAAATAGCAGTAATTGACAGTTATTGGGGCACAAAATTGGCACACTAATTTAAGTGAGAATTCCGGAGACAATATGCTTATCTCAGCACCGTATTAGGTATGCATATTTAAATATGCTGTCCTCATAACTAGAAGCAAAACTCAACAATGCCTGACAGATCGATTTACCGGGCAGCCGCCAGTCCTTTCTGTACAGCTTCTCTCTCGTGAACAAGCTTCGCCCAACGTAATACGTGGCTGTACGAAGCCGTGTCCAAAAATTCGGTTGCATCGTAAACTTCGCCCATCGCCAATCGCCCGTACCAGGGCCAGATCGCTATATCGGCGATCGAATAGCCGCTGACACACATATATTCACGCTCGGCCAAATGACGATCCAATACGTCCAATTGACGCTTGCTTTCCATGGCATAACGGTTAATCGGGTATTCCATCGGATAAGGTGCATATTTGTAGAAGTGCCCAAAGCCGCCACCCAGGAATGACGCACTGCTCTCCTGCCAGAACAACCAGGAAAGGCATTCCGTGCGGTCCACCGAATCCTGCGGCAGCAAAGCACCATATTTCTCAGCCAGGTAGAACAGGATCGCACAGGACTCGAAAACGGATTGCGCGGGTGATTGGGACTGATCGAGTATTACCGGAATTTTCGAGTTCGGGTTGAGCTTCACGAAATCGGAACCGAATTGCTCACCTTTGCCGATATCGATGCGGTGCAGATCGTAGGCCGCATCCGTCTTTCTTAACACCCGTAGTTCTTCCAGCATGACCGTGATTTTGATGCCATTGGGCGTACCCAGTGAATACAGTTGTATCGGTTTATCGCCGACTGGCAGCGTTTTCTCATAGGTCGGGCCGGCGATCGGGCGGTTGACGCCGGCCCATTTGCCGCCGCTTTCACCGTCCCATGTCCAGACTTTCGGGGGTGTGTAGTCGTTATTGCTCATCGTATGGATCTCAGGCTTGGGTGATTTCAGTGGATAATAAATCAATCAGCACTTGTTTGTGGATTTATACTGGCTCGCACCTATGACGAATAGTAGGCGCATGGTAGCTGCGATGATTCTGGAAGCCACCCATACTCATTTATATCCCGGCCACAGGGGAAAGGTTTCCGGCCTGACCCAGGTATCCGACTTGCAAGCGGGCGACGATTGCCTGGTCGAGTTTTCTGATGGGTCGGTGACCCCCGCCAGGGTTTGGGAGTCCAAAGACGGTTGGCAACTTCGTACAGACGCTTATCGCACCGCTGCCGGAACGGATATCGCGAAAAAGTGCTGGCTGGTCTATCTGGGAGAGAATGGCAATCATGTAGAATTTCGTATTCTTAAAAACGTGGTCTGCCCTCTACATATCACGATTGGCTCACGAGGTACTGGATGCTAATCGCCACGGTGATCAGCGAGCACACGGCGCGTAGGTGATTCCATCGCGTCCAGTAGACGAAATAGTGTTTCCAGGTCTCGGCCTTGGCGCTGTCGTCGGCTCCGGCCGCGGCCAGACGGTTGTTGAGCGGTACGTTGAACAGGGCCGTGCACAAAAACATTCCCACCACGTAAATGAGCCCTGCGGCAAAGAGCCACCAGCGACCTGCGAGATCGGTATCGAACACGGCATACCCGGCCAGAACCGCGTACAGCAGGATAGAGCCGAAAAACAGGGTCATGAACCACGAACGCAGGATGACTTCGTTGATGGTGTTCATTGCGTCCGCCGCCTGCACGGCGCCGAGCTGATCGAAAGAACGCATGATGAAGGTGGAGAAGGCAAAGTAGACGCCGGCCATGAGGCCGGCGCCTAGCGCCGCAATAATAAGCGGAAGCGCGATCAATGAGTCGAACATCATGCGATCCTCCGTGCCGGCATCCGACGAATCATCAATACCGCCAGGCACGCCAGGCCAACGATGCCTTCGAACGCGGCTGCCTGCACCAGACCGGTGGCGGGTACCCCGTCAAAAGCCATGCTTACGAAACGCGAGCCGGCATAGGACAGGTAGATCAGGGCCGCCAGCCACAGGGCCATGTCTGCCATGCCGCGTACGAAGATGGCGCCAAGCATGAACAGGCCCGCCGCGAGCAGGAGTCCGGCTGGCGCCTTGAGCTCGTTGAGCAGGCTCACGTTCGCGCCGAGTTCAATATTATTCGACGCGTAAAAGTCCACCGGTGATGCAATGATAAAAGTGCCGACCAGGATCAGCAGTGCCCCCGCCACGAGCAGGAGTGCTTTTTGGGTTTTTGCCAGTTTCGTCTTCATTTTAGTTCTCCAGAGTGTGATCGATGGTTAAATAATGGTTCAGGCTTGCTGACGCATGCCCTGGCGTTCCCAGGCACCGGTCGCCATGACTTTACGTAGATATTCGCCGAAGTCTGTCGCCGGGCGGCCGAGCGCTTCTTCGACGCCCGAGGTCGGGTTCGAATTGCGACCGTCGAAAACCACGGTGAACAGTTCGCGCATCAGCCATAACAACTCTTCCGGTGCACCTTGACCACGCAATCCGTCGATGAAGCTCTCGATCGGGATCTGTGTGTATTTAACCCGGTATTCCGTCACCTCCGAGATGGCCGCCACGCACTCGGCAAAAGTCATCGCGCGCGGACCGCTGACTTCAAAGACGCGGTTACGCAGCTCGGGTCGGGTCAGCGTCGCGACCGCAACATCGGCGATGTCGTCGACGTCGACGAAGGGCTCGACGATGTCGCCCGCCGGGAGCATTAACTCGCCGTTCAAAATCCCCTCGATCATGAAACTCTCGCTGAAGTTTTGCATGAACCAGTTGGCGCGAACGACGTTCCAGTCGAGCCCACCTTCCTCGAGTACCATTTCAGCACGCCGAGCGCCGTCTTCGCCGCGGCCGGACAGCAGGACCAGGTGCTGCAAACCCAGTTCGGCAGCCAGCGCGACAAAGTCACGAATGGCCTGCTCGGCGGTCGGAATCGCGAGATCGGGGTGGAAGGTGATGTAAGCGGAGCGGGTTCCGGCCATGGCCGCAGGCCAGGTGCCCTGGTCTTCCCAGTCGAAGGCAGGTGACGTCGAGCGCGATACGCCACGAGTGGCGTAACCCAGCGCTTGCAACCGTTGCTCGACCCGCAGGCCGGTTTTGCCATTTTTGCCGATGATCAGTATGGGTGAATCTTTCATGTTTTCAGTCTCCAGTTCAGGTTTGTTAATAAAAGGACAAGCGTTTTACTTGCCAACCCTGATAATTCTGGATCAAATATACTGGATAAAAAATCATAGAAAATCTAAAATTATTAGCCAATCGTCCAAAATTGATCGAAACTCGTGACTGATCCCCTACTGGTAACGCCGCGCATCGACCCGGAGTTACCGCAAAGCTCCGATCCGCTCAGCGAGGTGCTGCAGCTGCTGCAGTTGAACGGCGTCCTCTACTGCAATGCGGAACTGACCGATCCCTGGGGTATCGAGGTGCCGGAGCTGCCCGGCGTGATGAACGTGGAAGTGGTGACGTCGGGGCACTGCTGGATCGAACTCGAGGACGAGGCGCCGGTATTCATGCCGCAAGGCAGCCTCGTGCTGATTCCGCGCGGCAGACGGCACAAACTGCGTGGCAACCCGGGCGACAAGACCACATGGCTCGAAGACATTCCGATCGAGCGGATCGGGGAACGCTTCGAGAACATGCGCTTTGGCGGCGGGGGACAGTTGACCCAGGTGACTTATTACGGTGTGCGTTTCGATCCGTATCTCGCCGATCGACTGATTCGGCTGCTGCCCGAAATGTTGCAGCTGCGTACATACGTGGACGACGGCAGTTGGCTGCACAGCACAATTCGTTTCATCGCAGAGGAGGCGCACCAGCGCCTGCCGGGCAGCGAAACCGTGATCACTCGGCTCGCGGATATTCTGGTGATCCAGGCGATCCGCACCTGGATCGAGAGCGTGCGTGAAGAAGAGCATGGCTGGATCGCCGCGCTGCACGACCGCCAGATCGGCAAGGCGATGTCACTGATGCACCGCCAGCCCGAGCGCTACTGGCGCGTGGAGTCGCTTGCGCGCGAAGTCGGCATGTCACGCTCGGGATTCTCAGCGCGTTTTACTGCGCTAGTGGGGGAATCGGTATTACAGTATCTCACCGGGCTGCGCATGCAGCTCGCACATCGCGAGTTACGCCAAACCCCGGACACCCTCGCCAAAATTGCTGAACGCGTGGGCTACCAGTCCGAACCTGCGTTCAACCGCGCCTTCAAGCGCGTGGTGGGCATGCCGCCAGGTGCGGTGCGTAAACTGCATGCACAGCAATAACCGTGAAAAACGTAGTCTGTCCCCTATATAATTATGGACTAAAAATAAAAACCGAGAATAGCTTTATTATCTAAGTGATTGATTTTTATGTTTTAAAATGGTGCCCAGGAGCGGAATCGGACGAGTCCGCCTTCGGCACCGACACGAGGATTTTCAGTCGGGCTTATATTTTTGTAACTTAATAAAATCAGCTACTTACGACGCATTCCATTCCCATTTGTGCCAGTAAACGCCAGTTACTGGCAGTTACTGTGGCACAAAATTGGCACACTGTTCTAGCGCTGTCTATTTTCCCAACTGATTTCGATGGGATCGCCATGCTTAGCCAGCAAATTTCCCCGTTCCCCTGGCCAGGTAGCGGCGGCCATGTCTACCGTTGTTCAAACTAGTCTAAAAAAACTCCTGTAAATAGCAGTCTGACTAATTGGAGTGATTCGTATAAACTGGTATGCCAAAAAAATATATCTGCAACTGGAGGAGCCACAATGATACCGCCGACGTTTGAATATCACGCGCCGGGCTCGGTCGACGATGCCATCGCCCTGCTAAGCCAATATGGCGACGAAGCCAAGATCCTGGCGGGTGGGCACAGCCTGCTGCCGATGATGAAACTGCGTTTCGCCGAACCCGAACACCTGGTTGATATCAACAACATCGATTCGTTGAAAGGAATTCGTGAGGAGGATGGTGAAATTGTTATCGGTTCGATGACCTCCGAAAATGCGTTAATCGCCTCTACTCTGCTACAAGAAAAATGCCCGATGCTACCGGAGGCCGCGAAAATGATCGCAGATCCACAGGTACGCAATCGCGGCACCATCGGTGGTGATATTTCACACGGAGATCCGGGTAACGATCACCCGGCACTAATGCTGGCGCTGGACGCGACCTTCACCCTGGTTGGTCCCAATGGCGCACGACAGGTTGCGGCTGCTGATTTTTTCCTCGGCACTTTTTTTACCGCGCTGGAAGCTGATGAAATTATGACCGAAATCCGAATTGCGCCACAGGCTGCAAATACCGGCGCCAGTTATCAAAAACTCAAACGCAAAACCGGCGATTACGCAACTGCCGCCGCCGCCGCGGTGATCGGCATGTCAGGAGATACCTGTCAGAGCGCAAGCATTTCGTTAACTAATCTGGG
>Ga0209567_10001303_pt1 | contig 12997 bp, 13 predicted proteins | sample COG_12_FD_184756 | JGI IMG/M metagenome (GOLD analysis project Ga0209567, IMG submission 184756) | Pelagic marine sediment microbial communities from the LTER site Helgoland, North Sea, for post-phytoplankton bloom and carbon turnover... | ecosystem: Environmental > Aquatic > Marine > Neritic...
GACCCAGAAATATACGCATGTCAGCATTGATCACTTAATGGAAACATATGATAAGGCCCACCCGCGGAAGTAATTGTTTGCTACCCCGGGCGGGTTTTGTAAAAATGAGTGGAAAAATACAAAAACTTGGATCATAATAGATTGCGGCTGTCATTTTGTTCAGCAGAAGGCCTTGTTCTCGGCGGTCATTTTGGGGGGCGTTCGTATGCTATGCCTATGTTGTTTAGGACGAATTAATTTCCAAAAATTATCAGGTAACACGATCACTCGAGGGACATGATGGAAATGCACGGGACGACCATTTTAGCTGTCAGGCACAAGGATAAAGCGGCGGTTGCCGGCGATGGTCAGGTGACGCTGAACAACAATGTCATCAAACATCAGGCTAAAAAAGTCCGGAGGATTTACCAGCAAAAAATTATTATCGGATTTGCCGGTGCCACAGCGGATGCCTTGAATCTTTCCGAACGTCTGGAACACAAACTGGAGCAGTACAATGGGAACCTGACCCGCGCGGCTGTTGAACTGGCACGTGACTGGCGAACCGATAAATATCTGAGACGGCTTGAAGCGCTTATGATTGCCGTTGATCAGAAACATATGTATTTGATTTCCGGTAACGGCGATGTGATTGAACCGGATCAGCCGATTATCGGAATTGGATCCGGTGGCGTTGCCGCCCAGGCCGCGGCAGTGGCACTTTCCGAGCATACAGAAATCAGCGCACGCAGAATTGTCCAAGAAGCCATGAAGATTGCGGCGTCTATTTGCGTGTTTACAAACGCGCATATTGTGGTAGAGGAACTCTAAATGAACCCATTGAAGCCTTCTGAAGTTGTTGAAGAACTGGATAAATACATTATTGGCCAGGATAAAGCCAAACGCTCGGTTGCCATTGCACTGCGCAATCGCTGGCGTCGACAGCAGGTCCCCGAAGAGTTGCGCGATGAAATTGCGCCGAAAAACATTATATTAATCGGTCCCACAGGCGTTGGCAAAACTGAAATCGCCAGACGTCTTTCCCGGCTGACGGATTCGCCATTTTCAAAAGTAGAAGCATCCAAATTTACCGAGGTGGGCTACGTCGGGCGCGATGTTGAGTCCATGGTCAGAGACCTTCTTGAATTGACGATCAATACGCTCAAGTCCAGAGAGCAAGAAGCCGTCAAAGATAAAGCCTGGCAGGCTGCCGAAGAGCGAATGCTGGATCTGTTGTTACCCAAATCAGGGAAGCCGGTAAGCCCGCGGGCCGAAGACACAAAAGAAGTTCAATTTGAACTGGTCACCGCTGCAAATGAGGAATCATCTTCCACCCGGGTAAAATTGCGCGATATGCTGCGGCGCGGCAAACTGAACAATCGCTTTGTCGATCTGGATGTAGCCGACCGCAGCGGTCCGATGGTTGAAATCTTTTCAAATGTTGGTATGGAAGAGATGGGTATTAACTTCAAGGATATGCTCGGTGGCGTGTTTCCCAAAGCCACAAAACGGCGCAAGGTAAAAGTGCCCGAGGCAATGGAGCTCCTGGCCCAGGAAGAGGCCCAGGGCCTGGTGGATATGGATAAAGTCGTCAAGCAGGCCATTAAAAAGGTCGAACAAGCGGGCATCATCTTTCTGGATGAAATCGATAAAATTGCCGGCCGCAACAGCGCCCAGGGACCGGATGTGTCCCGGGAAGGCGTCCAAAGAGATCTACTGCCGATTGTTGAGGGATCTACCGTGACGACTAAATACGGACCGGTCAAAACCGATCATATTTTGTTTGTGGCTTCCGGTGCATTTCATACCGTCAAGCCTTCTGACTTGATCCCCGAACTGCAGGGTCGATTTCCCATTCGTGTTGAGCTTGATGCCCTCGGCAAAAAAGAGTTTGTCAGGATTTTAACAGAACCCAAAAATGCGCTCTTGCTCCAGTACATCGCCCTGTTGAAAACCGAAGGCGTTGATGTCGCCTTTGAAGACGATGCGGTTGAAACCATCGCCAGGATTGCTGAAGAGGTGAATAACCGGACGGAGAATATCGGCGCCCGCAGGTTGCAGACCATCATGGAGCGGCTGCTGGAAGATATTCTTTTCGAAGCACCGGATTTACCTCGGCAACGGATTGTGATCGGCGAAGATGAGGTGGAATCCAAGCTCAAAGATATAAAAGACGATGAAGATTTGAGTCGGTATATACTCTAGCGCCGTTTATGCCTTAATCTTATCTTAAATTAAACCAAAATGATGCAACCCCAAAATGATGCCCATCCCAATGTCGCCGATATTCTCATCGAGGCACTGCCCTATATTCGGCGCTTTTACGGCATGACGATCGTGATCAAATACGGTGGGCATGCCATGGTCGATGAGCAGCTCAAACAGGATTTCGCCCGCGACATTACCCTGTTGAAATTTATCGGTCTGAATCCGGTGGTGGTGCACGGCGGCGGACCGCAGATCAATTCGGTTCTGGATCAGATGGGGATTCAGCCTCGATTTGTGCGCGGCATGCGGCTGACCGATGAAAGGACCATGGATGTGGTTGAGATGGTTTTAGGCGGTAAAGTCAACAAAGCAATCGTTCATCAGATCAATCAGCAGGGGGGCAAAGCTGTCGGTCTGAGCGGCAAAGACGGCGGCCTGATTCAGGCCAAAAAGCTTCAAATCGTGCAGCAGCCGGACAGCGATAAGCCGCCGGAAATCATTGATCCGGGCCTGGTCGGAGAGGTTACCCATATCAACTCCGATATTATCGAAAAACTTACCCAGCAGGGATTTATTCCCATTATTGCACCGGTGGGCGCCGGCAAAGCCGGAGAAACCTTTAATATCAATGCGGATCTGGTGGCCAGTCGCATCGCAACAGCGCTCAAGGCCGGTCGCCTTGTTTTGCTGACGGATGTGGATGGCGTGCTGGATGCCGATGGTCACTTGATCAGTTCAATTAATGCGGCTCAGATTAAACAGATGATTGACGATCAGCGCATTTCAGGCGGCATGATTCCCAAAATTGAATTCGCCTTGGGCGCAATTGAGAATGGTGTTGAAAAAGTTCAAATTATCAACGGTACCCAGCGGCATTCGATTTTGCTGGAATTATTTACCGACAGTGGTATCGGAACGGAGGTGATGGCATGACTGCAACGCTCATGCAACGCGCCGATCAAGTAATGGCCGCCACCTATAAACGATTTGCGGTTGCTTTTGAGAAGGGGCAGGGCAGTCAACTTTGGGACACAGAAGGACGTTCTTACACGGACTTTGTGGCCGGAATTGCCGTGTGCAATTTAGGCCACGCCCACGCGCGTATCAGTGCGGCTGTCACCCGACAGGTCGAGACCCTCCTGCACGTGTCCAATCTGTATTATACCTTACCACAGGTGGATCTGGCTACCTGGCTGGTGAGCAACAGTTTTGCCGACCGTGTTTTTTTTGGCAACAGCGGCGCCGAGGCTAACGAGGCCGCCATAAAACTGGCGCGAAAATATTTCAACGACCGCGGAGAAGCAGATCGCTATCGAATCATTACCATGGAGCGCTCGTTTCATGGACGGACTCTGGCGACCCTTTCCGCCACGGGCCAGGAAAAAATTAAAAAAGGTTTTGATCCTGTACTACAGGGTTTTGATTTTGTGCCTTTCAATGATATCGAGGCGCTGCGTGCCCGCATCAACCAGGCGACCTGTGCGGTTATGCTCGAACCGATTCAGGGTGAAGGCGGTGTGCGTTGCCCGGGTGAAAATTATCTGAATACGGTCAGACAGATCTGCGATGATACAGGAGCGCTGCTGATATTAGATGAAATTCAGACCGGTATGGGTCGCACCGGTAAGCTATTTGCCTATCAGCATTTTGGCATCGAACCGGATATCATGACTCTGGCCAAGGCGCTGGCTAACGGTTTGCCTATCGGTGCGATGCTGGCGCGTGAATCCATCAGCGCCGCTTTTGGGCCCGGCGCCCATGCCTCGACGTTCGGCGGAACCCCCATTGTGACGGCCGCTGCCCTGGAAGTCTGCAACATTCTGACGGACGACGGGGTTATCGAAAAGGGCAGGGCGGCCGGAGCTTATTTCAAAGAACAACTGCGGGCCTTGAAAGACCGGTATGCCATGATTGAAGACGTGCGCGGCCGAGGGCTTTTGCTGGGTATGAAACTTAAAATTGACGGTGCGCCGATCGTCAAACAATGCATGCAGGCGGGTTTTTTGATCAATTGCATTCAGGACCGTATTTTGAGATTTATTCCGCCATTGATCATTACCCGGGAAGAAATTGACCGCTTGATTGCGTGTCTCGACAACATTTTTGCTAAAATGTGAATGCCAACAGATTCGAATCCTCCGATTCATTCATCCCGGCAGGCGCAGGCACCATTTAGCAAACGACAGGAAATTGCGGGGGTATCTGTATGACCACACATTTGCTGACACTGGCTGACCTGGACAAAGAAGCGTTTGGAGTTTTTTTTAAGCGAGCGATTGAACTCAAGCAAAAACAGCTGAAGGGCGCGGCCGCACCGATTCAGACCGGAAAAAGCCTTGGGCTGCTGTTTGATAAACCGTCGACTCGCACCCGAGTCTCATTTGAGACTGCCATGGTGCAGCTGGGTGGTTCGCCGCTATTTATCAGTTCCAAGGATACGCAGATGTCAAGGGCTGAACCCATCAAAGATACAGCCAGGGTGCTTTCACGTTATCTGGATGCTTTGGCCATTCGCACTTTTTCGCAGGAGACGATTGAAGAATTTGCGCAATTTTGCACCATTCCGGTGATCAATGCCCTGACGGATGCCTATCATCCCTGCCAGGTTCTGAGCGATTTGCTAACAGTGATCGAACACAAAGGACCGCTTAACAATTTAAAAATTGCCTGGATCGGCGATGGTAACAATATGGCCCAATCCTGGATTAATGCCGCCGCTGTCCTGGGATTTGAGCTTTATCTGGCGTGTCCCAAAGATTATTTCCCGGATTCACAAATTGTGACCGACGCCTTGAAAAAAAAGGCTGGCAGGATTACTCTTGGCCACGATCCTATCGCCGCCGTCAAGGATGCGGATGTGGTCAATACAGATGTCTGGGCCAGTATGGGGCAGGAGGCTGAACAGGAGGCCCGCAAAAAAATATTTGCACCCTATCAGGTGAATGCCGCCCTGCTGAAAAAAGCCGCCAGAGATGCGATTGTGCTGCATTGCCTGCCGGCCCATCGAGAAGAAGAAATTACCGCAGACGTCCTGGAGGGGCCGCAGTCGGTTGTCTGGGATCAATCTGAGAACAAGCTACACATGCACAAGGCCATACTGGATATACTATTAAGCACCTAAGTTGAGCGTTTCAAATTTAAAAAAAGATCAATGTCTTTGTGAATTAAGGAATTCTATCCTTTTGTTTTTAAAATTTGAAACCCTTTGGGATTGCCGATCTTACCGCATCTACGGTGTCAGACGTCGTCCCACATAGTTGACTATAGCGGAACGCCATCTTCCTTGTAGCTGCGGCAACCTCGACAATCGCTCAACATAGGTTCCAAAATTCAAAAAAGAACAAGTGCTATTAAGCGGAGGTAAATATTTTGGCTGCTAAAATCAACAAAGTGGTGCTGGCCTACTCCGGCGGACTGGACACATCGGTAATTCTTAAGTGGCTTATTGAAACATACGATTGTGAAGTGGTCACATTTTCGGCCGCCATCGGGCAGGAAGACGATCTGGAAGAGATCAAAGATAATGCGCATAAGACCGGCGCAACCCAGGCGTATATCGAGGATCTTTGCGAGGAATTTGTCAACGATTACGTTTTTGCGGCTTTTCGCGCCAACGCGATATACGAAGGACAGTATTTGCTGGGGACGTCTCTGGCCAGGCCGCTGATTGCCAAACGCCAGATCGAAATCGCCCACCTTGAAAAAGCCGACGCGGTCAGTCACGGTGCCACCGGTAAAGGCAATGATCAGGTCCGATTTGAACTGGGGTATCTGGCGCATGATCCCGGCATCAAAATAATCGCGCCCTGGCGGGAGTGGGACTTAAATTCACGTACCGCCCTGATGGATTTTGCCGCCCGCCATGGAATTGCTGTTCAGGCCACCCATGATAAACCCTATAGCACAGATTCTAACTTATTGCATATCAGCTATGAAGGCGGCATCCTTGAGGACCCTTGGGCCGAAGCGCCTGAGGATATTTTTACCCTGACGGTTTCACCCAAGCAGGCACCGGATAAGCCCGAAATCGTCGAGTTGACCTTTCAAAGCGGCAATCCGGTCAGGTTGAACGGAAACGATCTGTCGCCGGCGAATATGCTCAGGGCCTTAAACACGCTGGGCGGCCAGCACGGCATCGGCCGGGTGGATCTGGTTGAAAATCGATTCGTGGGGATGAAATCCCGTGGTGTTTATGAAACTCCCGGCGGCACCATTTTGCGTGCCGCGCACCTGGCAATGGAATCCATTACGCTGGATCGCGAGGTGGTGCATCTGCGGGATTCTTTGATCCCCAAATATGCCCAGCTGGTATACAATGGTTTCTGGTTTGCACCTGAGATGCAACTGCTGCAAAACATGATTGACATGACCCAGCAGAATGTATCAGGAACCGTGCGTCTTGAATTGTATAAGGGCAACTGCCGTATTCTGGGCCGCAAATCCGATCGTTCTCTGTATCGGGAAGATTTTGCCACTTTTGAAGACGATCAGGTTTACAACCAGAAAGATGCCGAAGGCTTTATTCGCTTAAACGCCTTGAGATTAAGAATTCAGAAGTTAATCGAAACTAAAAACCCGTAGTCAACCTATTATCATTAACGTACAGGGTTTTGTTCACCGGAAATACATTATTACGGAAGGCGATATCAACGGCAAAATACCATACGGTCCCATATTTGCGATTTAAATGACATCGGTGTCATTCCCAAAACGGTAGACCACCGATCTCAAATATGGGACCTCAGCCAGCGTTTCAGGCGGACAAATCAGATATCGCCTTCCGCAAAGACGCATTTCCTCATGAGGCGATAGGGCAGGGCCGCTTTCGGTTTGAGCATACAGCCTGCTGAAGCCGCGAAATGTAATGAAGAACCTTTACAAATACCCAATACCTAATATCTAATACCACATATCGAGATGACCATGTCAGAAAAACTCTGGGCCGGAAGGTTTCAAGAAAAAACCGCTAAAAGTGTCGAAACATTTACATCTTCTATTGATGTTGACCGGCGTCTGCATGCCTATGACATTCAGGGCAGCATTGCGCATTGCAAAACCCTGGCAAAAGCAGGCATTGTCTCATCCAAAGAGGCCCGAAAATTGACTGCCGGCCTTAAAAAAATCAAACAGGAAATCGAGGCTCAAACATTTGAATACCATCATGCCCTGGAAGATATCCATACCCATATCGAATCGCGCCTGGCAGAAATTGTGGGTCCGGTCGCTCAGAAACTGCACACCGCCAGGAGCCGTAACGATCAGGTTGCGCTGGACGTGCGACTGTATCTGAGGGATGCGGTTGCTGCGATCATCCGACTTCTGGGTCGCTTACAAAAAGTTGTGGTCAGCGTGGCCAAACGCCACACCGAGACCGTGATGCCGGGCTACACCCATTTTCAGCGGGCGCAACCGGTTTTACTGGCGCATCATCTGATGGCGTATTATGAAATGTTTTCCAGAGATACCGAACGCCTGCAGGATTGCCTGACACGCATCAATGTCATGCCGCTGGGCAGTGCGGCGCTGGCTGGCACACCCCATCCGATTGACAGAAAATTTACCGCCAAGCTGCTCGGGTTTAAAAAGGTATCAGCCAACAGTATGGATGCTGTGGCCGATCGTGATTTTATGATCGAATTTGCCTCGGCTGCCAGTATTTGTATGATGCATTTAAGCCGCTTGGCCGAAGAGCTGATTGTGTGGTCTTCATCTGAGTTTAACTTCATTGAACTGCCGGATGCCTTTGCCACCGGCAGCAGTATTATGCCGCAGAAAAAAAATCCGGATGTTGCTGAACTGGTACGCGGCAAAACCGGCCGCGTATTCGGCAACCTGATGGCCCTGCTGACCTTGATGAAATCTTTGCCGCTGTCATATAATCGCGATATGCAGGAGGATAAGGCACTTCTTTTTGATGCGGTCGATACGCTCAGCGCCTGCATTGACATAACAGCTCAACTGCTGCCAAAGATAAAATTCAACAAAGCCCGCCTGCGGACGGCTGCGAGTCACGGATATCTGAATGCAACCGACCTGGCTGATTATCTGGTGACAAAAGGTATGCCTTTCAGAGAGGCGCACCATTGTGTCGGACAGATTGTGAGTTATGCCGTTCGCAGCCGCAAAGAACTGCATGCGCTTTCCTTGGCCGATTTGCAGAAATTTTCAGATCGAATCGAAGGTGAGATTTTCGACTTTTTGAAGACCTCCCAGATGATTGATCGGCGAACAACCATCGGCGGTACGGCCACCCGGGCGGTCAAGGCTGCGATCAGAGCCGCTGAACGAAAGCTAAGCAAAACGTCAACTGACAAAAAATGACCTGTGTTTAAAAGCACGTGCCAAAATTGGAGACGTTATCCGTATCGCTCGTGGCTGGTGTGCCTAATCCTGACGATCGGCAGCATCAGTTTTGTGTGGCTGGGCTGTGGTAAAAAAGGTCCACCGCGGCCTCCGAAAAGGCCATTGCCGCCGGCAGTGAAAGATCTGGGTTATGCGATCCAGGGCGATATTGTTGAACTCAGCTGGACCCATCCCGCAACAGCAGGCGACAATGCTTCCAGGCCGGCTTCAATTAAAGTCTTGCGGGCCCGATTATCGGGTGACGACATCAAGTGCGAAAATTGTCCGGTGCGTTTTGAGGCCGTGGCGCAGATACCGATCCACACAAAAGCGTCCCGAGACGAACGTCCGAGCACACTTCGTTATAGTGAGAAGATCGATCCCGGCTATCGGTATATCTATAAAGTGATTGTTTTTGATAAATACGGAATCGGCAGCAAGAACTCTAATGTCGTTCAATTCGATCACTAATCGGATTACCTTTTGGTTCAATCCAATATCTTATCGTCTTCAACGATTAACGGTTATTAAAGCAGCACATGAATCATTTTACCTATCGCCAAAATCAACTATACTGTGAAGATGTTGCGGTGCAAAAAATCGCCGCTGCGGTCGGCACGCCATTTTATTTGTATAGTCACGCGACGCTAACCCGGCATTTGAAAGCGTTTCGAGACGCCTTTGCAAAAATTGATCATTTGGTATGCTTCTCTGCTAAAGCCAACACCAACTTTGCCATTTTAAAATTGTTTGCTGATCGCGGATGTGGCCTGGACATCGTATCGGGGGGCGAACTTTACCGCGGATTGAAGGCTGGTTTTGCGCCTGAGCGGATCGTTTACTCCGGAGTGGGAAAGCGCGTCGATGAAATTGATGATGCACTCAAAGCCGGAATCCTCATGTTCAATCTGGAATCCGTAGATGAGTTAAAACTGATTGACCAGCGCGCCGGCAAATTAAATCAGCGGGCACGGGTTGCCATCCGTGTCAATCCAGATGTAGATCCAAAAACCCATCCGTATATTTCTACGGGCCTAAAAAAGAATAAATTCGGCATTAACACCGAAGCGGCCATTGAGGGATACCGTTTGGCTGCCAGGCTCGCGTATGTTGACGTCGTTGGCGTTGATTGCCACATCGGATCACAGATAACCGAAGCCGGACCCTTTGAAGAAGCGCTCCAGAGCGTTAAATCATTGCTGCTGCGCATAAAATCCGAAACGGGCATTGACATCAAGTATATCGATATGGGCGGCGGGTTGGGTATTACCTATGGTGATGAAAGTCCGCCTTCTTTAAAAGAATATGCAAAGGCCTTCATGCAGAACATTGCAGACATGGCCGTAACGCTTATTCTGGAGCCGGGAAGGGTATTGGTCGGCAACGCCGGCATCCTGGTAACCCGCGCCTTATACAATAAGGACGGACAAGATAAGCGGTTTATTATTGTTGATGCCGGAATGAACGACCTGTTGCGACCGACCCTTTACGATGCCTTTCACGCGATTGAACCGGTCCTTCGAAAAAAGGCTTCGAAAACAGTCGCTGATGTGGTCGGACCTATTTGTGAAAGCGGCGATTTTCTGGCAGTCGATCGCCGTCTGGATGAGGTCAACAGTGGTGATCTTCTGGCCGTTATGAGCACCGGTGCCTATGGCTTTGTCATGTCTTCAAATTACTGCTCACGCCCCAGAGTTGCGGAAGTAATGGTCAACGATGACCAATTCCATGTTGTCAAACAAAGAGAAACTTATGCGGACCTTGTGCGGGGTGAATCACTTCCGCCCTTTTTGGATGACTAGTTGTGCCCCACAAAAGTGTTTTAATAGGTGTCTATACCATTTTGGTGCAGCGGCGCTTTTAAAAAACGTAGCACTTATGGTTTCAGGTTTCAGGTGTCAGGGAATGTTTGTCAGTTAAAGGCTTGGAAACTCGCTGGAACACATTCAAGCTAAGAAGTATAGCGATAGGCCCACCCGTTCAAGTGCTGACACCTGAACACTGACACCTCATATAAAGCTGTTGACAACTAACATAGGAAGAGGAATGAACCCAATCCCATTTTACAAAATGAGCGGTGCCGGTAATGATTTTATGATCATCGATAACCGTGACGGGAAGGTTAAAGATACGAATTTGACCGGTTTTATCAGCAGTGTCTGCCGGCGCAAGATGTCAGTCGGGGCTGATGGGCTTATTTTGGTTGAAACTTCTGAGGTCCACGATTTCCGCTGGCGGTTTTATAATTCCGACGGCAGCAAAGCGGAAATGTGCGGCAACGGCGCGCGATGCGCAGCCCGCTTTGCCCATGTGACCGGTATCGCAGGCACCACATTGTCCTTTGAAACCGAGGCCGGTGTTGTCAGCGCCCGGATCAAAGATGATCGCGTTAAGGTACGAATGCCGGAACCCTCTGATCTAAAACTGGCCTATCCGCTGGCATTATCGAAGGGTTCACTGGAAATCAACAGCATTAATACCGGAGTGCCGCACGTCATTGTCATGGTGGAACACGTAAACGATATCGATGTGATTGCCCTGGGTCGTGAAATCCGCTTTCATCAAAGCTTTGCACCGGCCGGCACCAATGCAAATTTTGTCCAGCACCAAAACGGGAATTCGATTGAAATCCGCACTTATGAAAGAGGTGTTGAAGATGAAACCCTGGCGTGCGGAACCGGCGCCATTGCCAGTGCGATCATATCAGCCAGTCAGCTGAACATGACGTCACCCATAGATGTCAGGACCCGCAGCGGTGCGATGCTGACCATTTATTTTGATATTGAAGAAGACCACTTCAGCAATATTTTCATGGAGGGTGATGCCCGCATCATTTATGTGGGTGAGCTTCAGCCGGAAGCCTGGCAATAGAAATTCTGCATGCGCTCACGCCAAGACGCCAAGGCACAAAGCTAATTTAAGTACTTTTTATTTTTTTCTTTGCGTCTTTGCGCCTTTGCGTGAGATATATGTCTGTCCTCATGAAAATGCACATTGCATACATTTCGGTGGGCGCCAATTTGGGAGACCGCCTGCAAAATTGCCGTCAGGGGATCACAGCACTCAACCGATGCGGCCAATCCCGAATTCTGGCGCAATCGCGTGTTTATATGACCGAACCGGTGGATTATGAAGATCAGGACTGGTTTATCAATATGGTGATCAAGCTCGAGACCACCAAGGATCCGTTTGAATTGCTCGATACAATCAAAAGCGTGCAGCGGGCTGCCGGCCGCAAGCGGGATGTGATTCGCTATGGTCCGCGGGTGCTGGATCTGGATATCATTTTCTTTGACGATCTGGTCCTTGATTCAGACCGTCTGGTGGTGCCCCATCCCCGCATGCACCAAAGACGTTTTGTCTTAATGCCGATCTGTGATATAGATCCCACTATCGTTCATCCGCTTCTGAAAAAAGATATGCAATCTTTGCTGGATGGTCTGGCTGAGGATGAACAAAAGGTAATTGAATATAAATGATCAAATTTATTATACTCATGGCTGTGGGCTATCTGCTGTACCGTTCAATGAAAAACTGGATGTTTCCGGATAGCGGTCAGAAAAAGAATGTGTCCTCCCGAGCAAACGGACAAATCGATGATGTCATGATCAAAGATCCCTATTGTGAAACATATTTTCCGCAGCGCAATGCCGTCAATTTGAAATTCAACGGAAATGTCTATTATTTTTGCAGCAAGGCCTGCCGGGACAAGTTTGTCGCCCGGCATTCTGACGAAACTTAAAATGATAATGAATTTTCCATGTCAACATTCCACAACTTAATCCACGGCCCCAATCTGTTGACGCTGTTTCGGATCGCAGCAGTGCCGATTATTATTATCTTGATGCTGTTTCCCAACAGAGCCTGCGTTTTTATCGCTGCCCTGGTGTTCAGCGCAGCTGCCATTACCGATTACCTGGATGGTTTTTACGCTCGCAAACGAAACATGGTGACCACACTTGGCAAGGTCATGGATCCGGTGGCCGACAAGCTTCTGGTTTCATCGGCCTTCATCATGCTGGCCGCATTGCACTGGGTCCCGGCCTGGATGGTCTGCATTATTATCGGCCGCGAATTGGCCGTAACCGGTTTGCGCAACATCATCGCCGAAAAAGGTGAAGATGTGTCTGCATCCAACCTTGGGAAATACAAAACCGGGTTTCAGATCGCGGCGATTATTCCCCTGATGATCCACTTTCCATTCATGGGACTTAACGTGCAGGCCATTGGTCAGCCATTTTTGTGGGGAGCGCTGGTGTTCACGATATGGTCGGGTGCGGACTACTTTATCCGTTCCAGAGGTCTTCTGCAGGAATAAGCTTTTTTATTGACAAAATACGGATTACTGGCTAAACAATATCGTTTACAAGAGCGGGAATAACTCAGTGGTAGAGTGCGACCTTGCCAAGGTCGAAGTCGCGGGTTCAAATCCCGTTTCCCGCTCCATTTTTTTGGGCGGCATAGCCAA
>Ga0209567_10001305_pt1 | contig 12993 bp, 12 predicted proteins | sample COG_12_FD_184756 | JGI IMG/M metagenome (GOLD analysis project Ga0209567, IMG submission 184756) | Pelagic marine sediment microbial communities from the LTER site Helgoland, North Sea, for post-phytoplankton bloom and carbon turnover... | ecosystem: Environmental > Aquatic > Marine > Neritic...
CGGTTCATCCAGGGGCTCATGCAAGGTCACCTTGGCCACCGACATTTCAACCAGATCCTTCGCTTTTTGGGTGGCCTGTTCCATATCATCTTTGTGCACCCACGAGCATTGGTTGCGAATGTTGGTCATCTCGAACAAATATTTGTTCAGTCCGGCATTGATCAGGGTCTCCTGAAACAGCGGCTCATGGGTTTTGGGGGTGCAGGCCGAAACCACCACCCGGTTCAGGTCATGGTCTCGAATAATCTGGGAAATTTGACCTTGGGTATCCTGGGAGCAGCTGAAAAGATTTTTTTCGGCATACACCACATTCGGCAAGGTTTTGGCAAACTCGACCACCTGGGGGACATCGACAGAGCCGGCAATATTGGTACCGCAGTCACAGACGAACACGCCGATTCTGATATCTTCTTCACTCATTCGTATTCCCTCAAAACTACTGCTATTTTTTGATCAAGCACCTTTCTAAAATTAGATATTAAAATGCTCTGTGTGGGGCCATAATCGTGATATTTTTTTCAAGATCAAGGAAGGCGAAGATTTTAACCACAGGCATACATGTAGTATTCCGCGGATTAAAATATTTGCCTGACACAGATATTGGGAAAACTAGCCGCTTAGGGCCGCACACAGACGGCTTTCATACTGGCCGCCGTCGCTTGCGCCACCGACTCGGCAATATCGATCGGTCCGGTGGCACCCCCACACAAATAGATCCCGTCCACATCCGTTTCCAGGGGCGACAACAGCGGATCTTTTTCTTTAAAATAGCCCAGATCGTCCAGTTTGAGTTTTAAGGTTTTGGCCAGTCTTTTATTGCGATCGTTGGCCATGATCCCGGTGGCCAGCACCAGCAATTCAACTTCATGCGTTTGCAAATTACCGCTGTCCAGATCTTCGTAGCGCAGGGTTAGATTTTGGGTTTCAGGATCCTCAAAAACCTCATAGGGCCGACCCCTGACATAACGCACATCGTTTTCTTTGGCTTTGCGGTAAAACTCCCAGAACCCTTTGCCGTAGGCTTTAAGATCATTGTAGAAAATGGTTGCGTCTACGGCGGCATCATGCTCTTTGGTAATGATGGTCTGTTTGGCGGACACCATGCAGCATATTTTAGAACAATACGGCGTGCCTTTACCCTCGGCCAGCCCGCGCCCGGCGCATTGGATCCAGGCGATTTTTTTGGCATGCTTTTTATCCGAAGGCCGGATAATTTCACCGGATGTGGGTCCGCCGGCATTCATCAGTCTTTCAAATTCCGTATTGGTGATCACATTTTCGAATTTGTCGTAACCGAGCAAATCACCGACCGGGGGCGCATTTTTAATGCCGGTTGCCACGACGATGCTTTTGACTTCCAGATCCAGTTTTTTATTCGACTGCCAGAGCGTGATGGCCTTCTTGCCTTCTTTCTCACAGGCCTTTACGCATAAGGCAATCGGGCACTCGCGGCACTGACTGCAATCGACAGCGCAATCACCGATACAAGCCCCACCTTTACGCATATCGCCATAACGACAACTGGGGTCCACCGTCACCACATTGGGAACAGCCTGGGGAAACGCCATGGAAACCAGTTTGCGCATGCCACCCACCTTACCGTCCAGCGGATCCGGCACACTCACCGGACAGACTTCTACACAGGCTCCGCAACCGGTGCACTTTTCTTCATCCACATACTTGGCCTTTTGCATCAATTTGACCTTGAAGGTGCCGTTGATCTTTTTGACCTTGCGCACTTCGGTATTGGTTATAATCTCGATATTTTCATGATTGTCGACTTCGTACATCTGAGGTGCTTCAATACAGATTGAACAGTCATTGGTGGGAAAGGTCTTGTCCAGGCGGGCCATCATACCGCCGATACTGGGGGTATCATCAATGAGATAGACGCGGGTCCCATATTTAGCAGCGTTCATGGCACAATTGATACCGGCAATGCCACCACCAATCACCAAAATTGAGTCGCTCATTTCATTACCTCGGTCATTTCGATATACTTTTACCCATCAATATGCGTTAAATAGAATTTTATTTAACCAAAAACGGTTATAAAAACTTAGATAATGTTCGAGGGCCCCCGCACGAAGCGGGATTTCACGTCTTGATTCGTAAATTAATGTGTTCAAAAGGCTTGAGACGGTTTAAAAGTGGCGCTTTCATTTCGTGGCTGAAAGCCACCCCCACGACCTTATTTAATCGCCGCATGCCATTTTTAACATCTGACAAATATGTGGGAGCGGCATCTTGCCGCGATAGTTAAGCATTTTCAATCGCATCATGCGCGGCCATCGGACATCAGGTGAAGTTTTAGAACCGGTTTTTAAATTTCTGTGATGATAATAGCTTTTGACTTGCACACGGCCGTGCAGGTCAAACATCCCAGGCAGTTTTGCGGTCTGACGGGAATTGCCTTGTGCGGCATTTCAAATACATCCGTCGGACACATCTTTAGACATTCTTCACAGGAATCACATTTGTCCGGATCCACATAAACCAGATAAATTTCATAATCTCTGATTGTCTTCGGCATAAAAAATGTCCTATTTGTCATTTGATCTTTATCATGGGTTGATATCTTTTGCGCAATGAATTATCAGTCCCGCCTATGGCGGGATCTGAATGCATTAGGGAGCGTTGTGAAAGAACAGCAAAAACCTGGCCTCGACTTATGGGCATGCTGTTTATTTCAACAATTATCCCTGGTTTGATATTTGGTCACTGTTCTTTCGCTACGATCCCTTTTGCATGAGTTTGCACGATGCAGTCGCTGATGATTCTTGCAGCAGTCGAATCAATCAAAGTATTCTTCATTACAATTACTTAAATTTCGTAATCGCCCTTTCAAAACCTGGCATTGAATTTTTAATAACCTCATCATCCACACAAAACGCAATACGAAAATATCCGGGACCGTCGAAGCCGCTGCCCGGCACGACCAGCACGCGTTCTTCTTTAAGGGCATCGGCAAATTCAACATCATCTGCAATTGGCGAACGTGGAAAAAGATAAAAGGTTCCCGGTGGTTTGATAAACTCGTATCCCAGTTCAGCCAGGCCGTTACACAGTATTTCCCTTTTACGCGCATATTCGGATATTTCCACACTCATCCCCTGCATGCACGCGACCACGCGTTGCATTAGCGCCGGCGCATTAACAAAACCCAGAACTCGGTTGGCAACCGTCATTCCACCAATCAGCTCATTTTTAAAAGTAGCGGCCGGATTAATCGCGATAAAACCGATCCGCTCTCCGGGGATCGATATGTCTTTGGAATAGGAGGTACCGATAATGCTGTTGTTATAGCTGGTAAAAATACTCGGGACCTTGACATCATCGTAAACGATTTTGCGATAGGGCTCATCGGATACCAGGTAGATCGTGCGTTGGTAATCTTTGCTTTTCTTTTCCAGCAATGCGCCCAGCGCCACCAGATCTTCTTCAGGGTACACCTGCCCGGTGGGGTTGTTGGGCGAGTTGATCAACACGGCTTTGGTTTTGGCAGTGATGGCAGCGTCCATCGCATCCAGATCGAGCTGAAAATCAGGTTTGGATCGAACTGTCTTTAAAACCCCGCCATGATTATCGGCATAGAATTTATATTCGACAAAACAGGGGACTGGGGTCAAAACCTCATCACCGGGATCTAGGATTGTCTTCAGCGCCACATTAAGGGCGCCCGAGGCACCACAGGTCATCATCACTTCACGGTCGGTAACCGGAGCCTGTTGCTCCTCAGCCAGATAATCAGCCACAGAACCACAAACCATCGGATAGCCTGTGTTGGGCATATAGCAATGATCGCCCAGCCCGCAGGAATCTACCGTATCCCTGAGTAATTCACTGAATTTCTCGGGTGGCGGCAGATTGGGATTGCCCAGGCTGAAATCAAATACGTTGTCGGCACCGTATTGGGCCTTGAGCTGGGCGCCTTCTTCAAACATCTTGCGAATGAAAGAAGCCCTGGAAATGATATCTTCAATTTTCTTTGAAATCGTCATATCTATAACCTCGTTAATTAGAGCTTAATTTTTAAAAAATAATTGAAAAATTTTAAGTTTTACTAAAAGTCGCTAGGATTTTTTACCTAATTTTCACCGAGACAGTACAAATTTAACTTTGAAAAAAGCTTTTTATTAGTCTATGAAATGATGGGTAGAGATCTTTGAAAAATTTTCAATTTTGTTCAATTTCGAGAAAGACGAAGATTTTAATTGGAGGCATACTTTTGTGTATGTCGAGGATTAAAATCTGCGTCTGACAAAGAAATTGGGCAAAAGGGGCTGTTTTTCAAAGGTCTCTATTCGAATTCTCGCCACTTATAGTCAATCAGCTCCAGCAATACCCCATTCATCTGCTTGGGGTGAATGAAAGCAAACTCACAGTCCCGGAAAGGCCGGGCACCGCCGATAAAGGGATAATCCTTATCCTTCAATTCTGCCATTGAATCGCGCGTATTATCGACATTGAGGCTGATCAGCATGACACCTTCGCCTCTTTTTTCGATGAATTTGGCGACATCCCCATCCGGTGTTGTCGATTCCATCAACTCGAACCCCACTTCACCCACCCAGTAGCGAGCAACCTTGATCTTTTCAGGCTCATCGATATATTCATCGTCCGGTTTGGATTTTCCCAGTACCGGCTCCCAAACTTTGCGGGCCGCATCAAGGTTTTTCACCGCAATGCAGATATGGTCTATTTTGTTAGCTTTCATCCTACCCTCCTCTACCCCGGCCGAACCGGAATTGCGAATGTCACGGTTTTAAAAATCCCTGAAGATATATTTTGCTAGAACGTCACTTTTTCAAGCGGTATGGTAATCGCTGCATCCGGACAGACACATCCGCATTCATTGCAGTCTTCGCACAAAAATTCGGTGACCACCGGTCTACCGTCCTGTACACGGATAGCTTGATCCGGACAAACTTCAACACACAGCGTTGAGGTGTAACCACCACACATCGTGCATTTATCCATATCAATTTGAGCAGCCATAAATTGTCTCCTTCAGTCAGTATTGTCAGGTGCCACAATTTTGTTTCAATTATAAGTCAAAGCTATCATACGTTGGAATGGTGGAAGTTTGGATATTGGCTTCATTCCACTTTGGACAACGTCATGACCGTTTCGCCCTCACCGCGTGAGATGGCTTTCTGGAGTTCAATTTTTAAAGGCACATTCATAAATGCGCTGACGTCCTCCAGGATAGCCTGGTACATGCGTTCCCGGCACAAGGCAACTTCTTCCATGGGCGCGCCGTATTCCTTGGCCCAGGTGGGCCATGGGTCGCGCAGGCACTTAATCCGTATTTCGCCCGGATTGTCGCCTTTTTCCACTGTGGCCAGACCGCCTTCCGTATTCCAGAGCCCGGCCAGGGATCTGGCCAGAATCGTCAGAAAACCTTCCTCGCCCTTTAACCAGTTCATGCGCGGTAAAAAGCTTTTGCCGATATCTTTGCCAAATACTTCAGCAGCCCTCAAGGACACATCCAGCGGTTTGGTATCGTCGCCGGCAAATTCTATGGCTACCTGTCGCCAGCGGTAGTAGGTTTTCCCGATTTCATTCCGGGTGCTGTGCAACATTTTATGCATTTTGCTTATTTCTTTTTCAGTATCAACTGGCATGTGAACCTCCTTTTTTTATAATCGAATACCGATACGGTAGCCGTCATGGATCGCGCTCGACAGATTGCGCGGGATCAGCGCGTCCCCGATAACGAAAAGCTCGATACCCTCGGATTGAACCGTCTTTTTCAGACTTTCGTTGGGTCCTCTATCACTGATCACCATCGTGTCGCATTTGATCGGCCAGCGAACGCCATCATAGGCTTTGATGATAACGCCTTCATCGGTAACTTCTTCAATATCGCAATCGTTATAGACCGTTATTCCGTTTTGACGCATGTAGATCATATAACGCCATTTAAAGGAGGGGTTGACATCAAAACCGGCTGATTTCTCCTTACCGACGATGGTCACTTTTTTGCCCTGTTTGGCCAGGTGCAGGGCACCGCCGATGCCCGGCTTACGGTTCCCATACATAACCACGGTTTCACCGACCTCGGCCTTGCCGCTCATGACATCCAAAAGATTCACGATCTTTTCACTATCACCACCCGGCGCCTCAATCTTTGAATAAGCCGGGCCGGTGGCTAAAACGACGGTATCCGGCATTTCGTCTTCGATCAAATCATCGGTGACCTCGGTACCCAGATGAAAATTGACCCCGGCCTGCTCGCACATGACCTGTTGATACTCGATGCAGGTCCAGAGTTCATTGTCACCGTAAGGTGCCTGTTTGGCTTCATTAAGGGTTCCGCCGATCCCATTGCGCTTGTCATAAACGTGCACTTCATGACCTCTGCGGGCCGCCACATAGGCACATTCAAGACCGGCCGGGCCCGCGCCCACGATCATGACTTCTTTTTCCTCTTCGGCCGCTTTTGGATTGGCGAACTCTTCCTGCCATTCGTGGGCGCAAACGGGATTAATATAACAGGTCATGGGCGCATCCCTGAAAAGTCGCGCCAGGCAGAGATTGCAGGCCACACAGTGCCGAATTTCTTCTTCTTTGCCTTCCGCCACTTTCTTGGGCATGTGCGGATCGGCAATCATCGAACGGCAAATTTCCCACTGATCGAGCTCACCGGCACCGATTTTTTCATTCGGCAGCTCCGGTTTAAACAGGCGGTAGGCCATCTGAATGGGAATATTCACGTGTTCCTTGGCCCGTTTGGCCAGATGAACCCAGTTGCCCATAGGGATATCGCGGCTGATAACCGGATAAATGGATTCCTGCCATCCCAGAGTGCAGCTGATGTAATCTGCACCGGCTTCTTCGGCAATTTTGTAAGTCTGCATGGATTCTTCCGGTGTATTGCCCCGCACATCATCCAGCAGTTCTTCAGAGCACAGGCGAATACCCACCGGGATATCCGGGCCGCAGACATCTTTTACACTTTGAATGATTTCAACCACGGACTGCATCCGGCCGCGCAAATCTCCACCGTATTCATCGGTACGCCGATTGGTGTAACTGGAGATAAAGTTTGAAATCAGATAGCCCACAATGCCGGATATCTCCATGATATCGAAACCGGCTTCAATACCACGCCGGGCGGCATCCGCGTGTTGCTGGATCATGGTTTTAACATCCGCATGGGTCATTTCTTCAACCGGCTTAAAAATCCGCAAGCGCTGGGGAACCGCCGACGGCCCGTGACAATAATCCACTTCGACCGCTCCCACCCGGCCGCAATCCATTAACTGAAAACCGGCTACGGCTTTGGCTTCATGGATGGCATCGCAGATCCGCTTGAGACCCGGAATGAACTTATCATCCCAACAGGCCGCCTGACCGACGTACCCCTGCCCCTGGCGTTTTTCGTCCATGTAAACACCCTGCATGAAGCACAACCCGCCGACAACGCCGATGGCTCGCTGGCGCATGTATTCGACCCCGGCATCGGTAACAAACCCGTCATGGCCATTAAGATTGTCTTCGGTGGCCGCATACTTAATGCGATTGGGAACCATGAGATTTCCAATTTGAATCGGCTTGAACAGGTGGGGGTATGTTTTGGCCCCCGGGTAATCCGAATAATCCCATTCAAATAATGTTTTGGCCATTTCACATCCTCCTTTTTTATCAGTTCATATAATCAGCTGAATTGGATTTTTCTGTTTTAAAAGCAGCAACAAGCAAATTGAAGGTATGGTCCAGATTGTCAAACAGGGAGTAAGACCGATCTTTTAACAACCAGCGCGTGATAATGTGATCCATGGTTCCAACGAAAATATCGCGCGCACTTCTCGGATCAAGATCCGGCCTCATTTCTCCATTGGTTTGGCCTTCTTCAAAAATGTCGATCAGGCTGGAATAAAACTTCTTGACGTTGGCGTAAACTTCGGTGTTTAAAAAATTGGCATTGGTTTTTAAAAATAGATAGACGATTTTAGCATCCAGTGGGGCCTGTTCAACGCGGCGCAGATACCACCACAGGTATTTACGCAGTTTGTTGATCGCACCTTGAATTCCGAATAATTGTTCATCCAGATCCTTGAGCAATTCAGACACCCAGAGGTCCGGGATAGTCAGCAGTAAATCTTCTTTGCCCTGGAAATATTCATACAGGGCCGCCTCGGATAGACCGGCCTGCCGGGAGATATCCACAACGGTGGTTTTCTGATACCCCTGCTCGGAAAACAATTGTTTAGCCGAGTTTATGATACGAACCCGGGTATGTTCTTTTGAATTATGTTTTGAATTGTTTTTGGCCATCTCTGAAAATTAAAAGAAATTAGGCTTTATGTGTGATTCTCAAGGATAATTTAATATCTATCTGATATTGTATGTTTTATTTCACAAATTGTATTAAATTAGTTTAAGCATGTTCAATAAAACTTGAATTAATTCAAAAATAGGACACATTTTGGACCAAAGTGATGCGAGAATGATGGAAATAATACCGATAAATAAATAGCATTAGGATAATTATTATAAATATTTTCAGTATTATATATGATAATTAATTTAGTATTGCGTATTTTCCTAATAACATTAGGATTTTAGCCTGTCAAGGAAAAATTGCTCTTTATGAGAGCAGAAAAATCATCAAAAAAGTTAAACAGCTATCTGTATTGATACCCTAAACTCGACCAAATATATGCCTCTACGATTTTATGCAAAAAAGTCGAAAAATTTTTAAATGTATGTTATGGAAGGCAAATAAATCGTTTCCGTAGGCTGCGTTAATCAAAATCGACCCTGTTCGGCCAACAAATGAAAATAAGCTAATGGTATGGGACGTTATACAAAATTTATAATCGCCTGTCATGAATGTGACTTGCTGCATCAGAGCCAATCCTTACCTGTCGGCGGGACAGCTCGCTGTGTCCGCTGCGGGGCAGCACTTTACCGGCATAGACCAAACAGTCTGGACCGGGTGCTGGCATTGACGGTGGCCGGACTGATTCTTTTCATTATTGCCAATATTTACCCGTTTTTGACATTCAGAATAGAGGCCCAAATACAAGAAACCAATTTAATGACCGGGATTATTGAACTCTACCATCAAGGCATGTGGATTGTGGCCGGGGTAGTGCTGATAACAACCATCCTGATGCCATTGCTGCAGCTTACCGGAATGCTGTTCATTCTGGTACCCCTAAAGTTCCAGCGTCGTCCCTGGAAGCTCGCCCTTTTATTCCGAACCGTGCGCAGTTTTCGTCCCTGGGGAATGACGGAAGTTTTTATGATCGGCATCCTGGTGGCCGGTGTAAAGCTTGTCAAAATGGCCAGCATTATCCCGGGTACAGCCCTGTATGCCTTCATGATTCTTATTTTCGTCCTTGCGGCATCCGCTGTAGCGCTAGACCCGCATATTGTGTGGAAAGAACTGGATTGATGCCCGTGAACCCATCACCGCTTACAGCCATGAACGTATCCCTGATTAGCTGCCATAGCTGTCATCAGCTTAGCAAAGTTGCACCCTCTGATAAAAACCGTGCTGTGTTTTGCTCGCGCTGCGGTGCCCGGCTGCACTCCCGCAAGCCCAACAGCATAGGACGCACCTGGGCGCTGGTGATCGCAGCTTTCATTTTTTACATTCCGGCCAATGTGCTGCCGATTACCAAAGTGGTTTCATTCGGCAAAGCACAGTCGGATACCATCATGAGTGGCGTCATTTATTTTGTTAAATCCGGCAGCTGGCCCATTGCGCTGGTCATTTTCGTGGCCAGTGTTTTCGTCCCGTTGCTGAAGCTTTTTCTGCTCTCTTTTTTATTAATATCGGTCCAGCGCAAGTCGCAGTGGCGGCCAAAGGACCGCACGCGGTTTTACCGCATCACCGAAGCCGTCGGCCGCTGGTCCATGACCGATATTTACGTGGTAACCATTCTAGTGGCCCTGGTGAAATTGGGCTCGCTGGCAACAATTGAAGCCGGCCCCGGGGCTATTTTCTTTGCCGGTGTGGTGATCATCACTATTTTTGCCGCCATGAGCTTTGATCCCAGACTGATCTGGGATGCACAGGAGTCAAATAATGAACGCTGAAAACAATCTTGAACCGGATCTATCGGATTTACCGCAGGCAGACGTTAAAGGTAAGAAACAGATTTCAATTGTCTGGCTGATCCCGATTGTCGCTGTTTTGATTGGCGGATGGCTTGCCTATAAAGGCCTGTCGGAGAGGGGACCGATGGTGTCGATCACCTTTGAATCCGCCGAAGGGCTGGAAGCCGGTAAAACCCTGGTAAAGTATAAGGATGTAAAAGTCGGCCAGGTGGAAAGCATTCGCTTCAATGCCGATTTGTCCCAGGTGATTGTAAAGGCTGAACTGGTCAAAGAAGCAGTTCCTTTTTTAACGGAAAAAGCCCGCTTCTGGGTGGTGCGACCCCGGGTAACCGCCAGTGGTGTCTCCGGCCTGGGAACGCTTTTTTCAGGCGCCTACATTGAAATGGACCCGGGAATGGAAGGCGAACCGGTCAGAAGATTTAAAGGTCTGGAGATACCGCCGATTGTGACCACCGGCATGCCCGGCCGGGAATTTATGCTGCAGGCAAATAGCCTCGGCTCGCTGGACAACGGCTCTCCGGTATATTACCGCCAGATACAGGTGGGCCAGGTGATTGGATATGATTTGGCGGACGACGGACGCTCGCTGAGAATCAAAATCTTTGTCAATGCACCGCATGACAAGCTGGTACTTGCCCACACCCGCTTCTGGAATGCCAGTGGATTGGATTTTAAACTGGATGCCAGCGGCATTAAGCTCAACACCCAATCGATCGTGTCGATCATTATGGGTGGCATCGCCTTTGACACGCCCACCAGCCTTGAAGCCGGCGGTCCGGCTAAAGACGGCCAGGTTTTCAAATTATATGAAACACGCGAAAGCATTTTCGAGCGAACGTTTACAGAGAAAAGTCATTACATTCTGCATTTCGAAGGATCCATCCGGGGCCTGACCGTTGGCGCTCCGGTGGAGTTTAGAGGCATTAAAATCGGCCAGGTCGTCGATATCAAAGCAGAGTTTAACCAGGAAATACTAACCCCCGAGATTAAGGTCCTGATCGAGACCGAGCCTCAACGCTGGAAAGTGCTGGGAAAAGCCACAATGGATCACAAAGACCAGATGGAAGCACTGGTTGCCAAAGGGCTCAGGGCACAGCTGAAAACCGGCAGCCTGCTAACCGGTCAGCTTTTTATCGACGTCGATATTCATCCGGATGCGCCCCCGGCCAAGGTCAAATACGGTAAAAAATTTCCGGAGCTGCCCACTATTCCCACGCCGCTGCAGGCGATCACTCACCGGGTCGACAAGATCTTGGACAAAATCGAAACGGTGCCCATTGAAAAAATCGGCAAGGATCTGGGAGATACCCTTCAAAACGTGAAAAAGATAACTGAGTCTGCCGAGCTGCTTGAAGCTGTCCGGGCTCTGGATGAAACCCTGCAGGAGACCCGCGAGCTTACCAAAAATTTAAATTCAAACGTTGCCCCGGCTATCACCAAAACCCTCGATCAGGCCCAGCGGACACTGGTATCGGTTGAGGGCACTTTGGGCAAAGATGCGCCCATGCAGCATGAATTGCGACAGGCAATTAAAGAGCTCGGCGCAGCTGCCCGTTCTCTACGTGTTCTGCTGGATTACCTGGAACGCCATCCGGATGCCCTTATCTTCGGGAAAGGAAACACACCACGATGATGCGCACAGGATTATCTTACAAAATCATATTGCTGATTTCGTTGGCCGCCCTGCTGTTTACTGGATGCAGCAGTTCACCAAAGGCGGAATTTTATACCTTAAACTCGATCAGCAGCACCCGGCCAGGAGCCACTATAGCGACTGCCGGGCAGCCGATTTCAATTGGAATCGGCCCGGTGACCATTCCGGAAGTCCTGGATCGCCCTCAAATTGTGACGCGCACGGGCCCCAACAAGCTGCAAATTGATGAATTTCACCGCTGGGCTGGCCGCCTGGATGAGGACGTCGCACGGGTTGTTGCCAAAAATTTATCATTGCTGCTCGCCACAGAACAGATAGCTGTCTATCCCTGGGATGTCAGCTTTAAACCCCGTTATCAGGTGATACTGAACGTCCAGCGTTTTGAGGGCCGCATGGATAAGGGAGACGTCCTGCTGGAGGTGCTATGGAAGGTCATCGATCCGCAAAAAAATACAACGCTGCGGATGAAAAAGTCTGTTATCACCGAGCCTTTTACGGCTACGAACTATAATACGCTTGTTGCCGCAAAAAGCCGTACAATTGGAAAACTTAGTGAATTTATTTCGAAAGAAATAGGACATTTATAATATATTCTTAAATTTTTACATGCAAGTTTTTAACGAGGTGTTCAGCAGCTGTAACCACATCGATTTTGCGGTTTTTTACATCTTCTAAAAGCGTCTGATAGGCAGCGGAGGCATGACTATCGTTAAAAATCTTATCGCCCGCCAAGTCCATAACCAGTCGTTGGAATAAATCTAACGTCTGCTGTTCGCTATGTTTTTGAAACAGACCCCGATCGCGCAAATGCTGACGGTGATGCCAACAGGCATCAACAATCGCTGATATGCCTTCACCTTTGACTGCCACCGTTATGAGAACTGGCGCGCTCCAGCTACCTGCCCCCTTTTGACCCATTTGCAGCATACTTTTTAGCCGGGCCACTTCATCATCAGCTCCCGGTAGATCGCCCTTGTTGACAACATATACATCGCCGATTTCCAGCAATCCGGCTTTGAGCGCCTGAATGTCATCCCCTGCTCCGGGCAAACTGACCACAATGGTAGTGTGCGCAAATTCGGCAACCTCGACCTCATCCTGCCCGACGCCTACGGTTTCAATCATCACCATATCATAGCCCATGGCATCCAGTACCAGCACGACTTCGCGGGTTGTAGTGCTCAATCCGCCAACATGCCCTCGCGTGGCCATCGATCGGATGAACACACCGTTGTCTTTCGCATGTTGCCCCATTCTGAGGC
>Ga0209567_10001306_pt1 | contig 12981 bp, 11 predicted proteins | sample COG_12_FD_184756 | JGI IMG/M metagenome (GOLD analysis project Ga0209567, IMG submission 184756) | Pelagic marine sediment microbial communities from the LTER site Helgoland, North Sea, for post-phytoplankton bloom and carbon turnover... | ecosystem: Environmental > Aquatic > Marine > Neritic...
TACGCCAGGGTCCCGGGACCGGTGCGGGCCGCCTGGCACGAGCTGATCGAGGACTATCTGTCCAACACACCTCTGTTGCGCGGCGTGCTGGTTCTGATCGACGCACGGCGGAACGTGACGGAGGAGGATCAGAGGCTGATCGATTTTCTGGCCGAGTTCGGAACGCCGCTGCTGTTCGTGATCACCAAGTTCGACAAGATCTCTCGCTCGCGCCGCGCCGCGACGCTGGGTGACCTCGGGGACCAGCTGGGTGTATCAGAGGATCAGATGCTTGCGACCTCAGCGCAGACCCGCGAAGGTATGCCGTCCTTGCTGGACAGCATCGAAGCGTTCATCCAGTCACCGGACAGGGGAGACTCGTGAAGGATATCTGCGTGAGCAAATCCATGTCTGTTTTCGCCGTGCTGGTCGGGCTCGCCTGCAGCGGGAGCGCATCGAGCGACGTACCGGTCGGCGCCACGCCGGCCTCCGCTCAGGACGTGGCCGGCGAGTCCGTCACCGGCGATCTGCCGCCGGGCTTCGGAACCCTCAAGCAGGACGCGTTCACCATCCCCATGGTCTACGAGGGGCTGGCCATCAAGGTCACGCCGCTGCGGGAGTGGGTCATCCGATTGGCCGCGCCCGATACCTACCGGCGGTTGAGCGGCTACAAGACCAGCCTGCGGTCCGAGATCGAGGCGATCGCCAACCGGCGCGGCGGCGGCTGGCCGCAGCTGATGCTGGTCAGCCTGTTCACGCGCACACCCGAGCAGGTGTACGAGTCGATGGAGCTCGAGGTCGTCAACCAGAACATCGTGTTTCGGCCCCTCGGGATCATCCCGATCACCCCCGAGTTCGCCAAGGGCCGGATTGGACAGAACCGGACCGAGCTGGGGATCTATCTCTTTCCGGCCGAGATCGACCTCAACCTGCAGACGGTCATCCGGTACAGGGAAGCCCGCGGTACGGCGTGGACGGGCATCAGGCAGCGGCTGGACCGGGAGCGGGCGCTGGTACGGTCCCGGGTAGGCGCTCAGTCCAGTAGCGGCAACTAGATTGGCAATGAAATAGAGCTGAACTAGAGCTCGATTTCGTATTCGCGGAGCTTCCGGTAGAGCGTTCGCTCGCCGATCCGCAGCATCTCGGCCGCCTTGCGGCGGTTCCCGCTCACCTGTTTGAGAGTGGCGACGATCGCTTCGCGCTCCAGCTCGGCCATCGTCATTCCCGGCCGAAAGGCGATCGTCTCGTCCTCGCCGTTAGCGGACTCTCCGGCCTCGCTCATCGACAGCTCCAGTGGCACGGCGATCTCCTCCCCGGCCGGCGTCCACACCTCTCCGGCTTCCAGTAGCTCCGGGTGGGTCCTCCGGTAGCGAACGAACTCCTGACGCAGATCCTCTACATCGAGCTTCAGCTCGACCAGGGTCCGGAAGATGAATTCGAGCTGGGGCGCGGTATCGCCGCTGGCAGTCAGCGCGGCTGCTCCGGGGGCCAGGTGCCGCGGCACCGGAAGCATGGCGTTCCCTCGCCCGGCCTGGATCTCGGGCGGAATGTCCTCTTCGCGGATCACCGATCCCGGCGCCAGCACGACCATCGACTCGATGAGGTTGCGCAGCTCGCGGACGTTCCCGGGCCAGCTGTAGGAGAGCAGCACCTCCATCGCCTCCGGAGCCAGCCCCTTGAACTCGCTGTCGTGCGACTCGGAAAACTCGTGGATGAACGCCCGGACCAGCGCCGGGATGTCCTGACGACGCTGGCGTAGCGGAGGAATGACTACGCTCAGCACGTTGAGCCGGTAGTACAGGTCGCGGCGGAAGCCCCCGGCCTGCACGGCCGCCTCCAGATCGCTGTTGGTCGCCGCGATCACCCGCACGTCAACCTGAATCTCCGTGTCGCCACCGACCCGCATGAAACGGCGAGTCTCGAGCACGCGCAGCAGGCGCGTCTGGGTGGCGAGGGCCATCTCTCCGATCTCGTCCAGAAACAGCGTCCCGCCATCGGCCAGCTCGAACATGCCCTTGCGACGCGATGTAGCCCCCGTAAACGCACCCTTCTCGTGGCCGAAGAGCTCCGACTCGAGGAGAGATTCGGGCAGGGCAGCGCAGTTCACCGCGATGAACGGCCGGGCACGCCGCGGAGAGAGCTGATGAATGGCCCGGGCCACGAGTTCCTTCCCGGTTCCGCTCTCACCCGTGATCATGACGGTCGAGTTGACCGGCGCGATGAGGCTGACCCGCTCCAGTACTTCGCGGATGACCGGCGAGGTCCCGATGATCCCGGTCTCCATCTGGAGCCGGAGCCGCTCGAGCTGTTGGCCGAGCACGAGCAGGAACTCATCCGTGTCCGGGGGGGTTCGCAGACAGGCGTCGAGGGTCAGCGCCTCGCAGACGTCGGCGAGCTCCTCGTCCGACCCGTCGGCAAAGGCGATGATCGGCGGCCTGGGCACGAGGCTATTGAGCAGACCCAACAGCCGCCGCACTTCCGGCCGCTCCAGGTCTCCCGAGATGACCAGCGCGTAGCCGGCGTTGGGGTCCAGGCGGGGGAGACGGCCTTCGAGCTCCGCCGCGGTCTCGATCATCTCGACCTCGTACCCGTCCGAGGTCGCCGCTTCCCTAAGCGGGACCGCGACCTCGTGTACGTAGGACTCGATAAAGACCAGAGGCATCGCGTTCGTCTTTCTCTCGCTAGCCGGACGGGCGCCTGGGGACGGCGCTCAGGAGTCCTGTATGGGGCCCGGGTGATCAGTCCTGCCGGCCAGCAGGTCGACCGCATGTTGGGCGATGCCGGAGAGGCTGTCCAGTCCGTCGCGGACCCCGCCCGGACTACCGGGCAGGTTGACGATCAGCGTGGTCCGCCTGATTCCGGCCCTCCCCCGCCCCAGAGCCGCGAACGGCGTGGCGGTGGCACCGTGTGCCCGGATGCGCTCCGCGATCCCGGGCGCATCGCGTTCGAGCACGGTCCCCGTCGCCTCCGGCGTCACGTCGCGGAGCGCCAGACCGGTCCCACCGGTCGTTATGATGAGATCGCAGCGCGCTCCGTCGGCCCACTCGGTGAGCCGCGCCGCGATCGCGTCCACCTCGTCCGCGACGACGGCACGCTCGGTCACATCCATCCCGTGCGCGTGCGCCCATTCCACGATGAGATCGCCGGAGCCGTCTTTCCGCTCGCCGGCCATCACGCCGTCTGAAACGGTCAGCACTCCGACCCGGATGGACGACGGTGAGTTCAAGTCGGGCTCAGCGGCGAAGAGAGCCTTCGGTGTAGAACGGCATCTTCGCTACCTCGCCGGCGACCTCTTTGCCCCGGATGACGACCGCCAGCTCATCGCCGGGCCGCGCCTCGGGCGGCAGGTACGCGGTGCCGATCCCGTAACCGAGCGATGGACTCACGGTCCCGCTCCGTACGGTTCCGGCCACTTCCCCGCCGAACATCACCTCGTGTCCGGGGCGGGGAAAGCCGCGATCCGTGAGACGGAAGCCCCGCAGGCGGCGCGTGAGGTTGCCCTTCTGGCCTTGCAGCACATCGCGGCCCACGAAGTCCCCCTTGTCGAGCTTCACCAGCCAGCCGAGCCCGGCCTCGAGGGGCGAGGTCTCCTCGTCTATGTCGTTCCCGTACAGCGCGTAGCCCATCTCGAGCCGCAGAGTGTCGCGCGCACCGAGACCGGTCGGGATGAGGCCCAGGGGCGCCCCCGCCTCCAGCAGTGCCTTCCACAGCTCCGACGCGCGCTCGGCCGGGACGTAAAGCTCGAAACCGTCCTCGCCGGTATAGCCGGTCCGGCTGATGATCCCGGGCACGCCCGCCACCTCGCCCTCGGCGAAGCGGTAGAACCCGATCGGCTCCAGGTCGATCGATGAGAGGGGCTGCAGGATCGCGGTGGTTGCCGGGCCCTGAAGAGCAAGCAGCCCCAGCGCATCGCTTTCGTCGTGCAGTGCCACTTCGGAACCGGCCGCCACCTCCACCACGTGCCGCCAGTCCTTCTCGATGTTGGCTCCGTTCACGACCAGCCGGTAGTCGTCGTCACCCAGCTTGTAGACGAGCAGGTCGTCCACGATTCCTCCACCGGCGCGGCACATCGCCGTGTAGTGCGCCTGGCCATCTTCCAGCGCAGCCACGTCGTTGGTGGTCAGTCGGGACACCACATCCAGCGACTCGGGGCCGCTGACCCGGAATTCGCCCATGTGCGAGACGTCGAAGAGCCCGGCGGCCTCGCGAACGGCCAGGTGCTCGGCCCGGATTCCGGTCGGGTACTGGACCGGCATCTCGTAGCCGGCGAACGGCACCAGCTTCCCGTCCAAATCGACGTGGTCCTCGAACAGCGCGGTCTTCTTGAGATCTGACATGGAAGCTCTCTCTTTGGGCTTGACTCAGCTCATGAGCTCGACGAGCAACGCTTTCTGGGCGTGAAGCCGGTTCTCCGCCTCGTCCCACACCCGGGAGGCGGCTCCGTCGATCACCTCGCCGGTTACCTCCTCGCCACGGTGCGCGGGGAGGCAGTGGAGGAATATCGCTTCGGGATCCGCCTGCGCCATGACGCCCTCGTCCACCAGGAAGCCGTCGAACGCCACGGCGCGCTTCGCCGCCTCATCCTCCTGACCCATCGACGCCCACACGTCCGTCGTCACGACGTGCGCCCGCTCGGACGCCGCGGCCGGCGTCTCCAGCAGCTCCACCGACGTCGCCGCCCGGGCCCGTTCGAGGATCGCGAGGTCCGGACCGTAGTCCGGCGGACAGGCGAGACGCAACGAAAAACCGAAGCGCTCGGCCGCGTTGAGCCACGAATTGGCCATGTTGTTGCCGTCTCCGATCCAGGCCACCCGGAGACGCGAGAGGTCCGGTCCAAACTCCTCCATGGCCGTCATCAGATCGGCCATCACCTGACAGGGGTGCAGGAGGTCGGTGAGGCCGTTGATCACGGGGATGGTCGAGTGCGTGGCCAGCTCCTCCACGTCCTCCTGGGCGAACGTGCGGATCATGATCCCGTGCACGTAGCGGGAGAGGACGCGCGCCGTGTCGGCGATCGGCTCCCCGCGGCCGATCTGGATGTCACGGGAGGAAAGGAAGAGGGCTTCGCCACCCAGCTCGTACATTCCCACCTCGAACGACACGCGGGTACGCGTGGAGCTCTTGGCAAAGACCATGGCCAGACTCTTACCGGCCAGCGGCTTGTCTCCGCTTCCCCGCTCCCGCTTCAGCCGCGCGGCCAGCTCGAGAGTCCCGATCAAACGCTCCGTTGGCCAGTCGGCGATGGAGAGGAAGTGTCTGTCCCGCTCCAGTACGGGCATTCTTTCTCCTTTGGTCGTCAGTTGCCGGTTCCGCTACGTCGTCAATTGGCGGTCCACGTCTACGTCGTCCATTGCAGTCCACGTCGTCCATTGCGGGCCGAGCGGACCGCTATCCGGCTAGAGGATGTAGCGCCGCAGATCCTCGTCCGCCGCGATCTTCGCGAGGCGATCGCGCACCCGTTCCGCGTCGATCACGATCCGCTGTTCCATGTCGGGATCGGGAAGACCGAACATCACGTCGTCGAGCAGGGTGGTCAGCACGGTGTGCAGCCGGCGCGCTCCGATGTTCTCGGCCCGCTGATTCACGTCCGCCGCGATGCGGGCGAGCTCGGCGATCGCGTCCTGCTCGAACACCAGCTCATTGCCCTCGGTGGCCACCATGGCCGAATACTGGCTGAGGAGCGCGTTCCGGGGCTCCTGCAGGATCCGGACGAAGTCTTCCTCGCCGAGGCTCTTGAGCTCGACCCGGATCGGGAACCTGCCCTGCAGCTCGGGGATGAGATCCGAGGGCTTGGCCACGTGGAACGCGCCCGCCGCGATGAACAGCATGTGCTCCGTGCTCACGAGGCCGTAGCGCGTCTGTACCGCGGACCCTTCGACGATCGGAAGCAGGTCGCGCTGCACGCCTTCGCGAGACACCTCGGGACCGCTTCCCCCGCGCTGTCCGGCGATCTTGTCGATCTCGTCCAGAAAGACGATGCCCAGGTGCTCGGCGCGGTAGAGGGCCTCGTCCACGACCTCGTCCATGTCGATCATGCGGTCGAGCTCTTCGGAGACCAGGATGCGCCGCGCCTCGGCGACCGTCACCAGACGCCGCTTGCTGCGCTTGGGCAGGATCTCCTGGAACATCTCGCCCACGTTCCAGTCCATCCCCTCCATCCCCATCAGATTGGCGTCCAGCATCGGAACGCTGCTCTCGGTCACCTCGACCTCGACCTCGCGCTCTTCCAGCTCCCCCGACTGCAACAGGTCGCGCAGCTTGTCTCGCGTCCGGAGCCGGCGCGCCTCCACCGGGTCGTCCGGCTCCGCATCTTCGGTGTGCGCTTCCCCGCTGGCCGCCACGACGAACTTCCGTCCCTGCTGTGGCGACTGCGACCCGGGCTTCGCTTCCTCGGCCAGCGGCGGAAGCAGCAGGTCCAGGAGGCGCTCTTCGACCCGGCCGGCCGCGGTCTCACGGCACTCCTCTTCCCTGTCGGCCCGCACCATGTTGACGGCGACGTCCACCAGATCCCGCGCGATCGACTCCACATCGCGCCCCACGTAGCCGACCTCCGTGAACTTGGAGGCCTCCACCTTCACGAACGGCGCCCCGGCCAGCTTCGACAATCGACGAGCGATCTCGGTCTTTCCGACGCCGGTCGGGCCGATCATGATGATGTTGTTGGGCACGATCTCGTCGCGCAGGTCCTCATCGACGTTCTGCCGCCGCCAGCGGTTGCGGAGCGCGATGGCCACGGCGCGCTTCGCGTCGTCCTGGGAGATGATGTACTGGTCCAGCTCCGCCACGATCTGTGGCGGGGTCAGGTCCAGGTGGTGTTCCCGAGCCGTCTCCATCGTCACTCCCCGCTCTCCGGCATCAACTCTCCAGCTCCAGTACCTCGATGTTCGAATTCGTGTACACGCATATATCGGCGGCGATCTCCAGCGCGGCGCGCACCAGCTCCGGCGCCGCCAGGTCGGAGTGCTTCAGAAGGGCCCGCGCGGCGGCCAGTGCGTAGGACCCCCCCGAGCCGACGGCCAGAATCCCGTCATCGGGCTCGATCACCTCTCCAGTGCCCGAAACCAGGAAGCTGTGCTCCCCGTCCGCGACGGCGAGCAGCGCTTCGAGGCGTCGCAGAAACCGGTCGCTCCGCCACTCCTTGGCCAGTTCCACGGCCGCCCGGGTGAGGTTGGCGGGGTGCTTCTCGAGCTGTTCCTCGAAACGCTCGAACAGAGTCAGAGCGTCCGCCACTCCGCCGGCGAATCCCGCCAGGATCTTGCCGTCTCTCAGCTGCCGGACTTTCCGGGCGTGCGCCTTGATGACGGTGTCGTTCATCGTCACCTGGCCGTCTCCGCCGATCGCGACGCGACCGTCGCGCCGGACGCAGAGTATGGTGGTGGCGTGGGTTTCTCTCACGGGTGGCCTCGTTCGTATGGTCTGCCGGTAATGGCTTCGTGTTCTGTACGCGCGCGCCGGTTCAGTCAGGGCTCATCGGTTCAAATTGCGCGCCTATCAGTTTGCTCGCGGATGGGCGCCGGCGTAGACGCGCCGGAGCCGTTCCCTGGACGTGTGCGTGTAGATGCGCGTGGTCGAGAGGCTCGCGTGTCCCAGCAGCTCCTTCACCGCCATGAGATCCGCGCCGGCGTTCAGCAGATGCGTCGCGAAGGAGTGACGCAGCGCGTGCGTAGACAGCCCTTCGCCCGCGGCCACCGTGTCCAGTACCCCGCTGACCACGCGCCGGATCTGGCGCCCGGAAAGCCGGGTGCCTCGTACGGACAGCCACAGCGGCGCTCTCACCGGCTCGGTCGGCGCGTCTCCGGGTGCCGCGGCCGGCCTGCGCACTGTCTGCCTGCGACTCGTATAGCGGACCAGTGCCAGCAGGGCCCGGCTCCCGACCGGGACGATTCGCTCCTTCCGGCCCTTGCCGAGCACGCGCACCTGCCGCTGCCTCATGTTCACGTCCAGCAGGTCCAGCTGCTGCAGCTCCGCAAGCCGGAGCCCGCACGAGTAGAGCAGCTCCACGATGGCCAGATTGCGGGCTGCCACGAAGCTGTCGTCGGCATCGACGTGGCGTTCCAGCAGCTCGAACATGTGGTCGGCCGTCGTTTCGCTGATATATCCGGGCAGCGCGCGCTGACGACGCGGGACACGGACCAGACGGGCCGGGTTGGCGGGAATCTCCCCGGTGCGGTGAAGGAAGCCGAAGTAGGCGCGGGCCGCGGACAGCTTGCGCGCGATCGTCGTTCGCTTCAGCCCGCGACTCTCCAGCTCGCCCATGAACGATCGGACGGTGAGGCGATCGACGTCGGTCCATTGCCAGCCGGACTTCTCCATGTAGTCGCAAAGGAAGGCCCGGAGGTCCTCGAGATCACGGCGGTAGGCCGCGACCGTGTGGGGCGACAGGCGGCGCTCGTGTTCGGCGTAGGCAAGGAACGCATCGATCCCGACCTGTCCCTGGAGAGGCGCCGACTCCGTCACCCGACGGAAGCTCCCGCCGCCAGCTCGGCCGGCGTCTCGAATGTCCCGTCGCGCCACACCCGCATCGACTCGAGCGCACGGGCCGACATCGCCTCCCGCTTCGCCTTGCGCCCGCGAACGCGCTTCGGCAGCGCGTCGACCAGACCGAAGTTGGCGTTCATCGGCTGGAAGTGGCGCGGATCCGCTTCGCGCAGATAGCGAAACACACCCCCGAGCATCGTGTCGGTGGGCGGGGTGGCCGGCTCGAGTCCGCGCATGAGGCGGTCCAGATTGAGGGCGGCCAGCAGGCCGCTGGCCGTGGACTCCGTGTACCCTTCCACCCCCGTGAGCTGGCCGGCGAAGATCAGGTCCGGCCTCTCGGGGAGTCCGCCGTGGGGTGCGAGGCGGGAGGGAAAATTCAGGTACGAATTGCGGTGGATCGATCCGAAGCGCAGAAACTCGGCGTTTTCCAGGCCCGGGATCATTCGGAACACGCGCTTCTGCTCCCCGATCCGGAGCCGGGTCTGAAAGCCGACCATGTTCCACATGCGGCCGGCGCGGTCCTCGCGGCGCAGCTGCACGATGGCGTACCCATCACGGCCTGTGCGGGGGTCCGGGAGGCCGACCGGCCGCATGGGTCCGAAGCGTGGAGTATCTCTGCCGCGTTGGGCCATCACCTCGATCGGCAGGCAAGCTTCGAAGTAAGGGACGGCGTCCCAGTCGTGCGACTCGTGCACGTCCGCCTCGAGGATCGCGTCGATGAAGGCCTCGTATTCCTCGACCCCCAGGGGGCAGTTGAGGTAGGCGGCCTCGCCCTTTCCGTATCGGGACGCCAGAAATACGACATCACGGTCGATCGACTCATCAGAAAAGATCGGCGCGATGGCATCGAAGAAGGCCAGGCCCTCTTCCCCCAGCTGGTCGCGGATCGCTGCGGAAAGTGCGTCCGAAGTCAGGGGGCCCGTGGCGATGATGGCCGGTCCGGGGGGGAGCTCGCCGACTTCGGAGCGCAGGACCCGGATCAAGGGGTGCGCTTTGATGCGCCGCGTCATTTCGGTCGAGAAGAGCTCCCGGTCGACGGCCAGAGCGTTGCCCGCGGGCACGCGGCAACCATCCGCCACCTCGAGCAGGAGACAACCGAAAAGGCGCATCTCGGCCTTGAGCAGACCGTGCGGAGTATCGAGCGCCACCGACTTGAATGAGTTGGTGCACACGATTTCGGCCAGCCGGTCGCTGGTGTGCGCGGGCGTGGAGACCTCGGGCCGCATCTCGTACAGATCGACCTCGTGGCCGAGCCGGGCCAGCTGCCAGGCGGCTTCGCTGCCGGCCAGCCCACCACCGACGACAGTCACAAGAGCTATGGCTATCCCTCCTCGTTGGTCCTGGCTCCTAGCGCTTCTTGCTCTTCTTCTTCTTCTTCAGCAGCTCCAGCGCCTCTTCGAGCGTCACGGCATCCACTTCAACGCCTTTTGGCAGCGATGCGTTCGTGCGACCGTGCTTCACGTAGGGTCCGTAACGACCGTTCATCACGACGACGGGCTTCTCGTCCTTCGGATGAGCGCCCAGCTCGCGCAGCGGCTTGGAGCGCGCGCCTTTGCGCCCGCCCTTCGGTTCGGCCAGCAGCTCCAGAGCCCTTTCGAGACTCACGGTCAGGACATCGTCGTCCGCCTTCAGAGACCGGTAGTCTCCGTCGTGGACGACGTACGGTCCGTAGCGTCCGATGCCGGCCAATACAGCGTTGCTGCTCTCCGGGTGCAGGCCGAGCTCCCGAGGAAGCGCCAGGAGGTCGAGTGCCATGTCCAGGGTCATGTCCTCGGGCTCCGTGCCTCGTGGCAGCGAGGCTCTACGAGGCTTCTCTCCATCGTCCGTCTGGACTCCGAGCTGAACGTACGGCCCGAATCGGCCGCTCATGAGCAGGACCTGGAGGCCCGTGGCGGGATCATTTCCCAGCACATCCGGTCCGGCCGCCTTCTTCTCCAGTAGCTCGATCGCCTCCTCGTTGCTGAGGTCGGCCGGCGCCACCCCGTCCGGAATCGACGCGGTGATCGAATCGCCGTCCTTCTTGAGCTCGAGGAAGGGACCGTATCGACCGATCCGCACGGTGGGTTCCATCCCGGTCAGCTCGATGGTGGACGCCTCCCGCGGATCGATCTCGCTCTCGCGCTCGCTGAGCCGCTTCTCGAAGCCGTTCTTACCCAGGTAAAAGCCCGCCAGGTATTTTCGCCATTCGACGCTTCCCGCCGCGATCCCATCGAGCTCGTTCTCCATGCCCGCAGTGAAGCCGAGGTCTACCAGGTCCGGGAAGTGGTCCTCGAGCAGGTGAACGACGGCGAAGGCCGTGAAGGTCGGCACGAGCGCCTTCCCTTCGTGATACGCGTAGCCCCGATCCTGGACAGTCTGGATGATGGTGGCGTACGTGCTGGGCCGACCGATCCCCTCGGCCTCGAGCGCCTTGACCAGGCTGGCTTCCGTGTAGCGAGCCGGTGGCTTCGTCTCGTGGCCGACCGCCGCCAGCTCCCGGCAATCCGGCTCGTCGCCTTCCTTCAGTTCCGGCAGGAGGCTCTCGCGGTCCTCCAGGGCGGTCTCGGGATCATCGGAGCCCTCGACGTAGGCGCGGAAGAAGCCTGCGAACTCAAGCAGTCGGCCGGTGGCCCGGAAGACGGCGTCTTCGGCGCGGATCATCACCGTCAGCTGCCGGAGACGGGCCTTGGCCATCTGGGTGGCCATCATCCGCTTCCAGATCAGGTCGTAGAGCCGGCGCTGATCGCCACTCAGTCCCAGCTCGTCGGCCGTCTGGAGTTCGGCGCCTGCCGGGCGAATCGCCTCGTGCGCCTCCTGGGCACCCTTCGTCTTCGTCTTGTAGCGGCGGGGCTTTTCGCTCAGGTACCGATCTCCATACAGCTCCTTCACGCGACGTCGCGCGGCCTCGATCGCCTGCTCCGAGAGGTTGAGCGAATCCGTCCGCATGTACGTGATGTGCCCGGCCTCGTACAGGCGCTGCGCGACCCGCATCGTCTGCTGGGCCGGCATGTTCAGCTTTCGGTTGGCTTCCTGCTGGAGGCTGGAGGTGGTGAACGGAGCGTAGGGCGTCCGCGTGGACCGCTGCTCCTCCACCGACTCGACCTTGAAGGTCGCCTTCTCGATCCGCGCGGCGAGGGCCACCGCCGCGGGCTCGTCCAGCTGAATGACGTCGCGGTCCGCCAACAGAGCGCCGGTCGTGGAGTCGAAATCGGCTCCGGACGCCAACCTTCGGTCTCCGAGCGAGTGAAGGTCGGCCTGGAACTCGTCGCCCTTCTGGCTGAGCCGGGCGCGCAGGTCCCAGTAGCTGGCGGTGTGGAAGGCCCGTCGCTGGCGCTCTCGCTCGACCAGGAGCCGAACGGCCACTGACTGCACACGGCCAGCGGAGAGCGGTCGGCGGCTGATCGGATCCACCGGGGAGATTTTGCGCCACAGGAGCGGCGACAACCCGTAGCCGACGAGGCGATCGAGTATCCGGCGCGCCTGCTGGGCCTCCACGAGGCCCATGTCGAGCTCACCGGGCTCGGCCACGGCGGCGAGGATCGCGTCGCGGGTGAGCTCGTTGAAGGTCACGCGCCGGAAGCGCTGCCGGTCCTTCTCGTACCCGAGCTGCTCCGCGATATGGTACGCGATCGCTTCGCCCTCGCGGTCGGGGTCCGTGGCCAGGAGCACGTCGTCGGTCGTCTTGGCCGCAGCCTTCAACTTCTTGATGATGGGCCCCTTGCCGCGGATCGTGACGTATTCGGGCTCGAATCCGTTTTCGACGTCCACCGCCAGCCCACTCTTGGGCAGATCCCGTACGTGCCCGACCGACGCCTCGATCACGTACTCGTCGCCCAGGTACCGGCTCAGCGTTCGCGCCTTGGCCGGTGACTCCACGATCATCAGGTGTTTGCCAGTCTTCTTTGCCATCTATTCGCTGTGTTCCTTCCCGATCTCCACCGAGTTCTTCACCCGTACCATCTCTTCAATGCGTTTCGCCACCGCCGTGATGCCCAGCTCGTCGGTGTGAACGGCGAGCCCGGCTCGCGCGTAGTCGGGCTCTCGCGCCGCCAGAAGGTCCCGAATGGAGCGCTCCGGCGCCTCGGGATCAAGCATCGGACGCAAATCGTAGCGCCGGCCGATCCGTTTGAAGACCGTCTCCGGGCGGGCCGCGAGCCACACGTACACGGCTTCGGGCCACATGCTCCGCAGCTCCGGACGGGACATCCAGCCCCCGCCGGTCGCAATCACCGAGGGGACGACCTCCTCCGCTCGGACCGTCGCCTGCCTCTCGAAGTCACGGAAGGCGGCTTCCCCTCCGTCGCGGAACAGCTCGGGAATCCCACGCCCGGCCAGCTTCTCGACCTCCGAGTCGATATCCACGAAGGGGACGCCGAGGCGGGCGGCCAGCTGGCGGCCGACGCTCGATTTGCCGGACGCCATGAAACCGACCAGAACGATTCGGTCAGGAGTCAATCGGCAAACTCGCGAGCGCTCAGCCGGTCCAGGAAGTTGTCGTAGCCGGCCCTCATTTCTCCCAGCGAGTCGCCGCCGAACTTCTCCAGC
>Ga0209567_10001308_pt1 | contig 12953 bp, 6 predicted proteins | sample COG_12_FD_184756 | JGI IMG/M metagenome (GOLD analysis project Ga0209567, IMG submission 184756) | Pelagic marine sediment microbial communities from the LTER site Helgoland, North Sea, for post-phytoplankton bloom and carbon turnover... | ecosystem: Environmental > Aquatic > Marine > Neritic...
AGGGTAAGCAGCTCCTCGATAAAAACCGGGAACTTGCTACTGACCAGTTTAGAAGAGCCACGTACATCGAGGTCATCGGTCACACGGACAACGTAGGTGATGAAGACTACAACCAGGAACTCTCCGAGCAACGCGCCATGTCCGTGCGCAATCACCTGGTGGATACGGGCGTAGACGCCAGCAAGATCGTAATCGTGGGCGCGGGCGAAAGCATGCCAATCGGCAGCAACGACACCGACATAGGCCGCGCCAAAAACCGCCGGGTCGAAATCCTGATGCTCGGCCGTCTTCAGTAGAGGTGGTTACAGAGATTGCCCAAGGGTAGTGTCCAAATAATTAGGTGATTCCAGTCAGGCCCAAGTCGGCCTCGTCCATTTGCAGGGGAAGGACACCTCGGCTGCAGCAGGTCTGCTGCCGGGGTAATCCCCCCGGAAAGCCGGGCGCCGGGAAACTTCTGGCGCGGCGCCATTCGCATCCAGGTGGGTGAGGATCTTATCGATTACCTCGGGATCCTCGATGCATGGAGACTGCGATCAGCCAGACTGCAAGCGCGAATTTTTCCCGGAAAAGCTACTGTCAAGAAGAACTGCGGACATTATTTGCCGCGCGACTGGCAATTCGCCATGCACAGGGTGTGAGTTCCATCGACAAGGGGCTTGAGACCAGCAATGACGGGACCGTGACTCTCTACATGGGCCCAGAAGCACCGAAAGGCAAGGAAGGCAACTGGATTCCGACCGCCAAGGGCCAGCAATACTACATGCTGTTCCGTTTCTACGGCGCCGACGATCCGGTTTTTACCAAGACCTGGCAATTAAACGATTTGGAACTGGTCGAGTAATTCTTTACCCGATGGGTGCAATTGGGGCGGGCATAGCCGCCCGCCGATAGCCGAAGTACGATTGCAGGACTTGAACGTCCGGAGTTGCTGCATTTTCACCATTCGCTGGTCGCCCGTGTAGAGCAGAAAGTGGCCGAACTTCCCCCTACGCAATAAAGCCAGTGTGTGATTCCTATCTCGCCAGGAACGGCAAGTGTCGGGGCAAAACCGGTCCTATAGACTGAATCTAAATAAGCTTTTCATAAACAGCGGGAGACCCAACCCAGTCCTTCGCCATAAGTCATTGTATGTCTTTTAGAGTACAGAATCCTGACATTCAGATTCTGGTGGCCATCACCTTTTGAAAAGATGACTTCATACGTTGTATATTCTCTTCGTGATGATCTGATCAATAAGGATTACCGATGGTTATAAGAAGATATCCCTATTTGCCTTATTGAAGGAATTATTGAAAATACAAGCTTTTGAAAGTCTTGGTATCAGCTGATGGTCTTGAAATAATTACAGGCCGCTGCCAACCAATTCATCAACATAAACCTTTAAGGAGTTAGTTTTATGCCGCTGATCCATATGGCTGACATGCTGCATCACGCGTACGAGAATCACTATGCCATAGGTGCTTTCGATGTGGTCAGCCTAGATTTCATTTCCGGGGTTATGGCTGCCGCCGAGGAAAAGCGCGCACCAGTAATCATAAGCCTCGCTGAGTCTCACTTTGAATACTTCGATTTTGAACTGCTCATGATTGCAGTAGTAAGGGCGGCAGAACGCTCAACCATACCTGTGGCGATTCATTTGGATCACGGTGAATCCCTCGAGTCTGCCGTGCGTGCTGTTAACTTCGGCTGCACCGGCATCATGGTCGATGCGTCAAGTCTGCCTCTTAGTGAAAACATCGCTCAAACCAGGGCCGTAGTTGACATGGCACATGCCTGCGGCATCCCTGTTGAGGGGGAACTGGGCTACGTACCCGGAGTGGAAGGCGAGGATGCTGAACGTCATCCCGGGGATGTTCAATATACGACTGTCGACGAGGCAAGACGCTATATAGATGAGACCGGCGCGGATTTTCTGGCTGTCTCCATAGGTACAGTTCACGGTCGCATGAAAGGAGAGCCGAAGCTGGATATCGAGCGTCTCGCGCAGATCAACCAGGCTCTCAAACGGCCGCTCGTGATCCATGGAGGAACGGGATTGCGTGAGGACCAGTATAGTAGTCTCATCAATAACGGTGTTACCAAAATCAATTACTACACGGCTCTGGCTGATGCTGCAGGACAACGCATAAAGGGCAATGTAGAATCAGAAACCAATTGCAGCTATACAAGCCACATACACGGCGTAGCTGAGGCAGTGCAGCACGAAGCAGCACATTGCATCGACATCTGGGGTTGTACCGAACGTGCTGATGAAATGCTCGCGAGCTGTCGCCCGTGGCTTCCCGTAGAGCATGTAATATTTTTCAACACCGAAAAGCTCGATGTGGCTTCAACAGAAGGTATGATATCCGAGGGCAAAAGGGTCCTTGGTGGTATACCAGGTGTACAACGGGTATTTGCCGGACACGCTGTCACCGAGGATAGCTCTTACAGACATTGTTGGGTGGTGCGTTTCTCTGCCCGTCCTGTTATCGATAGCTATCGCAAGCACCCAGCGCACCAAGACTTTGCTGACAATCGCTTTCGTCCCAACGCCGGTGATCGGCTGACTATCGATTTCGAAGAGTGCAACACGGAAAAATGACATTACCCACGCACAGGTATTAAACACATATTTTGTGCCTAAAGATCAAGGAAAAGTATTTGTCTGTTAGATGAACATACTGACAAGTCTGTAACGGCAATTATCTCCTGCGTTTCCGCCGTTCACTAATCATCCGGGAAGGGCTAATTGTGGCCGGACTTTACCGTTTACAAGATGGAGTGGCTCTGTCCTGGCCATGAACGGCAGATATCTGGCTAAAGCCGGAAGCGATACGGACCACCGGCCGAGGTAAGCCGCACCCGTTACACAATCGGCCTCGTGATGTTCGCCGTGCCTATTGTTTTCGGTGCGCTCGCTGCCTTGCTTGCATCCATAAAGCTGCCTACTATAATGAGGTGATGGTAATGACAATGTTATCCGCAGGCTCGAGGCTGGGGTTGATGGTGACCCTGGTGGTCTGCACATGGCTGCTGGCTGCCTGCGCCACAAAGACCTGGCAGCATGATGCTATCGACTCAGTTGCCTTCAAGGACCGCGCCCAGACCACTGTTGAGGGTGATCTGCGCGTCACTGCTGCGGTGCCCGGCGAAGCAGAGACCGAGACCATTTTCGGGCTGCCGCTGTACAAGCGCGGCATCCAGCCGGTGTGGCTGGAAATCGAAAACCGTAGCGCCTTCCCGATTCGTTACGCACCGGTAGGCACCGATCGCAATTATTTCTCTCCTCTGGAAGTCTCCTATGTGCATCGCAGCGGTTACTCGAACGAGGCGAGGGAGCAGATGGACCGCTATTTTCACGGCATAACGATGCCTCGGATGATCCACCCGGGAGAGACGCGTTCCGGCTTTGTCTTTACCCACGCGCGGCCGGGTACCAAGGGTTTCAACGTCGACTTGTTCGGCCCGAATCGGGATCAGGAATACAGTTTTCTTTTCTTTATCGATGTGCCCGGGTTCACGCCGGATCATGCCAGTGTGGATTTTGATGCGCTGTATAGCGCGGATGAAATCCGCTCGCTGGATTCAGCAGGACTGAGAAAGGAACTCGCTGCATTTTCCTGTTGCAGCAGCAGCGATGCATCGAACGATGAACGCGGTGATCCTGTGAATGTCGTGGTAGTTGGTGAGAGCGACGATGTGCTGTACGCCCTGTTGCGCGCTGACTGGCTGGAGACCGCCAGGAACAGTGATGCCAGCGCTTTTTTTCTGTATGGCCGGCGAGCGGATGCGCTCTTCTACCAGGAGCGGGGAGATGATCGAGTTGAATTGCGCCTGTGGTTGTCGCCCCTGCAACACGATGGCAAGCAGGTTTGGATGGGGCAGATAAATAACTATGTCAAGAACAAGTCAGGTGACTTGAGCATGGACCCGGAAGTCGATGATGCCACAGTGTATTTCCTGCAAAACATCTGGTACTCCCAAAGCCTGCTCAGGTACGCCTACTCTGCCGGCCCGGGCGAGGTGTCGATCGACAACATGCGCAAAGACTTCAGGGGCGAGCGATATTTCACCACCGGTTTTCGCGCCGTTCTGTGGGTGTCACCTGAGCCGGTATCGCTGCTGGAAACGGTTTACGAAGTCTGGGATAAGCCGCCATTATGATGTCTCTCAGCAAACTCTGTTCAACGAACCAGCGGGCACAGCTCGCTGGATGCGCAATCGCTGTGGCGTGGTTGATCATGATCACGGGTTGTGCCGGATCGTCCTTTTCGCCTGCCCCGGTTGAGGAGGTTGCGTTTCTCGAACGCGCGCAGACACAGGTTAGTGATGACATTCGCGTGACGACAGCGGTGCCAAGTGCGGCGGAAACCCGCGCTCTGTTTGGCGTATCTCTGTATAATCGCGGCGTGCAACCGGTCTGGCTGGAGATCGAAAATCTCGGCGATGAAGGTGTGAGTTTTTTGCCGGTCGGACTCGACCCGATATACTTTACGCCTATCGGCGCTGCATCATCGACTCAGAGCGCCAGCCCGAGGCTGGCCATGGCGCAGCATTTTTTTCAAAGTGGCGTGGACATCTATGCCGGCCCGGGTGAGACAGTAAGCGGTTTCATGTTCACCCAGCTGGACGAGGGGACCAAGGCATTCAATGTCGATATCATCGGCGACGTCGACAAGATGGTGCATTTTACGTTTTTTATTCCGGTACCAGGGCTGAAGGTTGATCATCAGGAGGTCGACTTCGATGCGCTGGAAAATGCGTCAGGCATCGTTGAGCATGACGCAGACGGTTTGATAGCAGCACTTCGTGATATGCCCTGCTGTACGACAGACAAGAAATCAAAGGGCCAGGGAGATCCTTTGAATATTGCGGTCATCGGCGACTCGGATGATGTCTACCATGCCTTCATACGATCCGGTTGGGACGAGACAGAAGTCATTCACGGGGGCTCGGGAGTCAAGACAGCCCTGTCTTTTTTCAGTGGTGGTGAATATCGCTATTCCCCGGTCAGTGGCCTGTATGTGCTTGGACGTCCGCAGGACGTCGCCCTGCAGAAGGCGCGTGATAATATCCACGAACGCAACCACCTCAGACTGTGGATGACAGCGATGCGTTTTGAAGGCAAGCCGGTGTGGATCGGCCAGATCAGCCGCGACATCGGCGTGCGTTTTACCACCAAAACCATCACCACCCACAAGATCGATCCGGACGTGGACGAAACACGTGAATATCTCCTGGAGAACTTGGCTTATCACCAGGCATTGGCAAGGATTGCCTACGTGGATGGCGTCGGCGCTGCACCGATTGATGCTCCCAGGCACAACCTGACTGGTGATCCTTATTTTACCGACGGATTGCGCGTGGTGTTGTGGGTGTCATCGACGCCGGTGGATATTGACGATATTGAGATGAAGGACTGGGTAGCGCCATACTAAGCACGCCGATCTATCCTCCAGAGGACCTTCTACCCCAGGGCACCTTCTCTTGCTTCGCAATTCACCCTCTCTCGCCTGACGACGATTCACCTTGTCCTCCAGAGGACCTTCTCTCGCCTGACGACGATTCACCTTGTCCCCCAGGGGACCCTCTACCCCAGGGCACCTTCTCTTGCTTCGCAATTCACCTTGTCTCGCCTGACGACGATTCACCTTGTCCCCCAGGAGACCCTCTCCCCCAGCTGCGCTGTCCGCCGCCGCCCCGCCATTTTGCCACCTGTTCCGGCAATTCTTGCCTTATCAATCCAGTCTTGTAAGCTGTTTGCCAGACAGGCAACTGTAGGAAATCTGAGTCGTGTGGAAAACATGCTAGTTCGAATTCTGGCCATACTTGTGGTACTTGCCACCACCGCATGTACCACGCTAAAACCGAACCCTGAAAAGGTGATTACGCATACCTTGCCCGAAGCCTCGACGGGACTGCTTGCAGAGACGGTGCGCAAACTGGATCTGGAGCCTGGTCAGACTGCCGCCATGCGGCTGCCTGCAGCGCGCGATGCACTCGAATGGCGGCTTGCCCTGGTCGACCATGCAAGCACCTCAATCGATATTCAGTATTTTATCTGGTCGCACGACGAAGTCGGCAGTCTGTTGCTCGATCGGTTGCTGGACGCGGCTGATCGTGGGGTCCGGGTGCGGATTCTGTTGGACGATCTCAACTTGTCCGGTGCTGATAAAAAGATCGCGGTTTACAGCAAACACCCGAACCTTGAAATCAGGCTTTTCAATCCTGGCAGGGTGAGGAAAAGTGCGCTCGGGGGACTCGGTGAATTCCTGCTTTATTTCAGGGAGCTGAATCGCCGAATGCACAACAAACTGTTTATTGTCGACAATCATTTCGTCATCATCGGTGGGCGCAATATCGGTAATCCCTATTTTGGTCTCAGTGAAAAGTACAACAACATGGATTTTGACTTGCTGCTGACCGGTCTCTCGGAAAAGGAAATCTCGCAGGCTTTTGACGAGTACTGGAATGCAGACCCGGCCTATCCCGGTGCGGCGCTGTCCGACAAGGCAGGTTTTGACAGGTACGAGGGGTTAAGATCCGAGATCGATGAGTACCTGCAGCAGCACAGCGCGAAACTGGCATCCTATCCCCTTGAAAGAATGGACTGGAGCGGCCGTTTCGCTGAGTTGCCTTCAAAGATGATAACTGCCAAGGGACATTTCCTCCAGGACGAACCGGTCACACTCAACGGTGAGGAACTGAGGCTGGTGGATATGATCGACGAAGTGGCCGGTGAGGCCCGCGAGGAAATGATCTTTGTATCGCCCTATTTTATTCCGTCGCCTGATTTACTTGAGCTTATCGGCCAGACAAGTTCAAGGGGTATCAAGGTAAAGATTCTCACCGGTGGGCTGGATTCCAACAACCATACTTCGGTTCACAGTCACTACAGAAAATACCGCAGGGCGATCCTGGCAACGGGTGCCGAGCTTTACGAGTTTCGTCATGACCCCTCCGACTATGTACGTTCACTATCGAACGTACCGCCAGTGACAGCGTCGTTTATTTCACTGCACCTCAAGGCGCTGATTGTCGACAGGGACAAGCTGTTTATTGGCAGCCTGAATCTTGATCCGCGCGCCATGGTGATCAATACCGAGAACGGTATCTATCTGGAGTCTGAAACGCTGGGGGCCATGATCGCGGATGGATTTGACCTGTTGACCTCACCCGAGAACGCCTGGCGTGTCACTGTCAATGAAGAAGACAAGCTGCAATGGGAATCCAGCGAGGGTATTGTGTATACTCAGCCGGCACGTCATTTCGGTCAGCGGGTATCGGATTTTTTCCTCAGAATACTGCCGATCGAAAGTCAATTGTAGGAGCGGTGAGGCACCGCCTGTAAAAATAAAACACATAAAGGCCGGTACTGCCGGAAAGGGAAGGCCTGATGAATTCATATCGCTGTCAATTGCTGCTGATGCGAGTCGCCCTGACAGGATTGTTCTTGCTGTCAAGCAGTGCGCCTAACGCTGCTTCGTTTTTTGACAAATTCATTGATCCCAAAGACGGTATGTTTGATACCAGTAACTGGGTACTCGAGAACAAGGGATTTCTTCCAGTGCCTATTGTCATTACCGAGCCTGCAGTGGGCCCGGGGCTTGGCGTCGCAGCCCTGTTTTTTCACGAATCAAAGAAAGATGAGGACGCCAATACCGAACAGCAAACGCCTTCGGATAGCCAGCTGGAGGACGATGACAAGCTGGGTCTTCCGCCCAGTGTGAGCGTACTGTTTGGCGCCGGAACCAATAACGGTACCTGGTTGGCCGGTGGGGCACATCTGGGTAACTGGAAACAGGATCACATCCGCTACACCGGGGCACTGGCACGCGCATCCATTAATCTTAGTTTCTATGGAAGCGGGAATGAGCGTGATGGAGGCTCCGGCCTGGATTTCAACGCAGATGGCTGGTATCTCCTCCAGGAAGTCAAGTTCCGCGTTCCTGAGAGCAACTGGTTTATAGGCGGGCGCTTCGACTTTGTTGATATGGATATCAAATTCGATGACGGCGATACTGCACCGGGTGTCCCCGAGGATAATGTAAATCATAATACCTTGGCGGGGCTTGGCGCTCTGTTGAGCTATGATTCGCGCGATAACCTGTTTTCCCCAAGTCGGGGGATGAATGCGGATTTTGAAGCCATGTTTCATGAAGGCGAGCTGATCGGTGATTATTCCTTTCAGAAGTACAAGGTGGCGAGTAATTTCTATTGGGATGCGCATCCCCATGTCGTACTGGGGTTGCGTGCTGACGGGCGCTTTGCCAATGGTGATACACCCTTCTTTGCCTTGCCATTTATTGACCTGCGCGGTATTTCGGCGATGCGCTACCAGGGCGAGGACGTACTGGTTGGTGAATTAGAGGCGAGATGGAATTTCCGCACTCGCTGGAGTCTGGTCGGATTTACCGGTATAGGGTCAGCCGAGGATTCGTTCAGCGACCTGTTTGGCTCGGGTGAAAGTAGCGTGAAGAATACCGTCGGCGCCGGTGTGCGCTATCTGACCGCCCGTCGACTGGGCCTGCTGGCAGGGGTGGATGTTGCGCGCGGGCCGGACGAAACGGCAGTCTACCTGACCGTTGGCAGTGCCTGGCGCTGAGCGGCCAGCATCAGCTTTATACCAATCACACTCTGCTGTAGCAGATCCATCGCCAGCGGCTGCTTCGTCAGCGTCCTGTGGTAGGCGGCCGCCGGATAAGTCATCCCCAGTTGCACTGCTGTCCCGTTAACTCCCTCTCCCTCCGGGAGAGGGTCGGGGAGAGGGAGTCAAATAGCATAACTGCCTGATTTTATATCCCCTCATCCTGGCCTTCTCCCTAGGGGAGAAGGGATTGCTTCGATTAGAGAATTACCTGGTTTCATGTCTTCAATGACTTCGATCCAGCCGGGATTCACAGAATCAGGACCTTATCGAGAGTTACCGTTATGTTAACGGGACAGCAGTGCCCCTGTTGCGGTGGTTTTGCGAAAAGTTACGGGTGTTCCAAAAGCAGGCCTGATTAGGCTATTCTCGCCTTATACTGTCAATCAGACGTTCCGCAAAGGGACGCAGGCGGTGCCTGTCACGCATGCGCTGCTGTCGGTACCGGCCGGCATTGCGTCGGGAGGAATAAAATGACAGAACAAAACATGCGCAAGTCACCAAACACACCCCAGTCCAGTGTGCCAGGGAAGATACGCAAGGCCCTGCGCTGGATGGCCATCTCCGTCGCCGGATTGCTGGCAGTGCTGATGCTGGTCGTTGTGATCGTCGCCGCCTCTGAAATCCCCGTCGAGCTCGATTGGGTCAAGGGCAAGATCGAGACGGCGGCATCGGAGGCCACCGGCCGCCGCATTGCTATCGAAGGTCCTCTCACCCTGGTTGCGTCGTTGCCGCCCGCGGTACAGATGGAAGGGGTTCGTGTGGGTAATCCAGAGGGGTGGCCGCGGTCTGACCTGGTGCGCCTGGACCTGGCGCGCGCCAAGCTGCGGGTTCTGCCGTTGCTGAAGGGGGACGTGCTGATCGACGAAATCACCGTCGACGGGCTGCACGTCAAGCTCGAGACCAACGTCGAGGGTGAACCCAATTGGTTGTTCGCCAAGCCCGGGCAAGGGCCGAAACCGAAATCCGGGAAAGAATCCGAACCGTCTGCGCTCAAATTCATCGAACTCGTCGAGCTGTCCCTGCACAACATCGTGGTCACCCACCGTGATGCCGCGACCGGCAAGACCTTCGAGCTCAAGCTTGAGGAGATCACCGGCAGCGCTGAGAACCAGAAGCCCATGCAACTGCTCATGCACGGCGTTGTGCAGCAGGAGCCCTACGAGGTGACCTTCACCGGCGGCAGCCTGGCGGCGCTGGTCGAAGCTCAGGCACCCTGGCCCCTGGATTTTTCAGCAACGGCGTTGGGTACCAGGCTCACCGTTAGCGGCGAGATCGCAGAGCCCCTGCGCGGAAAGGGGCTGGCCCTCGGCTTCGATCTGAGCGGACCGAGCATGGCGGATCTGGAGGTGATCCTCGGCACCAGGCTGCCCCCAATCCAGTCGTTCGCCCTCAAAGGCCGCATCGAAGAGGCCGAAGGCAAGTACCGCCTTGCCGATCTCGAGGGCGACATCGCGGCGACCGCTGTTACCGGCAGCTTCGAGGCCGATATCGCCGGCGAGAAGCCGCGACTGGTGGGCGATATCGACATCCGCCGCCTCGACGCAGCCCCCTTCTTCGCAGTCATCAACAAGCAAGAGCAAGAGCAAGGCAGGGTGGAAGCCGCACAACAGCCAGCGCAGGCGGAACAGGCTGCATCCGCTGAGGCAGATCCCCAGTCTGCCGGCAGGCTCGACATCGACGAGACTATCCTGACCCTCGACGCACTCGATCGGTTTGACGCCCGCTTCAAGGTGACCATCCACGAGGTGGTCAACGCCCCCACCAGCCTGAACGATGCGAGCCTGGCGATGACCGTCTCCGATGGAACCTTGTCGGCTCCGCTAGCCGTGACGCTTGCCGAGGTGCCGTTTAAAGGGGAACTCAGTCTGCTGCCGGAAGCAGGGCAACCCAGGGTGGCGGTAACCCTGGCCGCCGAGCAGAGTGACATTGGTGGACTGGCGACACTGCTGAGCGGGAGAAAGGACATCCGGGGAAAGTTCGATTTCGCGCAGTTGGATCTGTCGGCGAGCGGCGAGACCATCGGAGCTCTGGTGGAGAGCGCCGAGCTGCGCTTTGCACTCACGGGTGCGTTCCTGTCCTACGGTCACGACAGCGGCGGCAAACCGGTCGAGTTCACCCTGGACGCGGCGAACCTGCGCTTCCCTGCCGCGGAAGAGTCGCGGATCACGGCGCAGGGCTCGCTGCTGGGGGAGGCGTTCGCAATCCAGCTCAAGGGCGGTACCTTCATCGAGAACTTCCTGCAGAGGCGCTGGCCGCTTGAGCTGACGGCGTCTGGTGGAGGTGCCGAGCTCTCGATCGGCGGCACGGTGCGCCCGGCAGAGGGTGATGTCGGTGCCGAGTTCGATTTCGCGTTGAAAGGCGGCCAAATCGGCGCTCTGGCCGCGTGGCTCGGCGTTTCGCCGCAAGCCAGTCAGTCCTATGCGCTAAAGGGAAAAGTCACAGATACGGAGACAGGTATCCGGGTTCAGGTCGACGAGGCAAGCATCGGCAAGAGCGCCTTCGCCGGTGAGGCGGGCATTAGAGAGGAAGGGGAAACACCGATCACCTTCGCCAGGCTGAATTTTAGAGTTTTGGACCTCAAGGCACTGCGAAGCCTGTTCCCGGAAACCTCGGAGACGAAAGAGCCCGAGCCGGAAAGGGTCGGACGCGAGACCCTCACCATCGACGTTCCAATCCTTCCGCAGGGTATCAAGATCTTCGATTCGGACCTCGAGATCGCCCTCGCTCGCATCAAGCTCGAGCCCGCCGATATCACCGATGTGTCGGTTTCCGCCACCATCAGGGATGGATACATGGCGCAGGCACCCATCGCCGCGATTATCGCCGGCACCAGGTTCAATGGCCGCTTCGGGATCGATCTGCGCGGCGAAACCCCGAAAGTCGACCTTCGCATCCAGTCGCGCCAAGTCAACGTGGGGACTCTGCTGGCCCAGCTAGGCGTGGTCGAGGGTCTGGCAGTGACGGCCGGGCGGTTCGATCTCGCGCTTGCAGTGGAGGGCGCCAGTACCCGCGAGATGCTGCAGCGCTCCAGTTTCCGGGTCGGAGTCAGGGACGGCGCCTGGACGATAAGCGCACCGGGCGCAGAGCAGGGCTTAATTATCCGCGTTCCGGAAGCGGCCATCAGCGCCAAACCGGGGCAACCCATCAGACTGGCCATCGACGGCCGTATCGACAAAATACCGGTGCAGATCCAGATTACAACCGACACCTTGGGGAGTTTCGCCGGGCCGAAGAAGCGCCTCGAAATGGACGTTGGCGTCGATTTGGCAAAGGCCAGGCTTAAACTGAGCGGTGCGGCGCCCGTCCCGGTCCGGGAGGACAACCTGCACTTCGCGATGGATCTCAGTGGTAAACGCTTCAGCGATTTCGACGAGCTGCTGGATGCCGACCTGCCACCGATCGGCCCTTACCGGCTGCGCGGGGAGTTCGGCAGCCGGCCATCCGGCTACTATGTCCAGCATCTGCAACTGATAGTGGGCGAGAGCACCCTCACCGGACAGCTGGACCTCAAGACCGCCCGACGGCCGCCGCGCCTGGACATGGACCTGGTTGCGCAGCGCATTCAGTTGGATGACTTCGATACCGGCGAGTGGTCGGTGACCGGTGAGGACAGCAAAGCGCGAGATGAACAGCAGGCGCCGGGCGGCGCCGGGGCCGAAGAGGGGACAGCGGCGGGCGGCAGGTCCATCGTGTCGCCAGACCTTCTGCGCAGCCTCAACGCGAAGGTCGATGTCAAGGTCGACGAGGTACTGTCGGGTCAGGACAATTTGGGCAGGGGAACGCTGACGGCGACTTTGGAGAACGGCCGCTTCTCGGTCGATCCGCTCAGCCTGGATATTCCGGGCGGCTTGCTTGACCTGAGTTTTGCCTTCACGCCGAGCGATAGGGACGTCGCGCTTGAGGCGAACGCCAAGGTCGAAAAGCTGGACTACGGCATACTGGCGCGCCACATCGATCCCGAATCGGAAACCGGGGGTATGATCAGCGTCGACCTCGATTTGAAGACCCGCGGGCCGGATCTGGACCGCGTCATGGAGGACGCCAACGGGCACATCGATTTCGGTATTTGGCCGCAAGATCTCAACGCTGACATCTTCGATCTGTGGGCGGTGAACGTCATCACCGCCCTGGTCAGCGAGGTGGACAAGGACAAGGCCTCCAAGCTCAACTGCGTCATCCTCCGTTTCCGCATCGACGAGGGTTTGATGCAAGACCGGGTGGTGTTCGCAGACACCAGCAAGATGCGGGTCGAAGGCAGTGCCCAGGTGGATTTCAAGCAGCGCGCACTCAAGGTGTATGCCGCGCCCAAGGCAAAGAGGCC
>Ga0209567_10001310_pt1 | contig 12948 bp, 9 predicted proteins | sample COG_12_FD_184756 | JGI IMG/M metagenome (GOLD analysis project Ga0209567, IMG submission 184756) | Pelagic marine sediment microbial communities from the LTER site Helgoland, North Sea, for post-phytoplankton bloom and carbon turnover... | ecosystem: Environmental > Aquatic > Marine > Neritic...
TACCGGTGAAAATGATATCCGGTTTGCCGTCCTGTTCAATGGCTGCTTTCAGGGCCCGTGCCGCAAGGATGCTGTCGGGCGGATCATCGGTTTTGACCAATATGGCCCGGTCGGCTCCCATGGCCAGAACCGATTGCAGGGTATTGATGGCTGCTTCTTTACCGACGGCCACGGCGACCACTTCTGAACCTTCTGCCTGCGCTTTGAGACGGACGCCTTCCTCAACAGCGTGTTCATCATAGGGATTTAGCAGAAAGGTCACGCTTTCATCGATCTGATTGGTTCCCTTGATGGCAATCGTTGCCGCCGAATCGGGCACATGTTTGACGCATACGTAAATTTTCATTGGGAGCACTCTTTAATCCATCCTATAATTTAAGCCGGTTTCAGGTGTCGGTCGCCTGGTTCAAGGATTCAGGGTGTAAGGGTTCAAAGGTTCAGAGGTTCTTTTGGCTTATGATCTCCGGCCTCTGGATTAATTGATGAACTGATGCAAAACAGGGCTTTACCATGCACGGATAAAGCCCTGCTTCAAAATTTCAGTATGGCACCTCCAGCGCGACTAGCCGTTCACCGAGAAACTGCTATCTTCGTTGATTTCACGATTACGCGAAAAGAAACCTACATTGATGGTTCGCCCGATATAGTGAAACTTAAACTGAAAGGGCTCGTTATCATGATCGAGGCCCTTTTCGCAGGCGTCGATCAATTCGCCCATCATGGTGCCGACCACCAGCGCATTTTTATATTGATTGCCGCTGGTGCCGATGGCCATGTAGAAACCTTTCATATCGGACTTGTCGTAAATCGGAATCCAGTCGTCGGAGCAATCATAAAGATCGCAGACGCCCCGGGGCTGATTGGGTATCTGCATGTTGGGCACCCGCTTGGCGCAGCGGTAGGTTTGGGCTTTCCATTGGGCTTCAGTCAGCTGATTGTCCCGTCCGGTGCCGCCTTTACCGGCATAAAACGCATCCGGATCAACCCACTCCTGCGGATCACATTCCGGATCTTCACTGCCGATCAAAAACATGTTGCCGACTTCCGGACGATAATAACAGGCAATGTCGCCGTCGGAGGTATGGTAGCCATTATCCAGATAATCGTAACCTTCCGGAGACGGGCAGTGCATGACCTCATGCCGCAGGGCCTTGGTTTTGATGTTGCAGCCCTCGTAAACCCCTTCGGCCATTTGATTGATTTTGTATGAATGCGGACCGGCCGCGTTGACGACCACCGGCGCATCGATTTCGGTCCCATCCTTAAGCGTTACGCCCAGCACCTGGTTGTCCTGGCTTCTGACTGCGACGACCTCGGCGTTGAACATAAATTCAGCACCCTTGGCTTCAGCTGCGCGCATAACGTTGTGGGTGGAAAGTGCCGGGTCGTTGACGTAGCCACCTTCCGGACAAAACAGGGCGCCCTCGAGCATTTTTTGCGGTTCATTAAAAAATTCAGGCTCTTCGGGCCGTCTGACGGGCCAGTTCTCGTGCATATCATAAACCGGTACCATTTCTTTGATTTTCTCATTGTCCCACTCTTCATAGCTAACGCCGACACTGTCATAGTGTGTTTTGACCTTGCGCCAGTCGTGCCCCTGGGATTTTATCAGTATGGAACCGGTATTCATATACTTGGCCAGGCCTTTTTCGTCTCGGACATGGTCGAGATAATTTTCCCAGTCCAGCCAGTATTTAAATCCCTCGTAGGCCATGGCGACACCGTCTTCTGTCGAATAATGCGCTCGCACGATGGCACACGATGCAGCGGTTGATCCTTCACCCGCATCGGCCAGTTTGTCGATGTTCAGCGTCCTATAGCCCATCTTTGTCAGCTCATAAGCGATGGGAGCGCCGATGACACCTGCACCGATGATAATGGCATCATATTTTTTTGTCATGATGATAACCCTCCTCTATTGATTTCGGATATAAAAATGCGAATTTTGGATTCATCGAATAATTAAAATTCTATTTTAATATTGATAAATTTTTAAACTAAGTCAAATGAGGGATGGATTGCAAAGCTTTTTTAGGTCCCAGGCCTTTATTTTAAAAGACCTGTCGTGAACGCCCGGGTTGAAGTATACGAAATTTTTTTTGATCAAATCCGGATCCATATAAACCGGCAAAGTCGTCAGGTGCCCGAAGGGCGGCACGCATCCCACCTCACAACCCACCGCCGGGCTGACTTCTTCGGGTTTGGCAAAGGAAACTTTTTTGGTTTTGGCCCCGGCAGCGGCCTTTTTCCAGTCCACCTTTTTGTTGCCCGGCAAAACCAAAACGATCATCCGGCCTTCCTTGGTCTTTAACACCAGCGACTTTACCGTTTCGGCCTCGCTGACGTTGAGCGCTTCTGCCATGGCCGGATTGGTGAAAACCGGCTCGTGCTCAAACACTTCGTAAGAAATTTTCTGTTCATCGAGCATAGTCCGTATCCTGTCTTCCAGGTTCATGGCATCCTCTTTTCAGCAGTGTCCGTCCAACCGGATCATTTATTCACCCAATCACTGAAGGCGCTTTCGCCGGCCGGCTGGAGCTCAAATTCTTCCCCGGCTTCAAGAATCGCCGCTAACATAACCTGAGCATATCCCCTCGAACAGGTCAAAAGAAGGGCCGATTTTTGCGGTGCATTTCCCAGAACGACAATCTGACAGGGGACATGTGAAAACGGCCCTTGCAGTAAAAACGGCGTTTCATTTAAAGGATCAACAAAATCGAGGGCGGTTAACTTTTCAGTTATCGCAAAAATATCCTTGCCGAGCAGCGCCAGAAACACGGTCGCATCGGATACATCCGTAAAAGCCGGATCATCTGGCAAAGAGCGGTTATCTCCGGATAAATGCCAGATCGATGCCTGGGTCTGATTCATGCGATTGATCAAAACGCCATTTTCAAAAACGCACCGACCGGGTGTATCCGGGATGTTCAGGCCCCACGGCCGGTGCCGGGAAATATCGCTGTCCTGAAGATCCCACCGCATCCGATGACTTAAATCGATCACCCGGGGGCCGCTGCCTTCGGCTTCATATTCCAGCACCACAGTCCAATGATCGCGAAGCTCAGTTTTTAAGGGTTTTCCTGGAAAAGATACTGGAGAACGCCGCTTAATTTTAACAGCCATTTTTGCCTCACATCCTTAACCGTTTGCCTTCAGGGTCGTAAAAGGGGGTGGGTACCACCGTTGCGTAAATGTGCTGACCGTTGCACTCATCCTCATAGATTTGCAGGCGCGTGCCTTCCTCGGCCAGCTGCGCTTCCACCAGCGCCAACCCGACAGGTTCCTTCAACGGAAAACTGTGGCGCGCAATACACACATAGCCTCTGATGCGATTGTCCACAATGATGGATCCATCTTTCGGGGGCCGGGCTGGATCCTCCATCTTAAATCCCACCAGCTTAAAACGTCCCTCCTGATTCTCGGTCTGCCGCAACGCCACGGCCCCCACGGTTTTGGCCTCGGATTTGTTGTGATCCCACAGAAAACCGAGGCCGACATCGTGAAGCGTGGTCCGCTGCTCGGATTCGGAACCGATAATCAGGTGGGCTTTTTCCATGCGTAACACATTCTGGGCTTCCAGCCCGAAATTCCGAATACCCAATTTTTTACCGGCTTTGCTGAGCACATCCCACAGGCTCTGCATATAGGAAGCGGGAACATGCAGCTCAAAGGAAAGCTCACCCACAAACCCCAGCCGCATGGATCTGACCGGAATGGTATCGTTAATTATAAATTCACGATAGCCGGCATACGGAAAGGCCGCGTGGGAAACATCCGCATCGGTGACTTTCTTAAGCACTTTGCGCGCGTTGGGCCCCGCGATGTTGATCACGCCAAAGGCGTCGGTCAGATTGACCATGTGAAACCGCCAGCCATCATAGCGGGTGTGATAGCGGATCCATTCCGCCGTGACGCCCGCCCGGGCGGTTGAGGTGGTAAAATAATAATCGTTTGCACCCCGTTGAACCACCACACCGTCATCGATAATACAGGCGTCTTCGTTGCACATGGCCGAATATTTGACTTTACCGCTGGCAATGCTGGACATGTCGCTGACATAAACCCGCTGCAGGGCCTTTAAGGCATCGGGACCCCAGAGCCTGAATTTGCCCAGCGTAGAAGCATCCAGCATGCCCACGTTCGTACGCACATTTTCGATTTCCTTACGACAACTCAAATCCTTGGAAAAATAGCGCGCCCGCTCCCAGACGCCAATTCGCCGGATGACACCGCCGGCGGTTTTCTGGGAATCGTGGACCGGTGTGCGTTTGCACATATCATGATTGCGGCCAGCATAGGTGGCAATATAAGTGGGCACCAGGGGCACTCGCACGGTGGTTGGCATGGCCGTCGCTGTGGTATCGCCATGGTATTGGGCCACAAACAGCGGAAGATTGTGGCCCGGGATGCCGCCCTGACCCGGGCCGGTGCCGGCGGCCGTAAAGCGCTTGATCAGTTCGGTGGCATCAAAACCCATTGCCAGGGCCTGTTTCACGTTTTTAACCGTCGTATCTTCATCAAAACAGATAAAGGTTTTGCGGCCCTGAACCGGGGCGGTCACCAGTTTGCAGCCCGGATCCGGACCCGGTAATTGATTGAGGTTTTCGCGGGCTTCTTTCAGCCGGTTGTCAACGGATGCACCGCAATCAGCGGCTGCCAAAATGCCGGCCAACTGTCCCGAGGCCTCAATTGAAGCCGGATGGTTCAGTCCCAGCATCCGGCCGGCGACCTGTACGTTGGCGGGCAGCTGCTGGGGCATAAAAAAACCGGTATAGGGCTCATAGGCCAGCTTGGCCTGGGCCAGTGAAAGCGGGCCGGTCAGGGGTGTCATCCCGGCTGAGGCCACCAGCAGGTCACAGGCAAACTCTTTTTCGAGGGTTCCGGTGAGCGTGGCCAGCGATATTTTGTTGAGCGTACTATTACCATGGGCGCGGGTGGCGACCCACCCTCTTAAAAGTGGAATATTGCGCTGCTGCAGTTCTTCGAGCAGGGCGGGGTCCTGGCCGTCTTCGCGGATGTCAGCCACACAGGTAACCTCAAGGCCCAGGTCAAACAGATCCAGCGCGGCTTCCAAACCCAAATCATGCCCGATGCTGAAGACAGCCTGTTTACCGGGGAGCAGCCCATAGGTATGCGCCAATCGATGGGCACAGCCGATCTGCATCACACCGGGACGCTCGTTGTTTTCAAAAAGCAGCGGACGTTCGATGCAGCCGGTGGCCACAACAACACTGGTGGCCCGGATTTCAAGATAGCGCTCATCAAAATGATCGCTGCCAGCCCCTTTCTGAAATGCGGTCACCAGATTATTATTATAAACGCCAACCACTGCGGCTTGCTTGAGTACGCGGACATTTGATTTTTGTTCAAGCTGTTGCGCCATCTGCCGGGCGCTTTGGGCCAGTGATACCCCGGCGCCATTTTGCGCCGTGCGGTAGTCAAAAAAGCCGCCCAGCCACGGACGGGATTCCAGGAGAATAACCCGCAGACCGTTTTCAGCAGCAGCCATAGCCGCCTGCATGCCCGCCGGTCCCCCGCCGATGACACACACATCGGCTTTGGGATAAATTTCATCGTAGGTACCGGGCATTTGGAATTTGGCCGAAATTTTCCCCAGTCCGGCAGCCTTGCGCACCTGTTTGAGGGCAATCGGCCAGATGCGGGCCGGCTTGTGCATCGTGCGGTAATAAAAACCGGCCGGCATCGCCCAGTCCAGTTTATCCATGAAACCCTTCAGATCCGTTTCCGGTGAACCCGCCACATTTTGGGCTTTAACCTGCATGTCGTCTGCCAGAAGCGTCGTCTCCGTACATACATTGGGGACCCCGTTGACCTGCATGCAGGTATTGCTGCTCTCGCCATCCAGACTGTAGAGACCCCGCGGACGATGATATTTCAAACTACGCCCAAAGATGCGAATACCGCTGGCATAAAGGGCGGTTGCAACCGTATCACCGCTCAGTCCCTTGCGCTTTTTGTTCTTGTATTTGAAATTCAGGCTTTTCCCAGGATTAATCCGCAGGGTGGACAGTTTTTCCAGCCGTTTCATGATTGCGCCTCCGGTTTATCCACCTCAAGGTTAGAGGTCGTGTCGCGGTGGGTCTTAAACCAAACACCACAGCCATCTTTATGGCACCACCATTCTTCCTGGATTCCGGCCACACATTGGTTCAGGTGCACATAAGCGCACCAGGCCTGGGGCGAAAGATCGGCTTCATCCGGCCGGGGCCCTTTTTCTTCACCGCCGTAGCGAAATTCATAACCGTTGCGTTTGCCGCATACGGGACAGGTCAGGGTTAATGCCATGATGTCATCTCCTTAAGTGAGCTAAAGTGAACTAAAGTGGCAAGTGCCTAAAGTGTTGGAGTCGCTGCGCTCTATCTTTTATAAAAAGGACAGAATTCCTTAACTTTAGGCACTTTAGTCATTTTAGGCATTTTAGGCACTTGTCGATTATGATTTTTTTACCGTAAATAGCACAAACATTATTTTATACCTGGATTTTGCACGCGTCGGAGGTTTTCATATGCAAGGCATTTCAGGGCGAAGCTATAGTCAACTATGCTTCGCCCTGAATAACGCAGCAGATGGAAGCCTCCGGCTCGCCGCATTGTTTCCAGGGTGAAAATGGATGAGAATTAAAATGATCCTCATCCGATTTACTTTTTAAGCTGGATGTAGTGTGCTCCACTTGTGTAAAATTGCTGTAACTAAAAAAAATGATCTCATCCATTTTCATGCAAATTTCAGGTATTAGTTGTCTGGCGTATAATTCACAAGCGCCGCCGTCTCTCCCATCAGACGATGCTGTTCATAGCGACGCAGGTTGAAGGGTTTGAGCATTGCGGGACAATCCCCGCTGGCCATATATTGGGCCATATACTTGCCGGCGGCGGCGCAGGATTTGAAACCAAAATATCCCCAGCCACAATCCATGTAATAGCCTTCGATGGGGTCGTTGCCGTCCATGATGGGCGCCATGTCCGGTGTCATGTCCGCCAGGCCGCCCCAGTGGCGCATAAATTTGACCCCTCTTAAGCAGGGCAGCATCTCTGAAAGTGCTTCGGCCTGATGTTTGATGTAATAGGCAGTGGTTTGCGTTGTGTAATTGGGCCAGGCATCCATGTGGGCACCGGTGGCGATTTCACCTTTAAGCGTCTGATTCGCATAGGCATGATAAGCACCGGATGAGACGACATGGTTTAATATGGGTTTCAACGGCTGGGTCACCATGGCCTGAATGGTCAGCACACTGATCGGCAACTTGATGCCCAGCATTTGATACGACAGCGCAGCCGAATACCCACCGGCGGCGTTCAGCACCCTCGGTGTTTTTATCTGGCCCTTGTCCGTTTCAACCGAAACGACTTTGCCGTTTTCAACACCGATGCCGGTCACTTCAGTTTGCTGATGGATGTGTACACCCTGTTTGGCAGCCCCTTTGGCCAATCCCCAGACGATCGCATCATGGCGTAAAATACCGCCGGGTGGATGATACATCGCGCCAAAAATCGGATAGGTGATGTCCGGCGAGATATTAAGGGCCGGAACCATTTCCTTGCATTGTTTGGCATCGATCAAATGGCTTTCCACTCCGTGAAACTGCGCGGTGGCCACATTCATGCGCGCCGTATTCATGGCGGCCTCGCTATGCATCAGGTTCAGGTTGCCGCAATTGAAAAACATCAAATTATAATCGAGTTCTTTCGTGAGAATGGGCCAGAGATCGAGGGCTTCCTTGTAAAGGGGGACATTTTGCTGGGTGCGCTGGTTGGCCCGCACGATGGCCGTATTGCGCCCGGATCCGCCGAATCCCAGATAGCGTTTTTCAATGACGGCCACATCCTTGATACCGTGATCCCGCGCCAAAAAATAGGCTGCGGCCAGTCCATGCAGGCCGCCCCCGATGATAACCGCATCATAATTTGACTTGAGCGACGCCTTTTCCCCCCACAGGGGTTTGACCTTTCCAATCATAAAAACTCCCTCTAATGATGATGCGTTATAGAATTTGTTATTGAAATTTCAAATAGTTGTTACCCAATTGGCTCTGCTCGCAGGGGATTGGGCAATCCTTCAAATTTGACACTATTTATGATAATGAAACAAAATCTGTCAAGAAAAAAATAAAAAATGAAGCAAATCATTTCAAAATGGGTTGACAATCCAAAAAAAATCTTGCTATTACATCAATTCCAACCTATTTTAATCGAGATTAATAATAGATTCTTTTATATAATTATCTGATAATATTATGGTATTTATTTATTTTCAAAAGGATGGAAATTTTACACGAGCATCTTCTGCCTGTCTGCCAAAGAGACTCAATTTTTGATAGGATTTCAATCATCAAGCCCGATTAATGCTACGTCTCCATTTGATCGTGGGCGATTTATGCGGCCTGTTTTATAATTTTTGCCTAATTTGACCGTTTTTATTTCATTTCAGCGTCTTATCATGAAAAATCAACCATCACATCCGACAATGCAGGGCATTGTCGAACAACAGCATGCCTTAACACCCAAAGCCCGGATCCTGGGAAACTATATTCTTGAAAATCCCCGCAAGGCGGTCTTTATGACAACCAAGGAACTGGCGCAAACTTGCCAGGTCAGCGAAGCGACGGTGGTCCGTTTCGTCAGTCAGCTGGGATACGAAGGTTATGGTGCCTTCCAGCAGGCGTTAAGGGATTTTGTGGACACCGAGCTGACGATGCTGGACCGCACAGACCTGTCGGGCTTGCAGCCGGCGGGCGCAGATCGCCTCAGCCGCGTGGTGTTTGAAGAAATGGAAAATCTTAAACTATTTCTTGAAACCGTCGATATGGATGCACTCAAAAAAATGATTGATCTGATTGAAACCAGCAATTCCATCTATGTCATTGGATCCCGTCTTTCCTTTACCTTTGCTTACTATTTGGGATGGTCTTTGACCAAGATTCGTTCCAACGTCCAGATACTAAAAGGCAGCGACAGCACCGCCATCGACTGGCTGACGATCGCATCACCGGAAAGCCTGGTGATCATCATCGCGACAACACGCTACCCGAATGAACTGATTCGATTGGGCAAAATGGTTCGTCGCCTCGGACTGAGCCTGATTGTGATTGCCGATAGCGCGCTGTGTCCGTTGATTCAATTCGGCCATCTGTCGCTGGTGGCGCCGTCAAAAAACATTCCTTTTATCGGAAATCCAACCACGATTTCCTGCGTCATCAACTATCTGGTTCTCGAACTGGCCAGCCGCAATGGTGTCCGACTTAAAAAGCACCAGGAAAAAATTGAACAGGCGTATCGCGAAAATGATATCCTGTTTAATCTATATAAAGAAGAATTTGCCAAAAAATAGCCACCCGGAGATTTTTTAGGATTCCGGCCGTATCGAATTTGTTTGCATGCTTGATTGTCAAATCAGTATATTATAGATTGCCACGGTCAGGAAGTTTTTGCGGTCTTACCGGGATATTCAAACCGAACCGATTTTTCTTTCCCATATATTCTTCGCAAAGGAGGCACAGATCATGAGTGAATTATTCGCAAAAATGGCAGAGTCTTTGATCGCCGGTAAAGTGGACGAGGTTACAGACCTTACAAAAGAAGCCCTGGACGGGGGCCTATCGCCCCAGGATATTTTGGAACAGGGATTGCTGGCCGGCATGGATGTCGTGGGACAGCGCTTTAAAGCCAATGAGATGTTTATTCCGGAGGTGTTACGGTGTGCCAAATGCATGCATGGGGCCATGGAAATCTTGCGACCGCTGCTGGTGGAATCCGGTGTGAAGACCGCCGGCACATTGGTGATCGGCACCGTCAAGGGCGACTTGCATGACATCGGAAAGAACTTAGTGGGCATGATGTTCGAAGGCGCCGGCTTTGAGGTTGTCGATCTGGGCATCGATCAGGAACCACAGGCGTTTGTTGATGCCTTAAAGGATCACAAGGCCGAGCTCTTTGGGATGTCGGCGCTGTTAACCACCACCATGCCCAAAATGGGCGAAACCATCAATGCCATTAAAGAGGCGGGCATCAGGGACCAGGTCAAAATTATGATTGGCGGGGCACCGGTGACAGCTGAATATGCAAAAGAAATCGGCGCCGACGCTTATGCATCAAATGCCGCCAGCGCTGTTGATACCGGAAAGGAGCTGCTGGGTTTGTAAACACGCCCGGTTTTTACAAAAAAATTTGTGGTACCCATAGCCTCGGGCCGCTGTTTTAAAAAAGCAAAATAGGAGATCGACCCATGTTAGAAAAAACAATGCTCATCAAAATGAATCAACAGGCCTATGGTACAACGATGTTCCAAATTTTGACCGACGATCAAATCGAACAAATTTATTTTGCGGCCCTGGACGTTTTAGAGGTTTCCGGGGCCCGGATACGTCACCCGGAGGCGCTGCAAAATTTTGAAAAAAGTGATGCGGTCGTCACAGACAATGATCGCGTTCGGATTCCCACCTCCCTGGTAGAACAAGCACTGCAAAGCAGCCCTTCTAAAGCGGCCCTGACGGATCGCAACGGAAACCGCTCGATCAAGCTCCAAAAAAACGAAGTGGCTTTTGGAAGCGGGGCCGATGCCACTTTTGTGTACGACATCAACTCCGGCGAACGTCGCCCGTGCACATTTGCGGATGTGGCAGCTGCCGCTAAAATCGTTGATTCACTGCCTCGCTTTGATTTTTGCATGTCGTATGGTGTGGTCTCAGACGCGCCAAATCCGAAAACATATGACCGGCATCAATTTATGGCCATGATCAAAAACTGTACCAAGCCGCTGGTGGTCACCGGTGTCGATGTTGACGGATTGAAGGATCAATGGAAAATGGCCTGTCTGATACGCGGCGGTGAAAATGAGTTTCGCTTAAACCCCCTGTTTGCGACCTATATTCAGTCGGAATCACCGCTGGTGTACCATAAGGAAATGGTGGACCGTCTTTTATTTGCCACGCAGAAAGGTATACCGGCGGTATATTCGCCATGTTCCGGATTGGGCGTGACCGCTCCGGCCACCATTGCCGGCGTACTGGTGCAAACCCTGGCTGACTGTCTTCTGGCGGTCGTACTGAGCTACCTGCAAAAGCCCGGGATGCCCCTGGTATTAGGCGGCATTCAAACAGTCATGGATGCAAACAAGAAAACATTTTATTTCGGATCCCCCGAGCTCCACCTGGCTTCGGCCGCTATTAGCGAAGTTTACAAGTGGTTGGGACTTTTGAGTTCCGCACCCGGCGGGTGCACGGATTCAAAGATTGTTGACGAACAGGCCGCCTCAGAGTCTGTGATGAGTGTCTACAACGGCTTCATGGCAGGAACCAACCTGATTCACCATGCGGGCAGCCTCGAGGGCGGATTAACCGGATCACTGGCCAGTCTGGTCATGTGTGACGAAATCATCGCGATGGTCAAACAAATCGGAAAAGGGATAGACGTCACGGATGAAAGCCTGGCGTTAGACATTCTCAAAGAAATCGGGCCGGGTGGTGAATTTTTGAGTCATGACCACACCTTTGACCACTTCCGCGATTGGTTCCAGCCGACCATAATTGATCGTTCAAACTTTGAAACCTGGACAGACGCAGGCAGTAAAACTTACCAGGATCGGCTCAAACCCGAAGTAGACCGCCTATTGGAGGCCCACCAGCCTGAACCGCTGGACGACAAGTTAATTCAGGAGATGAACAAAATCATCAGCCTGGCGGACAAAAAGGAGGGTTGAGAATGAGCACGCGAACCAATCAGACAGTCAACCAAACCGCACAGTTTGGCATCTTATCACCGGATCAGAAACAAAGAATTTTCGAAGGAATGATCGAAACCCTTCGCGATACCGGTGTGCACCTGCACCACGAGGAAGCCCGTGAGCTGCTTAAAGAGCACGGGGCTTTGATTGATGACATAACGGTCAGGATTCCGCAAAATTTGATTATGGATGCCCTGGCGACTGTTCCGCCGGTGACGATCGTCCAGAGCTGGGACGGTACCCGCAAAACCCGTATCGAAAAAAACCAGGTTCTTTTTGGTCCCGGACCCACGCCCCCCAACTATACTGATCCCGATACGCTGGAACGGCGCAAGTATGTCAGAAATGACGCGGCCGTAGTGGCTCGCGTCTGTCAAGCGCTGCCAAACATCGGGTTTGTGCAGTCACTGGGTACCATCAGTGATGTGACGGTTTCCCTGGCGGATGTGTATGAGTTTGCGGAAATGATCCAGAATACGACCAAACCCATTTTAACCTGGTCATATACCCGCGATACCTGCAGCGACATTCATCAGATCGCCATTGCCATGGCCGGCGGCGAAGAGGCCTTTAAGCAATGCCCGAATTACGTCTTTTACGGGGAACCGATCTCACCGCTTTTGAGTGATTTTCACGCCATGGACAAGGTTATGTACAACGCCAAGCACCGCATCCCCCAGGTCTACACCCCCTGCTGTATCGGCGGTGCCACCGTTCCGGCCACCCACGCCGGACAGCTGGTGTGTGCGTTTTCCGAGTCGATGCTCGGCGTGGTGGTCGCCCAGCTGATCAATCCCGGCACGTGCGTTATTATGGGAGGTGTCCAGTCTATAATGGATATGCAACATTCGGTCTACGCTTATGGATCACCGGAACTGAGCCTGATGAGCGCAGCGCTCACCGAGATGGCCCAATACGTGGGATTGCCTATGTTCTCGACCGCCGGTTGTACCGACACCAAGACGCTGGATCCCCAGGGCGCTATTGAAGCCGCCACTTCGGTTCATTCGGCCATGCTCAGCGGTGCCAATTTTATTCATGACGTCGGTTACTTCGAATCCGGAATGACCGGATCTGTGCTCCAACTCGTTATGGCGGATGAGCAAATCGGCATGAGCCATGTGGTCGCCAGAGGCATTGACGTCAATGCCGAAACCCTGGCGGTAGAGGAAATCTGCAGTGCGGGACCGGGCGGCCAATATAATGATA
>Ga0209567_10001314_pt1 | contig 12925 bp, 13 predicted proteins | sample COG_12_FD_184756 | JGI IMG/M metagenome (GOLD analysis project Ga0209567, IMG submission 184756) | Pelagic marine sediment microbial communities from the LTER site Helgoland, North Sea, for post-phytoplankton bloom and carbon turnover... | ecosystem: Environmental > Aquatic > Marine > Neritic...
CGCTCCCATTAGCTCGCTAGTGCTTCGCGAATGCGCCTTGAATTCGGATGCTTGTCGCTTCGCTGAATGTCACAGAATTTACGACGGGGTACACTAGTTCTTTTCAAAACGCTTGCAAAGCGTTAGTACGCACCTTTCGTATATCAGCTTCTTGCCTTATTGAAAATTTGCGCAAAAGACAGCTCAAATAACAGTCATGCCAAGTTGGCCTTCTCAATAAAACTTTCTATCTATTAGCAAACGGTCGGATCAATGGTGCATTAATCCTGATGTGCGACCTAAAAACAATTCACATAGGCTGCTACAACTATATGACGAATACAAAATACCCACTTGGAGGATCCGTATGCATAGATTATTAGACGCGACCGATAATTCTCCTCGTAAACTGCCCATGTCACGCGGTCTAAGGAAAGCGGTTCGAGATTTGAAGCGCTATGCACTAGAGGAAGAAAAGCGTATATCCACCTTGCGCGATGTATCTCACAGCCCAGGCATCAACAAGGCATGGGGTTTGTAATAGACACAATACGCACTATAGTCGTGAATAATAATTCGTTCGCCGCGGTATTTTGAAATAACCCACAAAGTCGAATCCGCTTGTCCGGCTTGATGCGGTGCGATAATATTTACGCACCGCCTCGCAGATCGGATGGCCGTTTACCCTCAGTAGGCGGAAGATAAAACCCAGCCTTGTTGCATCGTTCGCTGCTGCGACTGCCAACACTTGTCATTATGTGGCGTCCGAGACGGCGGACCGGTCCTCGAGAGTTCGTTGTCGCTGCGGCGACGCATTATTCGCCGATCTCGATGACTCTTCGAACGTCTCCGTGAACCATATCAGTGCGGCAACCAACTACCGAGCACTGGACCGCACCATATAGGTTGTCAGGAACCGATTTTACGCGAACTAAAATGGAGTATTGGACTTGACGGGGGGGGGCGTGTTTCGTATGCCGTTGACCGAGGAAGACCGCAAGGGGCGCGGCCTGATACGGTATTGGATGCAAGGATAGGAGTTGAACATGTTACATTGGATCTTCGCAATACGGATGTTGAAATTCGTGGAGACGGCCGCACGGGCCGATGATGACGGTGTCGTGCCTGGCTAATCAAATTTTTCGGAGAACCTGATTCATGACAATAGAACTCGAACGCGAGATCGTCGACGGCGCGGCTTTCGAGCGGACCATTGAGCGCCTCAGCGCTTCCAGCATCCGGTTGCCGAACATTTCCCAGTTGGCGGACCCGACGACCATACCGGACGATGTGTTGGGCGATCTCGTTGATGTCGATCCCGACGCACCCGATCCGCGCAACCTGTTTCGTGTGCACTGGCACAACGACGCGTCCCGTCGCGGCTTCGTCTCCGTGCCAGAGCACATTGAGCTACCCAGCGAGCTGACCGGAGTCGATGCCAGGATAATCGTTGTGCTGGGAAACCGCTTTCCCATGATCCGTGCGCACAAGGTGCTCGCCGCCTACGGCTGCTTGGTGCCCCGACTGTTGACCGGCCGGTTCGATCCGACGCGTCATCGGGCCGTTTGGCCTTCAACGGGAAATTATTGTCGCGGCGGTGTCGCCATATCACGCATTCTTGGGTGCCGTAGCATCGCGGTACTGCCCGAGGGAATGAGTGAGGAACGCTTTTGCTGGCTGCGGGACTGGATGACCAACTCCGGCGACATCGTTCGTACCTTCGGAACCGAGAGCAATGTCAAGGAGATCTACGACGCCTGTCACGAACTGGCGAAAGACCCGGCCAATGTAATTCTCAACCAGTTCAGCGAATTCGGCAACTACGTCATCCACCGGGCGGTTACGGGGCCGGCGCTTGAAAAAGTGTTTCGATTCGTCGATGCTGATCAACGACTGTCACTGCGAGCGTTTGTGTCGGCCTCCGGTTCAGCCGGTACCCTGGCCGCAGGAGATTATTTGAAGTCTGCGCTCGGTGCCGACGTCTGCGTGGTCGAGGCCATGGAATGTCCAACCCTGCTGAAGAATGGTTACGGTGAGCACAATATCCAAGGTATCGGCGACAAGCACGTGCCGCTCATACACAATGTCATGAACACTGATTTTGTCATCGGCGTATCGGATGCGGCGACGGACTCCCTGAACCTGCTATTCAATTCCGGGGAAGGACGTTGCTATCTGTCAGGTCGGACGGGGATCGGCCAGGAGACAATTTGCGGATTGGCGGGTCTGGGGCTATCTTCAATTGCCAACGTGATTGGCGCTATCAAGTATGCCAAGTACATGAGCCTGGGTCGGTCGGACGTGATTATTACCGTCGCCACCGACGGCGCGGAGCTGTACATTACCGAACTCGAAAAATCTCGAAAGCGACTATTCCGAACTGATTTCAATGAGCTTTGTGCGGCGGAGGTATTCGGCCGGTACCTCCTTGGCGCCGCCGCCGACCAGACTCTAGAGACCACTCGCATCGATCGCGAAAGGATGTTCAATCTTGGCTATTTCACCTGGGTAGAACAGCAGGGTATAGCTCTCGAAGAATTCAACGCTCGGCGTGACCGGGACTTCTGGGATTCGCTGATGGATCTGGTGCCGGTCTGGGACGGCATGATCGAGGCCATGAACACTCGAACCAGCGTCTAACCTGCATATTTGACCACGGGGGCCGGTATTGTATGTAGAGTAGGAGAGGCGCCCTCGCCACGATTGCCCCCGGGTCCCTGGGATGCTTGTTTTCAGCTCTCCACGGCGGCGGCTGGTTTGGAACCGTTCAGCCGTTGATCGAGCCAATTGAAAAAGTACCCCCGCGGCGGATCGATACCCGATACCAGAAACTTCAGTGTGTACGGATTGTTCAAATTCGCGAGCAGCAGCTGTTCGCTGGGCTCGGTTCCGCAATACACGATCTCGTCTCCAAGCCGGGCCCTCTGCCAATCAGGGGGAAGCATGATGCATTCTCCTTCACGCTGCAGCATGAGTGGGACGCAGTCCAAAGTACGCTGGCGATCCAAAGGGTTTCTCGTCAGATCCAAGAGCGTCACTGGAATGCCATCGTTCAGTAGTTCTGTTGCCGCGGCTGCTTCACGCTTGCACAGGTTGACCCGCCACAGGTGTGGAATCTGGTTTCCGACCGTGTTCTGCAACCGCTGAATCAGATCGTCCGTCAGTCTCTGATCCTGGTCGTTCAAGTAGTCGATGAGGGTCTGGATCAGTGGCGATATAAGGAACTTGAGAATTCTACGGGCCGTAGTCAGGCTTGACTGCAGAACCAAGTCGACGTTCGCGGCGTCGAACACGATCTGATTGTCGTGATTGTTCTGACGGACAATGGTAAACCCTTTTGGGTTCAATACCTCTGTGTTCAGCAGGATTCCTAAATTAATCGAATCATTGTCGGTACCGGCGACGACGCCGGCGACTTCCTCGATACCGGCCTCTTGCAGTGTTTTGCGATCAGCGTAAGCCTGAATTATCTTTTCGGATCCAATGTGTTCTTTCAGATCCACGTTCGGATCGATGATGCTTGGATAAATGCCGTGATTGGCCATGTACTTGCGGAACCACTGTCCCATCCGGCCGTAACCGCACAAAATCCAGTCACCCTTGGGCACCTGCAGAGCCTGGCCCAGCTTCACACCGTGCGCCCTGACCAGCCAGCTATTGAGATTGTGCAGCTTGGGTGTCGTTATCGCCATACTCAGTAGCTGCCCGAATATCTCGAACGGATCGATGACGGTAACGCCTTCCAGCTCCCTGAGATGTTCTTCATGGCGAAGGGACGTCGAACGGCACACGACCCGTATGTCGGGATTAAGGTATTTCGCCATCACAGCGATTTGCAGATTTGTATCTTCATCGCTGTTGAGGACCACGACCGCCCGACAGTTGGGGTGTTTTACCCCCGCGTCAACGAGATACTTGGGCACGCTGGCATCGGCGCACAATCCAGGCATTTTCACCGTGTAGTCACGCAACGCCAGCGCTTTGATACGCTCGGGATCGGCGTCGACCACGACACCGGCAAAGTTGTGGTCACTCAGTCCTCTTGCCAGCAAACTTCCGGTATCGCCGAATCCGCATATAATAAAAAACGGTTCCGAGATGCGCTTCACCGTACTGGCGAAATTACGTTCGTTCAGGACGTGCGTGAAGTGTGGATTCTGCAGCAGGCGGATTGTTGACCCGATCGCATAGAACCAAGCGATAACGCCGGTATAAAGGCAGAATATCGCCCACAATCTTTGTTCGTCGGTAAAGGCGCCCGGTATCTCGCCGAAGCCCGTGGTCGTCGCCGTGTAGGTAAAGAAATAAAACGCGTGAAACAGGCTCATGTATTCAACGTTTCCGTCGGCATCCCGGCCCGGGATGAGCGCCATGCCGATAATTCCGATAGCGTAGACCAGGACCAGGGCGAAGAATGGCCTGCGCATATAGCGCAGGACGACCATTGTGACGCGATCGAGTTCGGATACGGCCATGACTCGCCTTAACGGCGTGACATCAAAGTGTCCCCGATAAGAATTACAGCGGAAACGATATTAGCAACCAGTGCCCCTATGCCCAGCGAGACGATGCTTACCATGTCTTCGGCACTCGGCCCCGGTCCACTTTCGGGATTGGTCACAATCCAGAAGATTCTTGCGGATATCAGCAGCAGGTCGGCGACCAGGCTCGCGGCCAGTAAAAGTGCACCGACCTGCGTGCGGTCGCCCAGCTTCAAACCGGTTGCGATCAGATTGACCAGGATTGCTATCGTGAGGATCCAAACGCTATGGTGTTGATAATTATCGATGTCGCCGACCACGAACACGAAATTCAGCGTCAGCGCGAGGAGAATGAAGAACCCGAAGGTCACACGTTCCAGATTCATGAATGGTTCCTTAGCCCGTTTTTTTCACCAGGCGGCTATGGATGCAAAGTTAGGGCTGAAGAATACTGCAGATCAGCGGGTACGTCATCCGCCGACGGCGGCCTGGCGCGGGATGCGGGTTAGTCAAATTCTGGGGAGATACGCCTTCAATTCATCGAATATCGGCGCCAACCCGGTCTTGTTTTCGTAAATCTCTTCCAGCGTAAGGCTGTTCAATTCATAAGGGAGCACCAGCCACTGATCGGTCTCGTGCAGGTAATAATCGGGAATGCGGCCGGTGCGGTTTCTGCCCGGTTTATACCAGGGAACGGCAATTCGTACCTCGCTGGGCATGTTTCTTCGCATTTTTGCGCTGAGGCGATCGATCACCGCCTTTATACTCAGGCCGCTGCTGTACACATCGTCCACGATGAGGAGCCCGTCCCCGGCATTCATTGTTTCATAGAGGTACTGTGCGCCGTGTACGCGGATTGATTCGGCATGATCTATTATCTCCTGATACGTCGACTTGCCACGGTATGACGTGCGAATGGAGATATGATCGGTTTCGACTCCTAGGTATTGCAGGCATTCCTGAACCACTATTCCGACAGCGCTGCCGCCTCGCCATATTCCGACTATGAAATCGGGTCGAAACCCGCTGTTGAATATTTTTACCCCGAGGCGATAGCCGTCGAGCAGCAGTTCCTGTTCCTCGATGAACAGTTTTTGATCGATCCGCCGGGCTGACATCGAATGGATACTATCACAGCACCTGTATATCATCAGGGAACCGAAATGATACGAGGGGCAGCGACATGGCGGAAAAACTTTACCTGACCGCCCAGGGTCTTCTGGAGGATTCGTTCACACTGGGATCACGAGTTATCAAGAGCGGATTCCGGCCCAGTACCATCGTCGCCATCTGGCGTGGTGGTACGCCAATAGGAATTACGGTTCAGGAGCTGCTTGCCTATTTCGGCATCGATACCGATCACATTGCCATCAGGACCTCGTCTTACGGCGGCGGTATCGATGACCGCAGAAGTTCCATTCGTATTCACGGTATGAACTACCTGATTAAACGGATCAGAAACGAAGACCGCCTGTTGATCGTGGACGACGTATTCGACACCGGACATACAATTGAGGCGGTGATCGAGTACCTCCACGACAAGGCGCGATTGAATACGCCCGAGGATATTAGGGTTGCGGTACCCTACTACAAACCGGGACGGAATGAGACCGGTCGAATTCCCGATTACTTCCTGCACGAGACAAACCAATGGATCAAATTTCCTTATTCTCTGGAGGGATTGAGCAGGGAGGAAATCCACAACCATAGGCCGGAAATTTTCGACATCGTCAGAGGCGCCAGAGTCGAGTGCCGGGAATCAAACTGAATCCGCCACGGTCCGGGACGTGGTATAACGCCACGGCAAATTCACCTTCACCAAGGCCCCGGCTTGCCGGTTCACAAAAAGCCGAAGTCTGCGTCGTGGGCGCGGGCCTGGCGGGACTCACCACCGCGCTGGAGCTTTCCCGCCACGGCAAGTCGGTAGTGCTGGTCGAGGGCGAAACCATCGCCTCGGGCGCATCCGGCAGAAACGGTGGATTCGTCACCGCAGGATTCGCGGAAGACATCCCCCGGCTGATCCAACGGGTTGGCCTTGAGCAGGCGAGGGCACTTTATGTCCTGTCCCGCGCGGGCGTCGAATACGTCAGGGAACAGATCGAGGTGCTGGACCCGACGGTACAGGCCGGCAAAGGATTCCTCTCGGTGCAGCGATACGCGGATGAGGATCGATGCCGAGGCTATGTCCAGCTCCTGCGAGACGAAGTCGGCCACGATCTCGAATTCTGGCCGGCCGGGAAAATTCGTGAAGCATTGCGTACCGAACGTTATTTCAGCGCGGTGTACGACCCCGATGCATTCCATATCCACCCGCTCAACTACGCGCTGGCGCTGGCCTGCGAGATAGAGCGCAAGGGGGGCGTGATTTTCGAAAACAGCCATGGTTTGAATCTTGAAAAATCGACCCCGGGCTTTGTCCTCGTCACGCAAGGCGGCAGGGTGTTTTCAAGGAATGTCGTGCTGTGCACCGGAGCCGCCCGGGGCCTGTCGCCCGCATTGTCTCGTTCGATACTGCCGATATCCACTCACGTGGTGGTCAGCGCCCCCGTCGAGGGCGGCCTGGAAGAAATCATCCAGACTTCCGCCGCCATTGCCGATACGCGCAGGGCGGGGGACTACTATCGCATGGTGGACCGGTCCCGGTTGTTATGGGGCGGGAAGATAAGCACCCGTCGGTCCCCGCCCCGGCAGCTTGTCAGCGTCATGAAAAGGACGATCGCCGGGGTCTACCCGCAGTTGAGTTCAATCGATATCGAATACGCCTGGTCCGGTCTTATGGCCTACTGCATTCACAAGATGCCGCTTATTGGTGAACTCGAACCGGGTGTCTGGATGGCAACCGGCTTCGGGGGGCACGGCCTGAACACGACCGCCATGGCAGGCTGTCTGATCGCCTCCGCTATTGTGGAAGGGGATAAACGATGGCGTCGATTCACACCCTACGGCCCGGTATGGTCCGGCGGCCCGATCGGACGGGCGGGGGTACAACTTGGCTACTGGTGGATGCAGGCCCGGGATTACCGCGATGAACGGGTTAGCCGATCTACGATTAGATCTTGAACCGGTCTCCGCCGAGTATAGAATATCAAGTTCGGAAAATTCGAATCTATACTGTGAAAAGATATAATTTACGGAAGCAAGCGCGGGGCATAGGATAGTTTTTTGATGCGCACCAAACAGGAGTCAAGCCATGATAAGAACCGGTGAACAATACATCGAATCCATTCGGGATGGTCGTGAAGTCTACGTTAACGGTGAGAAGGTCAAAGACGTGCCGTCTCATCCGATGTTCAAGCCCCTGGTCGACATCCGTGCGCGGATCTACGACATGGCCCATGATCCTGATACCGCGGACTTGATGACCTACGAAGAGAACGGAGATCGTTTCGCTACGGGGCTCAAGCTGCCCTATACGCAGGAGGATTGGTGGAAGAAGCGCCGCGCCACTGACGCCGTATTCGAGGATGCGAGGGGCGTCATCACCCGGGTGGGCGACGAAACGGTGGGCGAGATGTGGTCACTCTTCGACGGTCAGGACGTGCTCAATGAAGTCGATCCCCAGTTCTCGGAAAACATCAAACGGCATATCGACAAGGTGATCATGGAAGATCCGTTTCACGTGTCGGCGAATACGGACCCCAAGGGTGACCGATCGAAGCCGCCCCAGGAGCAGGATCCGGATTTCCTCCTCCACGTCGTCAAGGAGACCGATGCGGGAATCGTCGTCAGAGGGGCCAAATACGAAACGGCTGCGCCCTATGCCAACCAGGCCTTCACCAAACCCACCATCGCCAACTGGGGGTCGGACGCGCTGTCGGACTACGCGGTGGGATTCATCTGTGACCTTGGCTCTGCGGGCATCAAAATGATATGCCGGACCGGTTTCGCGGGCCGTGCGCCGATCGAGGACTATCCGTTGTCGAACCGCTTCGACGAAGTCGACGCCCTGGTCATATTCGACAACGTACTGATACCGTGGGAGAACGTCCTGTTCTACCGTCACACTCGGGCCGCGACATTCATCCGCGCCACCCTGCACCGATATTCGGCTTACGCCTTCGTTCAGCGCATACTCAAGTTCGCCGATATGATGATCGGCGCGGCGCTGTTCAACGCGCGACAGACCGGGCTCGAAAAACAGCCGGCGGTGCAGGAGAAACTGGCCCAGCTGGCGGTGTACCGGGAGGGCATCAACGCCCATCTGACAGCCGCGATCGCGCTGGCGGAAAAGAGCCCGGGCGGGTTGATCATGCCAAACCAGTCGCAGCTCTACACGGGCCGTGTACACGCCTGTTCGAATCTTGCGCCAATGATGCACATCGCACGGGAGCTCTGCGGCGGCCAGATTTGCGTCACCCCTGATGCCGCGGCGTTCAGTGATCCGGAAGCAGGGAAATGGCTGAAAAAATATTACTCGATCAACGAGCAATGGGTTTCTGACGACCGCCGCAAGCTGCTCGCTTTCGCCCGCGACCTGCTGAACTCCGACTATGCCGGGCACCGGCTGACTTTCCAGCTGTTTGCGCAATCGCCGCCATTTGCGCATCTGGGCGCGGTGTTCCGCAATTTCTATTGGGACGGGCCTCTACGCTTCGTCCACAAGGCAGCCGGTCTTTCGGACCAGGTGCTATTGGAGAAGCCCGACGGCGATCAGGACAGCACCATCACCAATTGGTTTGCCAGCAATCAACCGATGATGCCCCATGATTTGACTTCGGCGTGATTCAGCTCGAACCATGCGCATTGAAAAAGAGGGGGAGCTAAAGCAGCGGTTTTTCGACGGTATGAGCTTTGCCGCCTGTACCGTCAACGTGGTGACCACGGATGGGCCTTCCGGGCGCGCGGGCGTGACGGTGTCGGCAATGGCGTCCGTGTCCGCGGATGCACCAGGACCCTCGCTGCTGGTGTGCGTCCATCACAAGAGCCCCGCGGCGGCTGCGATTCTTGGCAATCGGGTGTTCTGTGTCAACGTGCTGCGCGACGACCAGTCCCGAATTTCGGATACCTTTGCCGGGCGCATAGAAACCGAGGCTGGAGACAAGTTTTCCTGTACCACCTGGGTCGCCGGCACTACCGGTGCGCCCCGCGCCAGCGACCCGCTGGTGGCATTCGACTGTCGCCTATTGAGCAGTGAACAGGTCGGCACGCACTGGGTGTTCTTCGGCGCGGTGGACGATGTCTTTATTTCGGAGAGCGGATCACCGCTGATCTACGCCAATCGTGCCTATGGTACCTCCGTTGCCATCAATCCGCCGCCTGCGCAGTTGAAGACCGGAGAGGCTGAGGAGCTGCGCCTGGGCTGTTTCCGTACTTTCGGACCGTACCTGGTTCCAGAACTCATTGCGCGCATGATGGCGCACCGGCCATTCACCGTAATGAGCCTGCAGGAAGGAAACCAGAGGGATATCGAGGATGGACTGCACAAAGGAGAAACGGAAATCGCGCTGCTCTATGATCTGGATTTACGTCCGGGCCTGTCCCTCGAGTTGATGACCGAAATCCATCCCTATGTTCTCCTGCCCCAGGAACATGGACTTGCCGCGAAGCCGAAGCTGTCCGTTCACGATCTGGTCGACGAACCCTTCGTCCTCCTGGACGCACCCAGCAGCCGCGAGTATTTTCTTTCGATTTTCGAGGCGGCGGGCGTAGAACCGAATATCCGCTTCAGATCGAGCTCTTTCGAGATGGTGCGCGGGCTGGTCGGCCACGGATTGGGGTTCAGTCTGCTGGCAACGAAACCCTCGTCCAACATGACCTACGACGGACGCGCCGTGTCCACCGTAAAGCTCGACTGCGATGTGGGCGGCAGCCGCGTAGTGCTAGCCTACAGGAAGGACGTGGAGTTGTCGCCCGCTGCGCAGGTGTTCGCCGAACACTGTCGTGCGTTTTTCGATCCCGCTAACCATTGATCACGTCCAGGAGCTTCGAAACCATGGTCCACCATAGAATCCGGCCATTCAACACCAAAGAAACCTATCCTGAACAGAACCTGGACAACGACCTCGCCCAAGCCGTGGTTGCCCGGGGCGCCTTGGTGTTCGTGCGCGGTCAAATTGGCCAGGATCTGAATACCTACGAAAGCGTGGGTGCGGGGGATCCCGCCGCCCAGGCGCACCAGGCAATGCGAAACATCAGGATGCTTCTCGAGGAGGCCGGGTCCGACCTGACGCACATCTGCCGCCTGGTGGTTTATCTAACCGATATCAGCTATCGCGAGGATGTATATCGAACCATGGGTGAATACCTGAAAGGCGTGCATCCGGTGTCGACGGGGCTGGTGGTAACGGCACTGGCGCGACCCGAATGGGTCGTGGAAATCGAAGCCACGGCCGTGATTCCCCACTGAGGATAACAACATGACTAGTCTGTCCAGGGACCAAATCGAACGATTCTGGCGTGACGGCGTATTGACCGTGGAAGACGCGGTGTCGTCGAAATTGCTCTCGGCTATGCGCGAGCAGTTCGCGGCGTGGGTAGAAGAGAGCCGACAACACGAAGCGGCTTACGGTGAAACCCTTGACGGGCGTCCGCGCTTCGACCTCGAGCCCGGGCACGGTCCGGACGCGCCGGCTCTTCGCCGGGTCAACGCCCCCGCCGATGTGTCCGCACGGTGACGTTCTCTATCGTCGCGCGTTGTGAGCGTACCGGCATGTTTGGTGTAGCTGTGACGTCTTCGTCGCCCGCGGTTGCGGCGAGGTGCGCATACGCTCGCGCGCGAGTGGGCGCGGTGGCCAGTCAGAACGTAACCGATCCGACTCTGGGTATTCGAGGGCTTGATCTTCTGGATAACGGTGCAAGTGCGGAACAGGCCGTGACGATTCTTCGTGAAACGGGCAGCCACATCGAGTACAGGCAGATCCTGGCGGTTGACAAAATGGGCGGTTCGGCAGTGTATTCGGGATCGAACGTGCTCGGTCTACACGCCCACGCTACGGACAAGAACGTCGCCAGCGGCGGTAATCTGCTAGCCTCGGAGCGCATACCCGTAGAAATCGTCAACGCCTTCAACGGCGCCGGCGGTGGCCTCGGTGAGCGGATCCTCGCGGCAATGCAGGCAGGTGTCCAGGCCGGGGGCGAAGCGGGAACGATCCATTCCGCTGGTATCAAACTGGTGCGCGACGTGGCCTGGCCTGTAGCCGATCTGCGCGTGGACTGGACCGAAAACTGTCCCATCGCGGAACTCGCCAGATTGTGGGAGATCTACAGTCCGCAGCTCGAGGACTACGTGACGCGTGCCCTCGATCCTGCTGCGGCGCCCAGCTACGGCGTTTCGGGAGACGAGTAAGCGACGGAATCGAACGTTTTGCGCACTCGATTTACGTTCAGGCAGCTGGAGTACTTCGTTGCCGTAGGAGAAGCGGGCAGCATCGTCCACGCTTCCGAGCGAATCAATGTGTCTTCCCCCACCATCTCGGCTGCGATTGCGGACCTGGAGAGCGTATTCGACATACAGCTTTTCGTGCGCCAGCATGCCCAGGGCCTGATCCTGACACCCGGCGGAAGGAGATTTTTCAACAGAGTCAAGACACTGCTCGCCGATGTCGGATCCCTGCACGAACTGGCCAGCGACATCGCCGAGCAGGTTCGGGGCCCGATTACACTCGGCTGCCTGGTGACGCTGTCGCCGTTTGTACTGCCGGAACTGCGCCGTGGATTCGAGCAGGCCAATCCGCAGGTTTCGGTCAGCCAGGTCGAAGCTAATCAGGCGGACCTGTTCGCAAAACTCAGGCGTGCCGAGATCGATGCCGCCATCACGTACGACCTGGAACTTCCGCCGGACCTGTCTTTCGAGCCGCTGGTGGAATTGCCGCCTTACGCCCTGTTCAAGCCGGATCACCCGATGGCGAACCGGCGTTCGGTCTCGCTGGAGGCGCTGTCTAGACTGCCGCTGGTTCTGCTCGATTTGCCCCTCAGCCGCGAGTATTTTTTGTCGCTGTTTCAGAACCGGGACCTGCGGCCCAGAATCGTGGAACGTACGCCGCACATCATGATGGTCAGGTCGATGGTAGCAAACGGATTCGGTTTTGGATTGCTGAACATACCGTCACTGAATGAGAAGGCACCGGACGGCAAGACGCTGCGCTATGTTCCCCTCAGCGGAAAGCACCGGCCCATGGTGCTCGGTCTGGCTACCGTCAGGAGCGAACGCAAGTCACGCGTGCTGGCAGAATTCGAGAAGCATTGCCGTAATTCGATCCATACCCGACACGTGCCCGGCATGGCAATCCTGAAATCCCGGAAGACCGGGGTCAAATAGCCGCGCCCACATTTCTCACTAGCCCGCATTTCTCACCAGGCGGCCACGGAATCTCGTTAAGCATTGCAAACATTGAGTTCTATGGATTTGTCCAAAAAACAGTGTGTCGTGGAAACGCCTATCCCGGCGCTGGCTGGTCCAGGCCCCGATGCACTTGGGCTTCATTCGACCCATAGCTACGGCTATGCATCTCACTCCAGCCCGGCGT
>Ga0209567_10001315_pt1 | contig 12920 bp, 10 predicted proteins | sample COG_12_FD_184756 | JGI IMG/M metagenome (GOLD analysis project Ga0209567, IMG submission 184756) | Pelagic marine sediment microbial communities from the LTER site Helgoland, North Sea, for post-phytoplankton bloom and carbon turnover... | ecosystem: Environmental > Aquatic > Marine > Neritic...
TTGACCGCACCTGCAACGGATGATTTTCATCGCTATGTCGAAAGCCAGCAGTTCCCGGGAGCAAACCCGATGGGACCGGCCATCGTCACAAAAGACGAGCTCGGCGACCCGAGCGACGGGGTCATGCGACTGAAGTTGAACGATGTCGAAGTGGGGTCCGAGGCTGCCTACGCATATGCTGACGATATCGTCCCCCGCGTTGCGGCCCTGTCGCTGCGGTACTCCTTCAGGCCAGGTGACCTGATTTGTTTCGAACCGCGAGAAACATCACCCCTGCGAGGTCACCCGCTGCATCCGGGCGACAATGTCGAAGTCGTATTGGGAGATTGCATGTCGCTGGCGTTCGGCGTCGTCAAAGACTGAAGACGTCCCACAACATACGCGCGGCCGTTAGCGCGAGGAAGGCCGCAAATACCCGGCGCAACGGCTGAGGGTCGAGGGAGTGCGCAAGGTGCGCCCCCAGTGGCACGGCGAGAACCGTCGCGGGCACGATGAGCAGGAATCCAAGCCAGTTCACATAGCCAATGCTGGCCGGCGGCAGCCCCGTTGCATTCCAGCCGCCGACCATGAAACCGATGACGCCCGGGATCGCGATGACCATGCCGAGTCCGGCGGCTGTTCCGACCGCGCGATGAATCGGCACGCCGAACAGCGTCATGAGCGGCACGCTCAGCGTGCCGCCGCCGATGCCCATCATGGCTGAAATCGCGCCGATGAAGGTGGTTAGCGCCGCGCGGATGGCGCCCTTCGGCGCCTCTTGGGATACGACGAGATCCTTATTGCCGAATCCCATGTGAATGGCCACGATCATCGCGACAACGGCGAAAACGGATGTCAGAGCTGAGAAAGTCGCCATGCTGGCGAGCCACGTGCCGATGATGACACCGACGAAAATTCCGGGCGCCCAAGCTCTGAAAAGCGTCGCATCGAAAGAGTGTCGCTTCTGATGGGCGCGGACCGAACGAATGCTGGTGGGGATGATCGTCGCGAGCGATGTGCCCACGGCCAGGTGCATTCGAATAGCATCGTCGATCCCTAGGTAGTCGAACACATGATAGAGCACCGGCACGATGACGATGCCGCCGCCGACACCGAGTAGCCCCGCCAGAATTCCGCCGACGAGGCCGGTGATCGCGAGGAGCGGCACCAGCCACAGCAGGAATGATTGCAGATCTTCGGGGTTCAATGATGCGACCGCATCAGGCTCGCTGAATGGTCTCGATCAACTCGCCGGCGGGCCCCTTCGCGCAGCTAACGCTCTGAGCATTTCGATAGGGCGCCTCGTTTAAATCGATGGGCCGCCCCCCGCCGGCAGATGACGCGAAACTGACGATCGCAATACCAGAGGGTAGAGACCCCACGGCCGCGGGTCGCGGCGATGCCTGCTGCGGCATCTCGTCGACTTCAATCAGGTTTTTTCCCAACAGCGGCAGTGCTGCGATCGGGTACTTGTGATCCGGTGAGTTGCCGAACGCAGCTGACATCCCCTTGACGCGCGAGTCCATGACCGGCGCCGGCGGGACCCCGAAGTGCTGGCCATAATACGCTTGCAAATCGGACATTTCCGGCCCCCCGAGAATCACGATGAAGACGCTGTCGACCGCGCAGCGTGCGACGGGCGTATCCAGTCCAGGGATCTGCTTCTTAAACTCGGTCAGGTACAGCAGCTCCTTGCCCGGCCCGAGGATCTGCATGGCCCTAATATCGTCGGTAAATGAAAGGTTCTGTGGCTCACCAATGATCTCGAACGGGGAATCGGCGAGTCGGACGGCCATCTCGTCGACGTTCTGCACCATGATTTCCGCCGCGTTCCAGCCATAGGTCGAAAACGGGACGTAGCCAGTATCGACGGGCGATTCGATGAACCGCAGTATGCAATCGTCTCCCGCTGCGGGACTCAACAGCAGGTATCGGCTGTTGGCGACGGCCGGCGCTTCCCATAGATCCGCGAGCTCTTCCGTGATGCGGCCGTGGCCGCTGGCACGATGATCTAGATGCTCGATGTAACAATTCTCAACGGCATCGATGTCGGGCACGGTCACCGTCACGCAGACGATCGGGCCCAACCGGGCGGTGGTCTGTTCGTTCATGGTCACTGCGTCAGATGATGCCGGCCGACTCGAGCGCCGCCAGGCGCTCGTCGTCCATGCCGAGCACGCCACCCAGGATTTCGCGGGTGTGCTGACCGAGTTCCGGACCTGGTGACCGCACGCCACCGGGCGTCGCGGACAATTTCGGCGCGACGTTTTGCATCTTCATGTCGCCGAACGCGGGGTGATGGGTATTGATGATGGCCTCGCGCGCCCTGAAGTGCGCGTCTTCCAGCATCTCGGGTGCACGATAGATCTTGCCCGACGGGATACCATAGTCCTCCATCATCTTCTCGAGTTCATCCGAGTCGACCGTCTTCGTCCACGCCGATACGATCTCGTCGAGTTCGACCTGGTGCGCGCCCCGCGCCGAGTGTGTTCTGTAACGCTCGTCCTCCGCGAGGTCGGCCCGGTCCATCGCTTCGGTAAGTCGCTTGAAAACCGTGTCCTGGTTGGCGGCGATCAGGATCATCTTGTCGTCCCTGGTCGGATATACGTTGGACGGCGCTACGTTCGGCAGGATTGAACCCTGCCGCTCGCGAATGTAGCCAGCCTTGTCGTACTCCGTAATCAGCGACTCCATCATATTCAGCACGGCCTCGTAGATCGCGGAGTCTACAACCTGGCCTTCTCCGGTGCGTTCCCGGTGGTGCAGGGCAGTCAGCGCGCCAATGCACGCGAACGTCGCCGCGAGCGAATCACCGATACTGATGCCCATCCGGCTCGGCGGGGCCGATGGGTCGCCACACACATAACGTAATCCACCCATCGACTCGCCGACGGCGCCGAATCCGGCCCGGACCGAATACGGCCCCGTCTGGCCATAACCGGACACCCGAATCATGATCAGGCCCGGGTTGATCTTCTTGAGTTCCTCATAGCCCAGGTTCCACCTTTCCATCGTTCCCGGCCGGAAATTCTCGAGCAGGAAATCAGCCTTCGAGATCAGGTCCCGCGCTATTTCCTGGCCTTCCTGCTCACGCAGGTTCAGCGTGACCGACTTCTTGTTGCGAGCGATAACCGGCCACCACAGGGACATGCCATGAGCCTTCTCCTGCCCCCATTCGCGCATCGGGTCGCCTTTGCCGGGCGCCTCGACCTTGATGACCTCGGCACCAAAATCGCCCATCAATTGCCCGCAGAATGGTCCAGCGAGCAGGGTGCCCATCTCGACCAGGCGCAGATCCTTCAGCGGGCCGGTGTTGGGGCGTTCTTCAGTCGACATGTGCAGATCCTTTCCCTACATCGGGTCTGGGCGTCGTGGAGCGCCCGGGTAACACGACCGGGGCCGCGCTGGCGCAGGGCCACCGTGTGCGCCATCCGGCGGTTTAGGTGTATTTACTAGTGTTTCGAGTCTGGGTGCTTGTAGTATAAAATATCTTGTTTTCATGTGCCTCAAACAAAATCAATGTCCGTTCAAACACGCCAAGTCTCGATAATTGAAGTCGGTCCCCGCGACGGCCTGCAGAGCGAGCCGGAGATCCTGACCACCGACACCAAGATCGAGTTCATCCGGCGGGCAATCGACGCCGGAATCCGGCGTATGGAGGTCACGAGTTTCGTGCACCCCAAGCGCGTGCCGCAGATGGCGGACGCCGAGGACGTGATCAACAGCCTGCCCGATCGCGACGACGTGATTTTCATCGGCCTGGTGCTTAATCGGCGCGGCTTCGACAGAGCGCGCGACGTCAACATAGACGAGATCGGCATGGCCTGTGTAGCGAGCGATACGTACTGTCAGCGCAACCAGGGCATGTCGATGGACGACTCGATCAATTCCTGGCTCGACATTGCCAGAGATGCCAAGGCGGCCGGCATTCGAGCCAATGTGATGATTTCTTCCGCGTTCGGGTGTCCTTTCGAGGGTGAAGTGCCATTGCAGCGTGTGCTCGACATGGTCGATCGGGTCATCGAGGCAGAACCCGTCGAACTCGGTATCGCCGACAGTATCGGCGTCGCCGTGCCGGACCAGGTAGCAGAACTGCTCGGCGCGGTCAGCGAGCGAATCGGCGACCTGCCAATCCGTTGCCATTTCCACAATACGCGCAATACAGGGCTGGCGAATGCACAGGCGGCGCTGCAAGCAGGCGTCGCATCGCTGGATGCCAGCATCGGCGGTATCGGTGGTTGCCCGTTCGCGCCCGCCGCAACCGGCAACATACCTACGGACGACTTGTTGTACATGCTCGACCGCTCCGGCGTCGAGACGGGTGTGTCGTTAGAGAAAATAATTGAAACCAGCGGCTGGTTGCAGGAGCAACTCGGTCGGGGAGTGCCCGCGATGCTGCCGAAAGCCGGCATATTCCCACAGGTCGCTGAACAATACAGGGAAGCCAGCTGACGGCGAGGGAATTATCGCGATAAGAATTAACGTTAAAGCGTTAAGAATCGAAAACAGCCGCTCGCATCGTAAAGAATTGTGTTGATTGTCTCGTCGTGAAAACGAGGCATTTTTTTGATTGAAATTGTAGAAAGTCTAAGGTGAAACCATGAGTTACCGTCTTGGTGTAGATGTCGGGGGTACGTTTACGGACCTGTTGCTGATCAGCGAGGAAACCGGCGAAACGTATACGGCAAAGGTTCCTTCCACGCCGGAAGATTCGTCCGTCGGCGTCCTGAATGGAGTTGCACGGATCTGCGATGAATCCGGCGTAGACCCAAACAAGATCGGACGTGTCATGCACGGCACGACGGTCGCGACCAATGCAGTGCTGCAGGGCAAGGGCGCGAAGGTCGGCCTCGTCACGACGCAGGGATACGAGCAGACGCTGCAGGTTGCGCGTTCGTTCTGTCCAGGCGGGCTGGGGGGCTGGGTGACCTTTAACAAGAACCCGCTGCTTGCCCCGTTGGAGCTGACGATAGGTGCGAACGAGCGTATGGATGCCAACGGCAACATTGTGCGCGAGCTTGACGAAAACGAACTGCGCAAGGACCTGGAAACGTTAAAAGCGACCGGCGAGGTCGAAGCGCTGACGATTTGTTTCGTGAACGCCTATATAAACGGCGACAACGAGCAGAAAGCCGCGAACATCGCACGCCAGGTGTTCGGCGATACACCGATCTCCATTTCCAGTGAAGTTGTTCCCGAGATGCAGGAATATGAGCGCACCGAAACGACGGTGATGAACTCATACGTGCGTCCGGAGATGCAGCTGTATATCGATAACCTGCAGGCGGCACTCAACGAGCGCATGGGCGATGACCTGCTGTTGTCGCTGCTGCGTTCCGACGGAGGCCTGGCTTCCGGCCGTTCCGCGGCTGATTCGCCGGTCAACATGCTGATGTCAGGCCCGGCCGGCGGCGTTACCGGCGCTGTGTATTTCTGCAGCCGTGCCGGCTTCGATGACATTCTGACCTTTGATATGGGTGGTACGTCGACCGACGTTGCCCTGATTCAGGACTCCAAAGCACGCGTCCGCCGCGAAACCTTTGTCGGCGACGTTAAGGTTCGCGCGCCGTCTGTTGACGTGCGGACGGTCGGTGCCGGCGGCGGCTCGATTGCATTCGTACCGGAGTTGACGGGTGCGCTGCGTGTCGGCCCCGAGTCGGCTGGCGCCGTTCCCGGCCCTGCTGCGTACATGAAGGGCGGCGACAAGCCGACCGTTTGTGATGCTAACGTCGTGCTGGGTTATCTGCCGTCGGATGTGCAGCTCGGCGGCAAGATGGAGATTTCGAAGGAAGCAGCCGAGAAGGCGGTTCAGATCGTTGCCGATGCATTGAGTATCGACCTCCTCGAAGCCGCTGAGGGCATCATCAAGGTCGTCAACGAGGCGATGTTCGGTGCGTTGCGACTGGTGTCGGTGGAGCAGGGTTACGACCCGCGTGACTTCGCGCTAGTCTGCTTCGGCGGCGCGGGCCCGCTGCACGCGAACGCGATGGGCATATTGTCTGATGCCTGGCCGGTGGTCATTCCGCCGGGTCCAGGCGTGCTGTGCGCCTACGGCGATGCGACGACGACGGTGCAGGACGAGGCAACCCGAACCTACATCAAGATGGCCGAAGACACGACCGCAGAACAGCTGCTCACTGATCTCAAGGTGCTGCAGGAACGCGCGGCCGAGTCCCTGATTGGCGACGGCATTCCGAAGGAAGATCACGAGGTCGTCTTTCAGGCCGATATCCGTTACGCCGGCCAGGCATTTAGCCTGACGCTGGATTTCACCGAGGATGAACTGAAAAAGCAGGGCGTTGCGGTGATCACCGATCAATTTGATGCTGAGCATGATCAGCTGTTCAGTTTCAAGCTGGGTGACGGCCACGAGATTCTGATGATTCGCGCGGTCGTTAAAGCGAAGGCCACCGACGTCGCCTCGCGCGCGGTCGGTTCGGCTGATGCGGAACTTAAGGACTGCATCGTTCATGAGTCGAAGTTTTACTATGAAGGTGCCTGGCACGATGCGCCGCTGTATGACCGCGCGAAGCTGCATACGGATATCGTGGTGCCGGGGCCCTCGATTGTGATGGAAATGGACTCGACGACGGTGATTCTGCCAGGGCATGAAGCCCAGGTGGACAAGATCGGCAACCTGCTGATCAACCCCATCAAGTAAGGGAGAGGAGAGAACAATGACGGCAATAATTATCGAAACGAACGACACTCCTCTCAAGAAAGTCGAGGTTGAAGGCGTCACGGCCGACATCATTGAGAACGCGCTGAAAAACGCGCGTATCGAGATGGATGCGGTGCTGTTCCGCACCGCCATGTCACCCGGTATTCGTGAGCAGGGCGACTGCTTCCCGATGATCGCGAACAAGGAAGGCAAGATGGTGGTCGGCCAGTTCGGATCCTTCATCGGCCCATTCATGGAAGCCTATAACGACGAGATCGAAGAGGGTGACGTCATCCTGACCAACGATCCGTACATGTGTAACGCGGCTGTATCGCATCTGCCCGACTGGCTGGTATTGGTGCCGGTCTTCAAGGACGGACGGCATATTGCCTGGACAGCCATGTTCGGCCACATGTCCGACAACGGCGGCATGGTGCCCGGGTCAATTCCAATCGAGGCAACCACGATCTACCAGGAAGGCATCCGCATCCCGCCCCTTAAGCTTTACAAGAAGGGCGAGTTGCAGTCGGATATCCTGGAATTGATCCTGCACAACGTGCGTACTTCACAGTGGAACCGCTTCGACCTGAACGCGTTGGTCGCGGCCTGCAATACCGCTGCACGTCGTTGCGTCGAGATGGCCAACCGCTTCGGAGACGACGTGCTCTACAGCGCGATGGACATCATGCTCGAGCGCAACTACAACGCGATGAAGTTCATCATCCAGAACTTCATCCCGGAAGAGCCGCGCATCTTTGAGGATTACATTTGCGACGACGGCATGGGTATGGGGCCGTACAAGATTAAGTGCAAGATGTGGCGTGAAGGCGATGTCGCGCATTTCGATTTTGACGGCACTGACCCGCAGGCGCAGAGTTCGGTGAACTTCTACCTGAACGAAGACATGTTTAAAATGTTCTTCGGCTCGTTCACGATCAACGTGGTTGATCCGCATATCGTGTTTAACGACGGTTTCTACGATCTTGTCGAAGTCAATATTCCGGAAGGAACACTGCTGAAACCCAAGTTCCCGGCTGCGATATCCGGGCGTACCCATGCTCTGGGTCGAATCTTTGACGTGCTGGGTGCGCTGCTGGGCGCCGGCGCGCCGGAGCAAATGCTCAACGCGGCCGGCTTTTCGGATTCTCCGCACCTGTTCTACTCCGGTTACGATCACCGCGAGGGCAAGAGCGGGGAATGGTTCCAGCTGTTCCAGATCGGTTTCGGTGGTGTCCCCGGGCGTCCTGCCGGCGACGGGCCTGACGGTCACTCGCTGTGGCCCGGCTTTACCAACGTACCAAACGAGTTTATCGAATCGTATTTCCCGCTGCGTGTTGAACGCTACGAGACCATTCCTGACTCGGGCGGCGCCGGCCTGCACCGGGGCGGCAATGGACTCTGTGTAGCCTACCGCTTTCTGGCCGACGGGCACATTGGCATCCATGACGAACGCTGGTTGACCTATCCGTGGGGCGTCATGGGTGGGCAGACCGGTATGCGGTCGACCAAGCGCCTCGTGCGCACCGACGGCAGCGAAGAATGGCTGCCCTCCAAATGCGACGGAATCAAGGTTCAGGTGGACGATGTGCTGTACTTCAACACCTGGGGCGGCGGCGGCTGGGGTGACCCGCTGCAGCGAGACCCGCAACTTGTGCTGGCCGACGTCAAACGCAACCTCGCGACGGTCGACGGCGCTCGTGATTACGGGGTCGTCATCGCCGACGGCGCGGTCGACGAGGCAGCAACCGAGGCGTTGCGCGCCGAGATGGCGAAGGGCCGCGGTGAAGACATCCCGGTCTTCAACTTCGGGCCGTCGATCGAAGAGATCCGCAAGAGCTGCAAGGCAGAAACCGGACTGGATGCTCCGGTGAAGCCCGTCTTCCGCTAGGCCGGACCAGCGACGACAAAAAAAGCCCCGACTCGCGAGAGCCGGGGCTTTTTAGTGCCTGGTTGACGCGGGTCTAGTCGTCCGCCGCTTCATCATCGCCGAGCGGCGCGATGGTGCGGGATGCGATCGCATCCTTGTTGTGCTGATTGATGAAATCCTGGCCGATCTGCTGAGCGACGCCGATCAGTTTCGGGATGAAGCGTTGAATTGCCTCGGTCTCCGGCACGGCCGTGCTCGAGCAGCGAAAACCCAGCGATGCGAGTAGCCGGTCATTCGCGATGATCGGAACGGAGAAGCTCAGCTCTTCGGAGATACGGCGCTTGCGATGAGAAACCGCGTAACCGCGTTTGCGAGTTTCGACCAGCGTTTCAAGAACTTTCTTGCGATTCCGTGCCGGCTTGTCCGCTTCCTTGTTCGACTTGGCGAGAATGTCGAGGAGGCTGTCGCGTTGTTCCTTGGGACAGAATGCGAGGTAGCAGATCCCGGCCGCGGAGCCGAGGATCGCTACGCGAAATCCCGGGCCCCGCTTCTCGACGGCCAGCGGGCTCTGGTGATCGGTGGTCTGCCTGATCAACATGGTGGAACCGGATAGCGTCGCAACGGCGACCGGCCAGACAATCTCTCGGCAGAGTTCGTAGACATACGGACGGGCAATCTGGGTCACCCAGGCCTCGTCGTCGAAGCCGTCGCTGAGGCCGCGGACCATGATCGTCAGGCGATAGCGGTCATCGCTGGCGGCGCGATACGCATAACCGGCAACGCAGAGCGTCTCGAGGATTCTGTAGGTCGTGGTCCGAGGCAAATCGATCGAAGACGCAACCTCGGACACCGTCGCTCCGTTGTGCTGATTCAGCACGTGCAAGACTTCGAGGCCTCGGAGCAGGGCGCGTATTGGGCGGGTTGAACTCATCGGTGTTGTGGTTTTCCGTATGTCCGACAGGCGGTCAATGTTAGAACGATTCTCGTTCAAAACCAAGCCCCGTATGTTTATATTTCTCAATAACTTGCCACTATTTGTAACCACGTCTTTGGAATACCCGGTGGGCCATGGCCCAGGTGAAATCCCGCCTGGCGCTGGATCCGCAAAGCAACTGGCCCCGGTACCGCCGAGCGTCTAAGATACGCCCGGCCCGGGAATGCCAGCCGGCGTCATCAGCCATACAGTTCGAGGGAAAAGCATGATTTCCGATTTGCCGGCCGGGCAACAATCCCGGCGCTCGACGATCCTCGGATGGATCCTGTTCGCAGTATTCGCCGTGTTGTTCTGGAACATCGTCACGATGCCCAGGACGGCACTGGATCAGCGTGAATTTCTGCATGCCATGCATTACTCGGTCGGCGTCGTCGTATTTCTGCTGGCACTTGTCAAAATCGCTTTGTGGTTCCGCAAGCCAATGCCGACACCGCCGGAAGGCTTGCCGCCGGCCTCGTTCGCGTTCAATCGCGCGATTCTGATGTCATTAATGCTGGTGTTCGTCGCCGAAGGCATTATTGGATTCGCCTATGCTTGGGGTACCGGTCATCCTGTTTCCCTGTTCGGCGTGCCGATACCCGCGTTGCTGCCGAAAAGCGAACCGACCCGTATGTCGATGGGCTACTTCCATAGCGCCCTGGGCTTCTACTACATGATGCTGTTCTCGATCTGGCTGGCGTTCGGCATCTATCAAAACCTTCGTTATCACGTGGGGCTGAAACGCCTGTGGCCGGGGAGCCGAGTATGAGCGTGTCAGCGACGACCCGGATCCTGCAGACAGGCGCGCTCGTCGCGTTCCTCGTCCTGGCCCTCTATTTTCCTTACTGGTGGTTCGGGGTCGTGCCGTTCGCGGTCGACAACGAGATCCCGCAGTCGGAGATCGACCGCTTGCTCGAGGGCAGGAATCTTCCTGATTTCTACGCCGCCGAGCCTGCCCCCGTCTCCGCGGAGGAGTTCGAGATGCAGAAGAATGCGTTCACATGGTGCCGTTTCTGTCACACGCTGGAGCAGGGCGGTGAGAACCGCGTCGGTCCAAATCTTTACCGCATCTTCGGCAAGCCCGCGGCGGTCGCCGAAGGTTTCCCTTATTCCGGCGCATGGATAGAGGCGCGCGAAAATGGCTTGGTCTGGACGCCGGAAACGATGGCGGCACTGATCGAGGATGTGCATGCGCTCGTGCCGGGCAACCGGATGCGCTATCCCCCGATGATCGGGTACGAGGACAGTCCGGAGCGGCGTCAGCGGATCCTCGAGTATCTGCTGAGGGAGACTCGCTGAGTCCGGCTCGCATCGAGCGATTATCGCCGGCCTTCGTGAGCTCGAGTTCTGTCGGCCTCAGATATGCCGTCGCCCTTGCGGCGGACATCCCCGAAGTCGCTCCCCGATACACGCTTTGTTCGGGGATGTCCGCCTCCGGTTGACTCCACCGCGGATGGATTCGATGCCGGAAGACCGGAGGGTCGGGGCGGACGATCCCGCGCTGCGGTGACTAGGCTCGAGTAAACAGGCGTCGCAGCGCAGGATTGGATTCGCGACCGCTAGTCGGCGTGTTTGTAGACGTGTACGTCGCTTTGCGGGTACGGGATCGCAATGCCTTCAGCGTCGAAGCGTTTCTTGATCTGCTCCGTCACATTGAAGTACACCCCCCAGTAATCTTCCGATTTGACCCACGGCCGCACGACGAAGTTGACGCTGCTGTCGGCCAGCTCCGATACGGCGATCGTCGGCGCAGGGTCGTCGAGAATCCGGTCGTCCGCGGCGAGGATATCCTCGAGCGTCTTGCGAACCTTGTCGAGGTCGTCGTCGTAGCTGCAGCCGGCGACGAGGTCGACGCGGCGCGTAGGATTCGCGGAATAGTTAGTGATCTCGCCAGCCATGATCTGGCTATTCGGGATGATGATCTTCTTGTTGTCGCCGGTGCGCATGACGGTCGTGAAGATCTGCACCTGCTCGACAACACCGGAGACGCCACCGGCCTCGACGAAGTCGCCGACCTTGTAAGGACGAAAGCCGACGATCATCACGCCGGCCGCGAAATTCGACAGCGAACCCTGCAACGCCAGGCCGATAGCGAGGCCCGCGGCGCCGAGTACCGCCAGCAGCGAGGTCGTTTGAACGCCGAGTTGGTTGATCGTCGCGATAACGACGGCGGCCAACAGCACGTAGTAGAGCAGGTTGCCGAGAAAAGTCTCGAGCGTATCCTCGACGCCGGCGTTGGCCATCGCGCGCTTGACCAGTTTCATTGTGAGTTTAGCGAGCCAGCGACCGATTACGAAAATCAGCAGCGCGGTGACGCCCCGAATGGCGATATCCTGGATCAGCGTCATACTGATCTCGGGTAACTGAATATCCATAGCCGGAAACTCCTCGTTGTGCTTACTATTGTCCGCGGCGTGAATTGTGTTGTGTGCATGCTCGGTTTGTAAAGCGCTGCAACAATGCGTTGGCAGTGTTAGTCGAAAGTTAATTAATAAGAATACATAAATATATGAAATATAAAGTTTTAGGTACTAGCGGCCTGAAGGTTTCCGAGCTCTGCCTCGGCACGATGACGTTTGGCGAAGAGTTCGGCATCGGGGCGCCCGAGCCGGAGTGCCGGCGTGTTTTCGACGCTTTCGTCGACGCGGGCGGCAATTTTCTCGATACCGCTGACATCTACAACGCCGGGACGAGCGAGCGAATGCTGGGCGAGTTCGCGGCGGCGAATCGCGACTACCTGGTGCTGGCCAGCAAGTACAGCCTGAACACCCGCCCGGACGATCCGAACGCGGGCGGCAGCCACCGCAAGAACCTCGTGCAGTCGCTGGAGGCGACGCTGCGGCGCATGGGCACCGACTATATCGACCTGTACTGGGTACATGGCTGGGACGGATCGACCGATCTCGCCGACGTCATGCGGGCGCTCGACGACCAGGTCCGTGCTGGCAAGATCCTGCACATCGGTATCAGCAACGCACCGGCATGGGTCGTGGCAGCGGCAAATACGCTTGCGCGCGAGCGCAACCAGACGCCGTTCACCGCGATGCAGCTGCACTACAACCTGGTCGAGCGCAGCATCGAGCGCGACTATTTCGCGCTGGCGGACGCACAGAATATGGCGATCCTGCCGTGGAGCCCGCTCGCCGGCGGCCTGTTGACCGGCAAGTTCGACCGGGGCGCGGAGACGGCGGCCGGCGACGACGCGCGGTTGCGGAACAGCCCGCGCGGGGCCCAGATCTTGCGGGATAGCAACCTCGAGGTCGCCGAGTCGGTTAGTGCGCGGGCGGCCGACATCGGCTGCTCGACAGCTCAATTGGCGCTGGCCTGGATGATGCGTCGGACTTCGACCTGCGTGATTCCGGTGATCGGCGCACGCAGACTGACGCAGCTCGAGGACAACCTGAAGTCGGTGGACGTCGCAATCCGGGCAGAAGACATCA
>Ga0209567_10001316_pt1 | contig 12920 bp, 11 predicted proteins | sample COG_12_FD_184756 | JGI IMG/M metagenome (GOLD analysis project Ga0209567, IMG submission 184756) | Pelagic marine sediment microbial communities from the LTER site Helgoland, North Sea, for post-phytoplankton bloom and carbon turnover... | ecosystem: Environmental > Aquatic > Marine > Neritic...
CAGGCGCCAGCAGAGTCGGTTACGAGCTCTTCAGCTTCAAAGCCTTCATCGACGGGAGCTGGAAAATCGTATGGCTGCCCAAGCCGCTCGGCACCGGCGGCTGGGAGCTCTTCGACCTTTCAAAGGATCCGGCAGAGCTCCGCGACCTCAGCGCCGAGCAGCCAGACAAGCTCGAAGAAATGGTTGCCCTTTGGAACCAGTACAAGAAGGACAACGGCGTGCTCGACATCGTCCCCAAATTGGCGAAGTGACCAACAAAGGATCGAACGATGCAAGGTATCAATAAGACAGTCGCCGTTGGCGGTGCTCTCCTGCTCGCCGTTGCGGCCTATGCGTACGGTTGGCACCGAGGCGATAGCGGCCAACAACCGGACCTGGCGACTGACGTGTCGGCGGATGAGGACGGCCGGAAGACCTACTACCCGAATACCGAGACGCTCGGCGCGAACGAGATGCGGGTCATCTCGCTTGGAACAGGCATGCCGAACCAGCGGAAGTCGCAGGCGTCGGCCTGCTGGCTGGTGGAATTGGGGAACGGGGACAAGTTTCTGTTCGACCTCGGGACGGGCTCGGTTGCCAACCTTTCAGTATTGGAGATCCCGTACGACCTCGTCAACAAGGTCTTCGTCGGCCACCTCCATTCCGATCACATTGGCGACTTTGCTGCCTGGCACATTGGGGGCTGGGTCGGAGGCCGGCAGCGGGCCCCTCGCATCTGGGGTCCGGACGGGCCGGAGGATCACCCCGAATGGGGAACGAAGCACTTCGTCGACCACCAGATCGAATCGTTTTCCTGGGACATCGATGGACGGTCCGGGCGGTTACCGACGGTGGCCGGGCAGATCGAGGTGAACGAGTTCCCGCATGACGAGTTATCGGTAGTCTACGACGAGAACGGCGTGAAGATCTCCGCGTGGCCCGCAGTGCACATCATGGCAGGCCCGGTGAGCTTCTCGCTCGAATGGAAGAACCGAAAGTTCGTCTTCTCGAGCGACACGTTTCCGAATCAGTGGTTCGTCGAGCACGCGAAAAATGCCGATATCGTGATTCACGAGACCTTCGGCACGATTCGGCAGAACATCGACTTGCAGGGTTGGGATCGCGCGAACTCAGCGCTCGTTTCGGCGCGGGTCCACACGCCTCCGGCGGCAGCAGGCAAGGTGTTCAGCATGGTCGAGCCGCGAATGGCGATCGCCTATCACTTCTTCAACGACGAAAACACATGGGAAGACATGTACAACGAGATACGGAGCACCTACGACGGCCCGCTCACGCTGGCGAAGGATCTGCTGGTTTGGAACGTGACCGACGACGAGATCAAGGTGCGCGAGGTGGTCGCCCAAGAGGCGGTCTGGCCGGCGAAGTCGCCCTACGGCACCGTCCCGCCCACCGGGGATCGCGAAGAACTCCCAACGTGGCTCGTCGACGGCATCCTACCGTTGGAAGACGTCATGGAAGCCTACTACGAGCGCCAAGGCGTCGGTGACCTCTACGAGGAACAGGTCCCGAAGAAGTAACGATGTGGTAGACGGTCGTCATCGCGGCCGAGTCGTGTGAGACACGCGTGGAGGGAGAATGACGATGTCCATGGATGATATGCGCAAAAAGTACGAGAAAGACTCTCCGGCCGCGAAGTCGTTTCGAAAGCCCGCGACTCGCCGCAAGCTATTCGGCTATTTGGTTCTCTCGGTGGTCAGCATCGGACTAGCGCTCTATCTGTTTGCAAGCACCGGCAACGGCACGGGGGCGATGGTTCCGCTCGTCGTTGGTGTCGTTGCGCTGCTAGTCGTCTACGACACCTGGCGGCAGCTCGAAAAGTGAAATCCATCGCAGCGCTCACGATGGTCGTCACGTGCTTGATGACGAATACGACCGCATTGGCGGCGGACGAAGAGCCGGCTGAGGGCGCCGAAGAGGATGAAGGCGAGGAGCGCGAGCTGCTCAACGCGTTCGCGTTTGGCGCATCGTATTCGTACCATGTCTTGCGTGAGCGAAACGATGCGGAGACCGGCGAGCCTTTACCGAGAGGGGAGCACCTCGGCGGATTCGTGATCTCGTACAGCCGCCACCTGATCCCCGAGCGACTCGCAATCACGATCGCGAAGCCGTTCCTCTTCAACAAAGAGCGCTTCGATACCCCGTTTGACCTCATCTTGAGAGGGCTCCTTCGACGAGGAGACTGGGAAGGGTTTGTCGGGGTGCTCGTCACCTGGAACATTCGAATCTTCGAGAAGGAGCGTGAAGCGAAGGAAGGCGAGCGGAACGTCCTCTCGCTGGGCGTGGGCGCGGTCCTCGGGGGCGCGTACTTCTTCAACCCGCGCTGGAGTCTCGACCTCGAAGCTGGCTACGCATACGTCCCTACCGAGGACATCGTGACGCACGAGATCACTGGCGAGCTGACCGCCGTCTATCACTTCTAGGCGAGCGATTTGCCAACCTGGTGTACGATGATGTCTATAACGAAGGCCATCACCCTAGCCGTGCTGTTCGCGCTAGCGCTTGTGCCGACGCTCGCGTTTGCGGACGGCGGTATCACGGACGCAAACTCCGAGCTGGACCGCCGACGCGGTCCCGACCCTGGGCCCGATCCCGGGCCTGATCCGGGTCCCGATCCCGGTCCCGGACCTGATCCCGATCCCGATCCCGGACCTGATCCTGGTCCCGATCCCGGACCTGACCCCGGGCCCGGGCGCAGGTAGCAGCGCCTGCGGCGGCAACGTGCGGTTTTTACACCCTTTTGGGAGGCGCACAGCCGGGGCTTGATCTCTCCCTACCAAATGGTAGACATTTGGCGACCAGTTGGTAGGGATGGACGTTCGGGCTCAGATTCTCACGCACGCGACTCGGCTCTTTGCGGACCAGGGGTACGACGGCACGTCGGTGCAGGAGATCGCCGATGCGGTCGGGATCCGGAAGCCTAGCCTCCTCTATCACTTCAAATCGAAGGACGAGCTTCGCGAGAATGTGATCGCGGAGATGCTGGCGCACTGGAACACGGTGCTGCCTGGACTGCTCTTGAAGGCATCCACCGAGGAGCGCTTTGACGCGACCATGGAAGCGTTGACCGAGTTCTTCATCGAAGACCCGGATCGCGCGCGTCTCTTTCTTCGTGAAACGCTCGACCGGCCCGAAAGCATGCAGGCGATGCTGGCGCGGTTCGTGCAGCCGTGGGTCGAGCTTCTTGGCGGGCAGCTCGAGCGGGCGAAAGAACAAGGGCTCGTTCAACGAGACGTCGACCCGCAGGCCTATGCGGTCGAGGTGATCACGATGGCGGTCGCAGGCACCGCGGTCATCGACACCTTGCAAGTGATTCTGCCGGATGACCCGGTTCAAGGCAGTACGCGCAAACGTCACGCACGGGAGCTGATCCGCGTTGCGCGATCGAGCCTCTATACAGAGAACGAAGGCGAGAAGTAAGCATGGCGAATTTCTTCAAGGACAACGACGACCTTCACTACTACTTCGACAAGGGCATCGACTGGGAATCGTTGGTGCGAATCACCGAGCACGACTTCGCGGATGCCGATGCCGAAGGCTTCAGCACGACCAAAGAGGCCGTGGCCTTCTACCGGGACATCCTCGAGATGTTTGGGGAGTTCGTGGCCACGGAAATCAAGCCGTACGAGAAAGAGATCGATGAAAAAGGGGTCGGTTTCACGGATGGCGAGGTGGTTTTCCCGGAGCGGCTCGCCGGCATCTTCGACAAGATCAAGGAGCTCGATCTCCATAGCCTCCCGCTACCCCGCGAGCTCGGCGGCATGAACGCACCGATGATGGTGTACTTCATCAACAGTGAGCTGATGGCCCGCGCCGACGTGTCGACGATGGCACACCACGGCTTCCATGCGGGCATGGCGATGGCTGCAATTGTGTTTTCGGCTCTGGAGGGGAGCTCCGCGATCGATCCAGCAACCGGCCGAATTGAAAAGACGCGCTGGAAGAAGATGATCGAAGAGATCGCCGCGGGTGAAGCCTGGGGCTGCATGGACATCACCGAGCCCGACGCAGGTTCCGATATGGCGGCGCTTCGCGCAGTCGGCGAGCAAGACGCGGACGGCAACTGGTGTGTGACCGGCGAGAAGATCTTCATCACCTCGGGTCACGGCAAGCATCACTTCGTGATCGCGCGCACGGAAGAGACCGACCCGGACGATCCGATGGACGGGCTCAATGGACTCTCGATGTTCCTCGTGCCGACTTACGAAGATGACGCAGACGGAAACCGCACACGCGTCGTGCAACTGAGCCGCGTCGAGGAGAAGCTCGGACATCACGGGTCGGCAACCTGCGGGTTGGTGTTCGACAAGGCCCCGGCCGAGCTCGTCGGCGAGCGAGGCGAGGGTTTCAAGTACATGCTGACCCTAATGAACAATGCCCGCCTGGGTGTCGGGTTCGAATGCCTCGGGCTCAGCGAGTCCGCCCACCGGGCGGCGGTCGAATACGCCTCTGAGCGCGGCTCGATGGGCAAGACAATCGATCGCCACGAGATGATCGCCGAGTACCTAGAAACGATGCAGACCGAGATTCAAGGCATTCGGGCCATGGCGGTCACCGCATGTTTCCACGAGGAAATGGCTCAAAAGCTGGCCTTGGCGGTTCGCTATGGTGACCTCGACGAAGACGAGCGCAAGGGGTTGGGGCGACAGATGAAGTCGCACCAGAAGAAGGCACGTCACATTACGCCCATTCTCAAGTACTTCGCTGCGGAGAAGGCGGTCGAGCACGCGCGCACCTCGCTGCAGATTCACGGCGGCAATGGCTACACCACCGAGTACCTTCCGGAGAAGCTCCTTCGTGATGCGCTCGTGATGCCGATCTACGAGGGCACGAGTCAGATTCAGGCGCTCATGTCGATGAAGGACACGCTCGGTGCGATCATCAGCAACCCTCAAGATTTTGTGCGGCGCATGGCTCAAGCCCGCTGGCGCTCGCTGTCGAGTCGCAAGCCGCTCGAGCGCAGGGTCGCACAGCTCCAGACGGTGTCACTGAGCGCGCAGCAGCACTTGGTCTTGAGGACGGCAGGCGACAAGGTGAGGGGCCTTCGCGGAAAGCCGATCGGAGAATGGTCCGATGAGCTCACCAAGAACTGGAACCCGAAGCGCGACTTCGCCTTCGCGATGCTGCACGCCGAACGACTGATACAGCTTCTCGGCGACACCGCGATCGCCGAGCTACTCCTGGCACAAGCGGAAAAGCATCCCGAGCGAGCCGAGGTGCTCGAACGGCATCTCGAACGGGCCGAGCCCAAGGCGCGCTACTTGCTGGATCAGATCACCTCGACCGGGCAGCGCCTCTTGGAGAAGTTGTCACCGGCCGCGTCGGAAGCGGCTGACCAAGCGGCGGAGTGAGCCCGCGGAAAGCAGCTGCTTCGGGTCGAGGCGCGGGTACCAATCGTTGTCGAGGTACCATTCGTGCGTGCGGCGGATGCCTTCGGCGAGGTCGACCTCGGTCGTGAAACCAAAGTCACGCTCGGCCGCGTCCCCAACGCAAGTCCAGGCCTCCTGCGCACCCATTTTGGCTTTTTGTAGATTGAAAAGGCGTGGCTTCTTGTCGATCCATGTCGCTGCCTCACCCACGAAGGCGGACACCCACATCAGCTGCTCAGTCAGATCTACGTCCCGCACGGGCCTCCCCACCGCACGGACGATCTGGCTCTGAAACTCGGTCCAGGTCACCGGGTCATCGCTCGTCAGGAAATAGCCCTTCCCCGCAGTCTGCTCATGTTGGGCGGCCTCCAGGATGCCTCGTACGCAATCGTCGACGTAGATGCACGACGTGTAGTGCTCGCGATTACCGTAAAACAAGTTCCATCCGAGCACGGCGCTTTGAAACAACGTGAAGAGATCCACGTCGCCAGGACCATAGACAGTCGGCGGCCGCACGATGGTCCACGGCACACCCGCCGCCTCCTCTTCGACGACTTGCTCCGCCTCGAGCTTGCTTTGGCCGTAGTGCTCAACGGGCCGAGGTGGATTCTCCTCGCGATGGGGCGCGGAGGTCGAGGAGGGGCCGTACGACGTCAACGACGACACCAGCACGAAGCGCTTGATGCCCGGGTGCGCTTGACGAACGGCGGCGAGCAGATTGCGGGTGGGCATGACGTTGCCAAGCTGGAAGTCCTCGTAGGAACTGCCCTTGGTCACCCCTGCAACGTGGAGGACGTAGTCTGGCTTCTCCGCACCGATGATCCGCTCGAGGTCGCCGACGCGGGCATAGTCAGCCTCCACCGATCGACCCACCTTCGAAGGCGGCGAGCCCGGTCGACGGATCGCAACGACGTCGGTCCCAGCTGCGAGAAGCTGGTCGCGCAGCCGGCTTCCGATGAACCCGCTCGCGCCCGTGATCAGTACCTTCCCGTCGAGTTTGGGCATCGCCATCGGCACGTCGTGCCTCGCCGGACGCCAATGTGCAAGCCCGGATTGACGTCACGCGGATGGTGAGAAACCCTAGCAGCGATGGCCGCAACTTTCCGAACGATTTCGCCCGTGGACGGCAGCGTCGTCTTCGAGCGCGCGCTCGACGGGGCGAGCGAGATCGAACGAGTGCTTGCCACGGCCAGCAAAGCCTATGAAACGTGGCGGCGAGTCGACCTCGATGAACGGTGCACGATGGTCCGGCGCTTCGTGGAGCTCGCGGTGCATGACACCGATGCGGTGGCTCAAGAGCTCACCATGCAGATGGGTCGGCCGCTGCGCGACGGTGGCGGCGAAGTAGGCGGCTGGCTGTTGCGGGGACGGACGATGGTCGACCTGGCACCCCAGTCGCTGGCCGACATCGAGCTAGAAGCGCGCGACGGTTTCACTCGCTACATCCGGCGCGAACCTCTCGGCGTCGTTTTCGTAGTTGCGCCTTGGAACTACCCATGGCTGACGGCGGTCAACGCATTGGTGCCGGCGCTCGTCGCGGGCAACACGGTCGTGCTCAAACACTCGGAGCAAACGCCTCTGGTTGCCGAGCGGATCGGTCGAGCGGCCAGAGAGGCCGGACTGCCCGATGGCGTGCTCCAAGTCTTGTTTCTGGATCACGCAGGCGTGGCCGACGTGATCAGCGACCCTTGCGTTGCCTTCGTAGCGTTCACAGGGTCCGTCGAAGGCGGCCACGCGATCCAGCAAGCCGCGTCGAAGCGCTTCATCGGCGCCGCGTTGGAGCTGGGCGGAAAGGACCCGGCGTATGTATGCAGCGATGCGGACGTCGCGCGCACAGCTGCAAACCTCGTGGATGGATCTTTCTACAATGCGGGGCAATCTTGTTGCGGTATCGAGCGAATCTACGTGCATCAGGACGTCTATGAGCCTTTCCTCGAAGCCTTCGTCTCGGTCGCGAACGAGCTCTTGCTTGGAGACCCGCGGGATTCATCGACGACGCTCGGGCCGGTGGTCCGCATTCGCAACGCCGAAGGCATTCAGGCACAAATCGACGAAGCCATCGCGGCGGGGGCGCGTCCTTTACTGGACCCGAGTCATTTCACGGAGGCCGCGCGCGGTCTACCCTACATGGCGCCACAAGCTCTGGTCGACGTCGATCATTCGATGCGCATCATGAGCGAGGAAACCTTCGGTCCGGCGGTCGGCATCATGCGGGTTCGCGACGACGCGGAGGCGATCGCATTGATGAACGACAGCCTCTATGGGTTGACCGCTTCGGTATGGACCCGTGACATCGAGCACGCGCAGCAGGTCGGCACGCGTGTGGAGACCGGAACCTGGTTCATGAACCGTTGCGACTACCTCGACCCCGAGCTCGCATGGGTGGGCGTCAAGGACTCTGGGCGCGGATGCAGCCTGTCGACCCTCGGTTACGCACAGCTCACACGGCCCAAGTCGTTCCATCTGCGTCATACGCTCGGATAGCCTGGTCATCGCCGGTTAGGTCGCTATAGTCGGCCCCGATGAAGCCGCCGGTGCTCCGCTGCCGCCATGTGACGAAGCGCTACGGGAAGTTCACGGCGCTCCAGGACCTGTCGCTCGAGGTCTACGAGGGCGAGATATTCGCACTGCTCGGCCCGAACGGCGCCGGAAAGTCGACCTTAATTCACTGCATTACCGGGCTCGCAAAGCAAAGCCAAGGCAGCATCGAGGTACTTGGCTTCGACACGCTACGAGACTTCCGCACGACACGCCGATTGGTTGGGCTGGTTCCTCAAGAGATCAGCTACGACCCTTTCTTCACGCCCCTCGAGAGCCTCATGATTCAAATGGGGCTCATGGGGGTCGAGCCAAACCGCGAGCGAGCCGAGAGCCTGCTCGCGACATTTGCGCTCGACGAAAAGCGCGATGCATACACGCGCACGCTGTCGGGCGGCATGAAGCGTCGACTGTTGGTGGCGAAGTCACTCGTGCATGAGCCCCGGTTACTCTTTCTCGACGAGCCGACCGCCGGTGTCGACGTCGAGCTCCGCAGGGAGCTCTGGCAGGAGGTTCAGGATCTGCGCGCGGCCGGCACCACGATCGTGTTGACCACCCATTACATCGAGGAAGCGGAGAAGCTCGCGGACCGAATCGGCATCCTGCACAAGGGAGAGCTCCTGTTGGTGGAGAGTCGAGAAAGCTTGTTGGAGCGGCATGGTGGACGGTCACTCGAAGACATCTACTTGGAGCTGATTCGCAAAGCCGACGGAAGGCACGTGGCGTGAGCACGATTGCGCTCAAGACGCTCTTCCTCAAGGAAGTTCGCCGCTTCAGCAAGGTGTGGCTGCAGACGGTGCTGAGCCCGCTGGTGACGACGAGCCTCTACTTCTTGGTGTTTGGCGTCGCGCTTGGCTCCCGCCTGCGCGAAATCTCAGGCGTGCCTTACATACAGTTCGTCGTGCCCGGCCTGGTGATGATGACGATGATCCGCGACTCGTTTTTGAATACCTCGTCGAGCCTGTTTCAGTCGAAGATCAACGGAACGATAACCGACCTCCTGGTAGCACCGATCGGGGCGCTCGAAATGCTTCTGGCCTACGTGGGGGCGGCGATGATTCGGGCCATGATTGTAGGGACCCTGGTCTACCTCGTAGCGCTGACCTTCACCTGGTTTCCGCTGCATCACTTCGGTTGGACGGTTTTCTTCACAGTCTTCGTGACGGCAACGCTCGCGATGTTGGGTATGGTCGCCGCACTCTGGGCAGAGAAATTCGATCATCTCGCGATCTTCCCGAACTTCGTTCTGCTGCCGTTGGCCTTCCTGGGCGGCGTCTTCTACTCGATCGATCTCCTGCCCGAGCCCTGGAACACGGTCAGCCGTCTCAACCCACTTCTTTACATGGTCAACGGGCTTCGATACGGCTTCCTCGGAGTGGCGGACGTTTCACCAGTTTCCAGCGCGGCCGTCGTGCTGGTTTCCTTCTTGGCGCTTCTCGGGGTCGCGACTGCGTTGCTCCGCAGTGGCTACAACTTGCGGAGTTAGTCATCATGGGCAGGCAGGCATGAGCAGCACCACCTACTTCGCCAACCCAGAGGCGCGCGCCTTCCTTCAACGGCGCGTCGCGATCTTCGGCCTGATCGGCGCGATCCTCGGCGGCACCGCCCTGCTTTTCCGCGTGATCATGGGCGTGCTATTCGGGGTTCTCGAGGAGACGCTCACCGATCCAGGTTTTCTGATACATGCAGCCGCGATCTTGCCTCTGATCGGCGTCTGGTTGATCTGCAGGCGCGGAGAGCTGTCGGTCAACGCGATTCATGGGGTCGAGTACACCGGAATCTTTCTCGCCGGCGTGGGCTACATCGGCATGGGTCTCGACATCCGACCGGAGGTCGGTGCCGATACGATCACAGCATTCATTCTCGCGCTGGTGATGTTCGCTCGCAGTGTATTCGTCCCGAGCTCCGCAAGGCGAACCACCATTCTCGGCATCCTCATCGGCATTCCACTCGTCGCGGCGATGTATTGGCACTACCTGGACGTCGACCTCAATATTTGGCGGCGATTCGGCTACCCTGCCGAGTCCCAGGAGCGCGTTGCCGCGTCGCAGGCCGTGATCACGGTCATGTGGTGGACGCTCACGACGGGCCTCGCCGCTTTGGCTTCCCGCGTGATTCACCGCCTGCGCAAAGAAGTCAGCGACATCCAGGAGCTCGGGCAGTACAAGCTAGAGCGGAAACTCGGCGAAGGCGCGATGGGCGTCGTATATGAAGCGAAGCACGGCATGCTCAAGCGGCCGACCGCCATCAAGCTTCTGCGCCCAGAGATCGCCGATCCGGATGCTCTGGATCGCTTCCGGCGGGAGGTGCAGCTCACGGCGAAGCTCACCCACCCCAATACGGTCACGATTTACGACTACGGCCGAACTCCGGAGGGGCTCTTTTACTATGCGATGGAGCTGCTCAATGGGGCGACACTCACCCAGGTGGTCAACGCCGGCGGGCCTCAGCCAGTCGAGCGGGTCGTGCGAATTCTCCGCGACACGGCGCTCGCGCTCAATGAGGCTCACGAAGCTGGGTTGATCCACCGCGACATTAAACCGAGCAACATCATGCTAGCGCGGCAGGGGGGCGTCCCTGACGTGACCAAGGTCCTCGACTTCGGTCTCGTGAAGAATCTCGGCAAGGTCGATGACCTCGAGCAGACCAACACGATGTCGATCAAGGGCACTCCGCACTACTTGAGCCCGGAGGGGATTCAAGACCCGCAGGGCATTGATGGGCGCACCGATCTGTACGCGCTGGGTGCCGTCGGCTACTACCTGCTGGCGGGACGCCACGTCTTCGAGGGAAAGACCATCATGGAGGTCTGCCTGCACCACCTGCATACGGCGCCGCTGCCGTTTGCCGAAGTGGCATCGCAGGAGGTCCCCGCCGAGCTCGAAGCTTTGATCTTCGCTTGTTTGGAGAAATCCCAGACCGACAGGCCCGCCTCGGGTCAGGAGCTCGCCGATGCGCTGGATCGCATCGAGGTTGCGCGCTGGACGCGGGCAGACGCAGAAACATGGTGGGACACGTTCGGTGGCGAGATCGACAAGGGCAAGGCGCCACTTCCCAGCACGAGTGGCACGGAGCAGACCGTCGCGATCGACCTCGACGAGCGGTAACTAGATCGAGCGGTGGTCCCGGCGTAGCGGATGGTCCGGCGGAACCTCTACTAGGATGAGCACCAAGCCGTCTGGGTCGGACACGCGAAGCTCGATCAGGCCCCAGGGTTTCTCGGCCGCGCTCTCGATGATTGGAACCCCGGCCGCGCGTAACTCCTGCTCCGCCCGGCGCACGTCTCGGACTTGGAGCCAAAGCTCGGTCGACGGGGCGGGCGGCTCGATGCGCCGGTCGGTGAGCTCCAGATAACCGCCGCCTAGGAAGAAGACCACGCCGCGCGAGTCACCTTGGCCGAACTCCCGCATCGGATGGAGGCCGAGGACGTCCCCATAGAAGCTCAAGCTGCGATCGAAATCCCGCGGGTGGAGCATGAAACGGCTGGAAAGTATCTCCATCGAGCTAGGTCTGGGAGCTTACATTGTCCCGTGCGCACCGCGGGTTATATTCGACTCATTAGCCTTGCTTGATTCCATACTCGACATGAAGTTTTGGGGCGCGACGCTCGTGCTCTGCGTAGCCGGCGCGTGGGTGCTCGGCTGCGCTTCCGATGCGCCTGTGCCAGTCGCGGACGGCATCTTTGCGGAGCTCGGCGCACCTTTGCCTTCCGCTACGCCCGAACAACTCGCGGCGTTCGAACGCGGCCGGGCAGCGGCTCTGCGCCGATTCACGCCCGAAGAAGGGCTCGGCCCCGAGTTCAATCTCACTTTCTGCGCAGGGTGTCACGAGAGGCCTGTCTTCGGTGGAAGCGCGAGTCACTACCGGGACTTCCTTCTGGTTGGCGACGAGCTCGCCCAGGACACGGTGGTGCCGCGTGGCAAGAACGGAGTGCAGCGGCAGTTCTCACTCGATACCGCGCGTGCTGCATCCGATGCGCTCACCAACATCAGCTCCACGCGAAACCCGATTCCGTTCTTCGGCGTAGGACTGCTCGCCGAAATTCCAGACACCGAGATCGTGAGCCATGCGGACCCCGATGACACCGACGGCGACGGGATCAGCGGCCGCGTCAACTACGATGGAATGCTCGTTGGACGGTTCGGGCGGAAGGCTCAGACTGCACGGATCGAGCTGTTCGTTCGCGGCCCATTGTTCAATCACATGGGGATCACGTCGGACCCGCTTTCCGACGCGCAGCGGGCGGCGCTCCCAGCGTTCAAGGCTCCGTCATCCGTCGCTGCGTCGATCGCGGGGGACGGCCTGGGCGCTGTCGCGGTGAAACAAGCGGTGATCCCGGACGAGGCCACCATCGATCTCGACGATGTCCCGGACCCCGAGCTCACGGAGTCAGAGCTGTTCGACCTGATCTGCTTTGCGTCGTTGCTGGCTGCGCCCGAGCCCGATGAGCCGACACCGCAGACCGAACGGGGACAGGTGGTGTTCAACGAAATCGGGTGTGAAGGATGCCACCTGCCCTCGTTGCGTGGCCCGCGTGGCGCGATCCCCGCGTATACCGATCTATTGTTGCACGACATGGGCGACGACCTTGCGGATCGGTTTCCCATGGGTGAAGCCACAGGCCGGGAGTACCGCACACAACCTCTGTGGGGCATCGTAACGGCTAGCCCGTACTTACACGACGGGCGCGCTGAAACGATCGACGACGCGATTCGATGGCACGGAGGCGAAGCGGTTTCGATTCGAGACGCATACGTGAGCCTTGCCCCCGATGCGCGTGCCGACTTGCTCGGGTTTCTCGAGTCGCTTGGGGGCAAGTCGCAATGGACCGCGGGCCTATTGCCACCGGATTCGCAGCTTCCGAGCGACGGAGAGTACGGCGCACCGCTGTCTGGGATCGATGCTGAGCAACGGGCGTCGTTCGAGCAGGGCCGCATCCTCTTCGACCGTGACTTCGGATTTTCGGAAGGTGTCGGCCCTCTCCTCAACGGCGATTCCTGCCGTTCGTGCCATTTC
>Ga0209567_10001317_pt1 | contig 12911 bp, 10 predicted proteins | sample COG_12_FD_184756 | JGI IMG/M metagenome (GOLD analysis project Ga0209567, IMG submission 184756) | Pelagic marine sediment microbial communities from the LTER site Helgoland, North Sea, for post-phytoplankton bloom and carbon turnover... | ecosystem: Environmental > Aquatic > Marine > Neritic...
GGGAGCGCGCTCCTTTACGGCGCCACCGGTCACACCGATCTGGCCGGCATTCGAGAGGTCGTCGCCGCCGGAGAGGCCGATGCGACCCTGACCGTTCTCGCGTTGGTCATGCTGATCGTCGGTCTCGCCTTCAAAATCGGCGCGGTGCCCTTCCACATGTGGGTGCCTGATTCCTACGAGGGCGCCGTCACGCCGGTTACGACCTTTATGTCGGTGGGCGTGAAGGCAGCCGCCGTGGCCGTGCTCCTACGAGTCCTGGTGGGCGCATTCGGCGACCCAGCCAGCATGGGTCTCTACACGGGCTGGACGCCCGTCATCGTGCTGCTGTCGATCGCCACGATGGTCTACGGGAACCTAGCCGCGCTCGCGCAGAGCAGCGTCAAGCGCATGCTCGCCTATTCCTCGATCGCGCACGCGGGCTACATCTTGGTTGGTCTCGCGGCAGTGCATGAAGTGGGTTCGTTCGCCGTGAGCTCGGTGCTCTACTACATCGGCGCGTACACCGTCTCGAACGTGCTCGCGTTCGGCTCTCTCATTCTGATGGGGTCGAAGGGCAAGGAGGCGGTGAGCTACGACGACCTCGCAGGCGCAGGCCGCCGCCATCCGATGGCCGCGTTCCCATTCGTCATCGGCGTCTTGTCGTTGCTCGGCATGCCGCCAACGGCCGGCTTCTTCGGCAAGTACTACGTGTTCAGTGCCGCCGTACAGGCCGGCGGACCGCTGATCTGGCTCGCGGTCCTAGGCGTCCTGGCAAGCGCCGTGGGTGCTTATTACTACCTCAAGGTCATCGTCTACCTCTTCATGCGCGATCCCGAGGAGGACCAACCGATCGCGGTGCCGATGCAATCCCTCTACGTCACCGCCGCGCTCGTGCTGGCCGGCTACTACGTCGTGAAGATGGGAATCACTCCGAGCCGCTACCTCGACTGGGCCGTTTCAGCGGCTTCGAGCTTCGTTAGCTAGCCCGCGCGGCCAAGGCGGTCGCCAGGGCGGACGAGCAGACGGCGCGGACGTTCCTCTGGGAGCGCTTTGAAGGCGCGTTTCCAATCGGAAAAGCGGCCGCCCGCATGGACCGCGTCGAGCACGGCCAATCCCTCCGCGCGCCCGCCTTGGGCGAGCACGTACTCCACCCAAGCCCATCGAGCGCTGGTCGCGCGCACGTCCACGCGGCCCCGAACTCCACGGCGAAGGCGTCGAAGCCGCGCCTCGACCAGAGGCATGCCTGCAAAGGGAACGCCGTCGAGCGGTGTGTTCCGTTTGGCGACGAAGGGTGCGACGCCGAGAGAAAGCGGGATGAGCGACGACAGCTCCTTGCCGAGCTCGATTAGCTCGTCGATGTCGTCGTCGGTCTCACTCGGAACACCAACCATGATGTAGAGCTTCAGACGTTTCATGCCGTGTCGCCGCGCGAGCTTGGCGGCCTGCCGAAGCTGTTCTTCGCTCGTCTTGCGTTGGATGACGTCACGCATGCGTTGGCTCGCCCCGTCGCTCGCCGTCGTTAGGATGCGGTGGCCCCCTCTGCGGAGCGCGGCGACGAGGTCGTCGTTCAACCGATCCGCTCGAAGCGACGAGAGGCCGACTTCTCGCCCCGAGTCGGCAAGGGCGTTGACCACCTCTGTGATCTGCGGGTGGTCGGTCGTGGCGGCGCCAACCAGGCCTACCTTCTTCGCGTTGTCCGGAATCAACGACAGAATGCGTTCCTTCTTGACGATGCGCATTCCGTCGTTCGTTGAACGACGCATCACGCAGTAGGTGCAGCCGCGATGACAGCCGCGTTCAGGCTCGATCAGGAACATGTTTCGGAGCTCGGTGTGCGGCGTGATGATCTGCGAGAACGCGGGGAGGGTGGTGGTGTCCGCTTTGTCGATCGGCGGCAACATGTCGCCGTGTGCGCTCGGCACGAACACGTGAGGGTGCCCAGACAGGGTGCGCATGGCGCTATCCTTGGAATCCGAGCCGAAGATCACGTCGAGGACGGTGTGGACCGATTGGTCGGCCTCGCCCATGATGACCGCGTCTAGGAACGGGGCGAGCGGAAGTGGATTGCTGAACGTCAGCGGTCCCCCCGCTAGGATGAACGGATGCTGCTCGGTCCTGTCTTCTGCCAGAGGGGGGATCCCCGCCAACTCCAGGCTTTGAATGAGCCCCGCCAGCTCGGCCTCGTAAGCAACCGAAAACGCGATCACGGGGTAGTCGGAAACGGGACGCAGCTTCTCATACGTGATCAACGGCACCCGCGACTGCCGCCACGCGTCGAGGTCATCCGGCAGAAACGCGCGATGGGCCGCCCGCCCCTCGGATGCATTGATCGACCGATAGATCGTCTGGTACCCAAGCGACGACATCGCGACCCGATACGGACTCGGATACACCAGCGCGACCGCCTCCGGAGCCTCCTTATCGATCGCTCCGACCTCATCACGCATCCGCGCCAAGATCGCACCCTTCAAATCACTCACAGGCGAAGCCTACGGGCTATACGGAAAGAGGACAGTCCCCTTTTTTAGTCGACGGTGGTGCCTATTCGGGACCAGCGGATGCGCTCCCATAGGGAGGCGCGGGTGTTCTTCCAGGACATGTAGATGAAGAGCGATTTGCCTTTGATGCGCGAGTTGGGGACAGCGCCGACCAGCGGGTTGCGGCTGTCGTTCGAGCTGTCGCGGTGGTCGCCGAGGACATATACGTGGCCTTCGGGGACCTCGAGGGGCAGGCGGTCGAGTGGGAAATCGTGTTTCGAGTGGCTGATCCGGTGCGGCACGCCTTCGAGGATTTCTTGGTAAACCCGGCATGTGGGGTCGAGGTTCTTCTGTTCTTCATTCGGGCAAGGGCCCGACTCGACCGTGTGCAAAACCTTCCCGTTGCGGGAGATCTTGCCGTCACGAATCAGGATTTGGTCGCCACCCACACCGATGACGCGCTTTACGATGTCTTCGTTATCAGCGGGGCTGTGGAGAATGATGACGTCACCTGGGTCTGGGCCGCCCCAATTCCATGCCGCTTCGTGTGTGAAAGGAAGAAACAGCCCGAACGGGTATTTGGCAACGACGACCCGGTCCCCATCGAGCAGTGTGGGCTCCATCGACGGACCGTCGATGGCAAACGCTTCGAACAAAGTCACGCGGATGAACAACGCCAGTAACAGTGCGCCACCGATGGTCAGCAGATTTGACTTCCAGCCGTCGCCCTTCTTCGCCTTGCGCGCCCCTTTCGAAGCAGTTTTGTCTTGTTGTTTGCTCATTCGTGCGGACTGCCGGCACGCGGCGTAGGCGGGCACTTCGGTGGCGCGGACGCTAGTCTGCGGGTAGGCATGCGTCAAGCGACCCCATGACGATCCTCTGTATAGACACGGCAACCGAACACGGCACCGTGGCGGTCATGCGCGACGACGGCTCGGTGGCTTCGGTGTGCTGGCGATCCGCCGGCAGGCACGGCGAAAACCTATTCGGCTACATCGATTCGGCACTGACCAAGGTTGGCGCTTCACGTGAGGAGCTTTCGTTGATCGGCGTCGACGTCGGCCCTGGCAAGTTCACCAGCCTGCGCGTAGGACTCGGCACGGCCAAAGGGCTCGCCTTCGGCTTGAACCTGCCCATCGTGGGGGTCAGCTCGCTGCGTGTGTTGGCACGGGCAATTCAAGGCGCTTCAAGTGTCGTACGCGTTCCGGTGATGAACGCGTATCGGGGTGACGTGTTCGCTGCGGCGTACATCATTGGCGACGCCGGGGTCGAGGAGCTCGCCGCCCCGAGCTTTGGCCCGCCACAGAGTGTGCTCGGCCAGATCCGAGACGTGGTGCGCGGGCGTCCCGTTGCCGTAGGTGGCGAGGGCGTACGGCCGCATGCTTCCGTGATCGAAGCCGTGCTCGGAGTGAAAGCCGGTGAAGCGCCGGGGCCCGATGCCGCCACCCCAGACGCGATCCTGGCCGAGGTGCAGCATGTGATCCGCACCACGGGGTCAGCCGACCTCGATTCATTGGAGCCTCAGTACCTTCGACCGACGGACGCGAAGCTTCCGGGCGAGCCCTCGAGCTAGCCAGCGTGCGCTGCGATCGCGTCGCGGTACGTGCGCTCGTATAGTCGAGTCGTGCGCTCCCAAGAATGGTCGATGCGCATCACTCTGCTTTGGACATCGCGGAACGCCTTGGTGTTGGCGAACGCTGCCGCCGCGCGCTGCATGGCGGAAAGCAGGGACTTCGTTGTCGGCTCATCGTAGAGGATCCCGGAGCCGGTCTTCAAAGAGGCCTCGCAATCGACCACCTCGTCGGCGAGGCCGCCGTCGCGATGAACGATCGGAAGAGCGCCGTAGCGTTGGGCTCGCATTTGAATGTTGTCGCAGGGCGCTTCGTGCCCCGCCACGACGATGAAGTCGCTTGCGCCGATCAGCGTGTGGCGGAATGCCTCATCGTTGCCGGTTTTGATTTGAATGCGGTCCGGCCACTGATCCCAGAGCTCCTCGCATATGGCGACGAGCTCTCCATCGCCTTCGAGCTGCACGACGAGCTGCACGTCATTGCGCAAGAGGTCGGGTCCGATCTTCGCGAGCAACGCCATGCCATCGTCGTCCACATGCCCAATTGCGCCGAACAGCGGCGCGTCGCCTCGCACTGGCAGGGCCAGGTCGTGCTGTAGCTCCGCCTTGCACTTGTCCTTGCCGTCCATGTCGAACGGGTCGAATCGGGCCGCGAGATGCCCGTCGGTGGCGGGGTTCCAAAGGGCTGGGTCGATCCCGTGGCGTACGCCGGTCAGCTTCGGGCCGATCTCGCGAAACACCTCGCTCAACGGATCGTCACCGTCCGGCCGTTGCAGACGGTGCCCGTAATTGGGTGACAGCGTCGTGATGCGGTCCGCGGTCAGTAGCCCGGCTTTCAGCACGTTGACGCCTTCCCCGTCGCGGGCTGCGTCACCAAGGCCGAGCCACTCGGCGTCGCCTGCATCGAAGCGCCCTTGGTGTGAGGCGTCGTATATCGTCAGTACGGTGGGCAAATCGGGAAGCACCGATCGCAACTGCGCCACCGCTGCTGCCGCCGCCCAACCGTGGGCATGCACGATGTCATAGTCGCTCGCGTTCTGCCGAATCAGCTCCGCTGCGGCCGAGGCGAAGACCCCGACCCTCGATGCGTCGAGCTGTTCGCCCTCACCCGTGAGCGAGTCCGCGGAAAGAAGCACCTCTTCGTTGCCGATGAAGGTGAGGCCGACACCGTCCGGGTTGCGGCCCGTATAGAGCTCGCACGACCAGGCCCTGCCCCCGAGCTCGAGCTCGAGCTTGGTGAGACGGCGTGCGAGGGCAAGCTTCGCAGTGTCGATGTGGCCATAAAGCGGAGATAGCACGTCGACCGTGTGATCCGCGCGACGCATCACTTTGGCCAAGGTCGCCACGTCATGGGCCTCTTGGGTCGAAGTGAATGCTTGAGGGGCGATGAAAAGGACTCGCAAGGTGGTGGACCATAGCCACTGTTGGCCGGTGCGGCCACGTGTAAAACCAGGTTGCGCTGCGACGGGACCGGTCCAGGCTTATCTCCGATGGCACAGCGTGAGAAAATCGCGGTTACCGGCGCCTCGGGGCTCGTGGGCCGCGAGCTGGTGCCGACGCTTCGCCGCAACGGGTACGAGGTTCTTCGCTTGGTGAGGCGCGCCCCGAGCGCCGACGACGAGGTTCGGTGGGATCCGGGCGACGGGACAATCGACACCGAGGGCCTCCAAGGCGTCACCGGGGCGATTCACCTCGCCGGCGACAATGTGGCATCTGGCCGCTGGACCGCGGCGAAGAAGGCCAGGATCCGCGACAGCCGGGTCGTCGGCACCGAGCTTCTGGCGAGCGCCCTTGCAGAGGTCTCGCCCAAGCCGCGCGTGTTGGTCTCGGCCTCCGCGAGTGGGTACTACGGGGCCCGTGGCGATGAGGCGCTCGACGAGACTGCTGCCCAAGGCTCCGGTTTTCTTGCCTCGGTGTGTGGTGAGTGGGAGGCCGCAACGTCTGCCGCGCGTGACGCGGGGATTCGGGTCGTGCACGCGCGCATCGGCGTCGTGCTTGCTTCGGGCGGAGGCGCGCTCGCCAAGATGAAGATGCCCTTCTTGCTCGGCGTCGGCGGCCGTATTGGCGACGGAAGTCAGTACATGAGTTGGATCACGTTGGAGGATTTGGTGTCGGCCCTCGTTTTTGCGCTGGAACGCAACGACATCGAAGGGCCCGTGAACTGCGTCTCCCCCACGCCAGTCACCAACGCGGATTTCACCGCCACGCTCGGCCGCGTGCTCAAGCGGCCAACCGTCCTTCCCGTCCCGAAGTTTGCCCTCCGCCTTGGTCTCGGTCCGGACATGGCAAACGAGATGCTGATCGGTGGAGCACGCGTCATCCCGGCTTCGCTTCATGCGCACGGTTTTCGCTGGGAACACACGACCCTCGAGCCCGCGCTTCGTTCGCTCCTCTGATGCTGCGCCTTGTTTGACTGGCCGCCGGGCTTCGGCGGACACTGCCGTCGTGCCGAGGGAGACCATGTCATGGAGTGCGTGGGCGTCGGCCCTTGCGTTCTTCCTCGCGGGATTGTTTCCGCTCTTCAACGCTGATGCCTACGGCCACTTGGCCCAGGGCCGTCAGATCAGGGCGCTCGGCCGGGTGCCGGACGTCGATCTCTTCTCGTTTTGGCAACCGGCCCCTCAACCCTGGCAAAACTACGAGTGGGCCTACGATCTGACGACCTGGCTCGTCTATGATCACCTCGGTGCCAATGCGTTGATTCTCCTGAAGTGTCTCGGGTTGGCCACATTGGGGTATTTGCTGGTTCTGTTGGCCACCCGGTTGGCGACCGGCGCCCAGCTCGCGGCACCGCTGACCCTCACCGCGCTCTTGCTCGCGCTACCGGTCGCCCGGTTCCGATTCACGACGCGACCGCAGGTCGTCGGGCTGCTCTTCCCGGCGATTCTCCTCTTCGGCATCAGTGCGCTCTATGCGGAGCAGGCGTCGCCGCGGCGCAAGGGCTGGGTTCTCGCCGCGCTCGGCTCGCTGCATGTCGTCTGGGTGAACTCTCACGGGTCGCATCTATTCGGAGCGGTCATCACCTTGATCTTCGCGGCTCTCGCGTTCCGAACGGCGGCGTTTCGTTGGATGGTTGGTTTGCTACTTCTCCAAGTCGTTGCGACCGCCTGCACGCCGTTTGGTTTTTCGATCGCCACCGACGCGGTGTCGCACGTGCTCCGACCGGAGTATCGCGAGCTCGTCGTCGAGTGGGCAGCATGGTCGCCCAAGGATCCGCTTCGGCTCTTGATCGCGCCCATCGTGACGGCGCTCTTCGTGCTGGTCGCCGTGCGGCCAGTGACTCGGTCCTCCCGCTTCGGGCTCGCCTACGGCGTCTTCTGTGTCTTGCTGAGCATCATGGCCTTTCGGTCGATGCGTTTCGTCGCACACCAGCTTCTGTTCTGTGCACCGTTCATCGCCGCCGGGCTCTCACAGTTGCCAGGCTTCAGCGCAATGCGGCGTAGCGTGATCGGGCTCGCCGCAGTTGCCGCTGCTGCGAGCCTACTCTGGATGGTTCAAATGGTGCCGGCACTCGGGTTCGGCTTCGGCGAGTCGAAGCAAGGGTATCCGTGGGCTTCCGCCGACGTCATCGAGCGAGACGTGGACAAGCCGAGGATCCTAGCGAGCATCCAGGACAGCTGGCTTCTGATGTTCGCCGTCCCCAGCGGGCAGCTCTTGATCGACGGTCGCGTGCCTTTCTACGGTCCGGAAATGATCCAGCGCGTCTCGGGGAACTTCACGGATCCCGAGCTCTTTGCCGCGGAGCTCAGCGAGTATGATGTCAACACCGTCGTGATCGACAACACCCGCTCCGATCACGTCGCTGCGACCGAGCATTTGATCGACCGGGAGGATTGGGCGCTTGCGTTCGTCGAGGACGGTCATTCGCTCTTCGTTCGGCGCGACGCATCGCCCGGGATCAAACCGTTCGAGATCGTCGGAGCCGGGTATCGCACCGGGCGAGTACTCGACCGAGGCTACCCCGACTCGGAGGTGCGCGCAGAGATCGCGCTCCTCGGCGCGCAGCTCAACACCACCGCCATTCACGCCTGGCATCAAGGACTCGAGCTCTTGCGACCGCTTGCGCGTGACGGTGATCGCGCGGGCATCCGCATGCACCACGGGCCGGACGAGCAGGCTAGAGCACGAGCGGCATACGAACACCTGTCCGTCGCCGCGAATGCTTATCCTGGCTTCACCGCCATCGAGCTCTACCGCGCGATGGCGGCGCTGTCGGCCTGCGATGTCGCCGAGGCCCGGCAGGCGCTCGGCCGCTCGGTGTATGGGGGCCAAACGCGTGCCACCTCGTTGGTTGGGCTCGAGGTCTCGCTTCGAGCGGGCGGGGCGTCCGAGCGAGCCGCGGCCGCCGCGCGCGTCGAGCATCTGAATGCGAGTCCCGGGAGTCGTGGTGACCCGTGGTTTGCCGCGATCGCAGGGGACATCGACGTCCGCTGCCCGGCGCCTTAGGCGACGGCGTCTCGATCGAGCTCGATCAAGGTGATCTCAGCCGGCGCGGCGATGCGCATCGGTGGCCCCCAGTACCCAGTCCCCGAGCTGACGTAGATCTGCGAGTCGCCCCGTCGGTGCAGACCCGACACGAACGGCTGCACCATGCGCGTGAGAACCCCAAAGGGAAAGATCTGGCCGCCGTGGGTGTGTCCCGAAATCTGAAGGTCCACCCCGTGCGCGTGCGCTTCGTCGAACTGCACGGGCTGATGCGCGAGGAGGACCACGGGCTTGCTCGAGTCCCGCCCCTCCATGGCGCGCGCCATGTTCGCGCCGTGACCGTTTCCGAACTGGTGTGCCGTCCAGTCGTCGACCCCGGCGACGTGAATCGCTTCCCCGTCCTTCGTGAGCTCAACGTGCTCGTTGCGCAGGACTCGGATTCCCATTTCTCGTAGGAAGGTCAGCCAGGAATCCGCCCCCGAGTAGTACTCGTGGTTGCCGGTGACGAAGTACGTGCCGAGCTTGGCGCGGATCTCTGCGAGTGGCGCCACGGCATGCCCCAGGTCTTCTACCGAGCCGTCGATGAGGTCGCCGGTGATCGCCACGATGTCGGGCTCGAGCGCGTTGACTTTGCGTACGACGTCGTCGACAAAATCGCGGCCAATCGTCAAGCCGACGTGCATGTCGGTAAGCTGGACGATACGCAGCCCGCTGAGGGATTCCGGCAGCTTCTTCAGGCGGATCGGCACCCGCTTCACTTCGACCGGCCGAATTGCCGACCAGACACCCCAGCCCGACAGTGCAAACCCAAACGCGCCAACGCCACCGGCAAGGAGCTGCGCAAGAAACTCCCGGCGCCCGCCGTCGACTGAAGCGAAGCTCGCGTACTTGACCCAGCTCCAGCGCGCGAGCTCGCCGCCCCAGAGCAGGACGAGCAAGAGGAACATCGAGCCCATCCAGACGTACCCGACCCACGACACGGGAATCGCGACGTTCCGAGGCAAGGTGCGCCAGGCCAGCATCGATGCAGGAATCGAGAGGGCGAGGACGATCAGCGCGACCGTCGCGAGCTGCCGCCACGGCGACGGCCACATCGGGTCGCGAATCAGACGCGCCCACAGGTAATAGTGGGTGCCGAGCGTCAGACCGAAGATGACGCCGAAGAAGATGAGGATGCGACCGAGCGACATGGAACGCTGACTACGTTCGCATAAGGATGCGGCGAGAGGACGTCAAGTCGCCGCTTGGCCCGGGGTCGAGGGATCGGGCGAGTCGTAGCGTTTCTTGCTCTCTTCGAGGTGATCGAGGAGCCGCTGCCGTATTTCGGGGTGTGTCAGCGAGACGATGCGCGCGGCCAAGAACGCCGCGTTTTTCGCTCCGTCGATTCCGACCGTAGCGACCGGGACTCCAGGCGGCATTTGGACCGTGGCAAGCAGCGCATCGACGCCCTGGAGCGCGCCCGATGCGATCGGCACGCCAATGACCGGGCGCACCGTGTGCGCGGCCACGACGCCCGCGAGATGAGCGGCCATCCCCGCGCACGCGATGAAGACCTCGACACCTTGCTTTTCCGCCGCGGCGATGTACTCGGCGGTCTCGCGCGGTGTCCTGTGCGCCGACAACACCCGCACGTCGCTCGGGATGCCCAAGCTGTCGAGGACATCGCGGCCCTTGAGGACCACCGGCAGGTCACTTGGGCTGCCTGTCAGGATGGCGACGACGGGGGTATCGTTCTTGCTTAGTTTGCGGCTCGTCATGTGGCCTCTCGGGAGCAACGGCTTCTAGCGCAAAGCCGACCGGGCGTCACCCCGCTTGGGGGCCCCAAAAAGGGCCTAACCGCCCTTTACCCAATCGCGCGGTCGGCCTATAACCGCGCCCAGCTATGAACGGAGAGTCGGGCAATCTCAGTCGCAGCGTCGTGTGGGCCGCCTTGGTGGCCATCTCGCTGCTCCATGTTTTCCCTCAGCGTGCGAAGGCCGAAGAGGTGCCAGCGGAAGAGGCGCCCCCAACGTCCTCTCAAGAGGCGCTTGCCGAAGCCCAAGGTGAGGGGACAGTCGCAGACTTGATCACCGCGCCCGGCGGAGTCCCCGCAGAGCCGACCGATGCCGATGCGGCGGTCGAGGCCGTGAAGGCGAGCATGGCCAGGGTTGAGGAACAGGAAGTGGCTGGCATCGATGAAAGCTACATCATCGAGTTTGGCGACACCTTCGATTGGGTGCGCATGGTGTCGGGCGAATGGCTCAAGGGCGAGATGAAGCGCATGCGCGATGACAATCTCGAGTTCGACAGCGACAAGCTCGACATGCAGAACATCGACTTCGCCGACGTCACCCACGTCCACTCGCCCGTGGTCAACACTTATGTCTTCGACGACCGCATCTCCGCCACGGGCCTCGCGGTCATCACGCCCGACAAAGTTATCATCGAGACCGAAGAGGGCACCAAGACGTTTCCTCGGAGCGAGCTCGAGTCGATCGTTGCGGGCGGCGAGCGAGAAAAAGACTGGTGGTCGATGAAGCTCCGGTTCGGTCTGACGCTCAACAAGGGCAACACCGATCAGCTCACCTACGACATCAAGTTCAACGTCAGGCGCGAAGACCGGTTGACGCTATTGGATCTCAATTACAATACGACCTTTGGCCGTACGGGCGGCGTCCAGAACGTGAACCGTCATCTTGGCGAGTTCGACTTCAAGGTGTTTCTCTCGAGCCGATGGTTCGTCGTGCCCGCCTTTGGTCAGCTTTTCAACGACCGTTTCCAGAACATCAAGTTTCGAGCCACGCCTGCCGCGGGTGCGGGTATTCACATCATCGATGCCTCCAAGGTCACGTGGGACTTCGTGACGGGCATCGGTTATCAGTACTTGAATTACCTCGACGCGACGCTCTTGACGGGGACGTCCAACCCGCAGAACGACGCGTTCGTTCCCCTCTACACCTACGCCGATTTCGACATTACAGGAGACATCGACCTCACCCTCAGTTGGCTCACCAACCTCGTCGTTACGACCATTGGCAACACCAACCATACGGGCAAAGCCGACCTGGCGATCGAGCTGACGAGCGTCATCGACCTCGACGTCGCATTCCTTTACCTGCGCACCGAAGAGCCGGCGCCGCCGCCTGATCCAATGGCGCCAGCGATCAAGAAGAACGACTACCAGCTCGTCGTCGGCATCAGCCTCGAGCTCGGCTAGCTCTCTTCGCCGTCCGCCTCTTTCTTCTTCTGTTCCTGGTGTTGCTTGACCTCGGCCTCGAGCTCAGCGCGCCGGGCTTCGAGCTCGCTGACGCGGGCCTTCGAGGCTGCTTTGCCGGCCTCTCCGGTTTCGTTCTTCTTGAGCGTGTCGATCTCCTCGACGACATCCTCCAGCTGCTGCTCGGCCCTGCCTTCCTTCTCGGCGAGGTCGGCTTTGTCGAACATGCGTTCCTCGGGGCGCGATTCGTCGGCGGCCGGCGGCTTGGACGGGGTTGCTCGTGGCACCTCGGGAATGAAAGCGTGGTCGGCCGAGAGCTGGCGCTGATTCATGAAAGTCGGTGAGACGATCTCGATGCCGGTTCGGTGAAGCGCATCCAACATGCTCTCCCGCAACTTGGATTCCGCGCTGACGAGGTACTTCACATCTTCGAGAAACCCGGCGACTTGGTAGGTGATCGAGAAGTCACCAAGCTCGAGCACGAACACGAACGGCTCGGTGAGCCCGGCGTCGCCCGCCGCTTCGACCAAGCAGTTCTCGATTCTCTCTCGAGGCACGTCGTAGCCCAGTGAAACCGTCGCGGCGATGAAGGTCCCCGAGGGGCGCACCACCGTCACTGGGTTGTTGATGAGGTAGAGGTTTGGAAGCGTGGTGAGGTTCCGTCGCTCGGTTTGGATTTCAGTGCGCAGCAGCCCGAGCTCCGACACCCGCCCCCGATGCCCGTCCACGACGATGAAATCACCCGGCTTGAAGTTCCGAATCGACCGCAGCATCAGCCCGGCCATCGCGTTGCCGAGCAACGTCGTAGACGACAGAGCGATCGCGGCTGTCACCAAGATCCCCAACAGGCTCAGCAACTGCCCGCGCGGAGCATCTCCAATCGGGAGCTCGAGGATCACCATGATCAGGAAGACCCCAGCCAGTGCGGCGATCAGGAGCTGCTGCGAAATCCGGCTGCCCGAGGTGGGCGCCTGCCGTTTCATCACGACGCGGTACGCAGCCCATACGACCACGATGCCGATGAGCAGCGTGATTAGAACCGGGAGCCAGTCGCGGAGGAGCGCGGGGATCCATTCGAGGTAGTCCATGGGTCTGATGAGAATCGCACATAGCCGCGGAACGAGGAACCTCTGTCGCGGGGCATCGGGACCCGGAGACTACCGTAGTGGCGGCCCTTGATCACCAGTGCCAGTGCCAGTGCCAGCCCGTAGAGGCGATGCTCCGCATCGTCCACGGGCCTTCGGTGCCAGCGAAGCCCCGTGGCGAC
>Ga0209567_10001318_pt1 | contig 12906 bp, 15 predicted proteins | sample COG_12_FD_184756 | JGI IMG/M metagenome (GOLD analysis project Ga0209567, IMG submission 184756) | Pelagic marine sediment microbial communities from the LTER site Helgoland, North Sea, for post-phytoplankton bloom and carbon turnover... | ecosystem: Environmental > Aquatic > Marine > Neritic...
ATCCTTATCCCGCTCATCTGGTCAGTCACCAGCAGCTGCCGGATGGTACTGACCTGGTGATACGGCCGATCCGCCCCGAGGATGCTGAAATCGAGCAGACCTTCGTCCGCAAACTTTCAGAGCGGGCGAAATATTTCCGCTTTATGCAGTCCATTAACGAACTCACCCCGCAAATGCTGGCCCGTTTTACACAAATCGATTACGACCGGGAAATGGCCCTTATCGCCGTGGTAGAGGTGGGTGGCCGGGAAACTGAAATCGGTGTAGCACGCTATATCTCCAACCCGGATGGCAAGAGCTGTGAGTTTGCCATTGTGGTTGCCGATGACTGGCAGCAGCAGGGCATCGCGCACCGTCTGATGCAGAAACTCATTGAGACGGCGCGTAGCCATGCACTGCAGCTTATGGAAGGTGAGGTATTAAGCAGTAACCAGGAAATGCTGAGTCTTGCTGCCGAGCTGGGCTTCAGCATCGCATCGAGTGAGGTCGAGCGAAATATCAAACATGTCAGCCGGCGCCTGTAACAACTTGTCCAGCGTCTGTGTCGTACCAAGGGAAAAGCCACATCGACGACCGTGAATCACAGATTGCAGACTGGAAGCGCAAGGCCAGGGCAGCGGCGAAAAGCAGAAAAATGCGCAATCTCTACATCATCACGCTCCACCCGGAAGTCTTGGCTCGCAAGGAATTTCGCGACGCCAATCCGAACTATATCGAGGGGATGCCCTGTGTGTATGTCGGCATCACGATCCACGATCCCGGCGACCGCTATAAGCAACACAAGACAGGATACAAGTGCAGTAAGTATCCGCGAAAGTTCGGCGTGGAACTGGCTATGGAACTTATGGAAGGCTTTGAGGAAACGGCTTTAACGGATAAAGAAAAGGAGCCTGCACTGGCCGACTGGTTGCGTGACCAGGGTTATGCTGTATGGCAGAACTGAAACCTGGACCCCCTGATTACCCAGTTTGATTATCAGTCTTTTCTTCAGTCTCCAACTCTTCCGATTCGTCTTCCCAGCTGTATTTTTTCGGGGGGGGTGCAGGGTCATGGTTTTTGAGCAGCATCGCCAGGGCAACGCCGATAGCCGCGCCGAAGAAATGTGACTCAAAGGAAACACCGGGTCTGGTTGGGAAAATACCCCAGATCATACTGCCGTACAGGAAAAATACGATCATGGAAAGTATGATAGCGCGCTTGTCCCAGCGCAGTACTCCTATCGTAAAAACAAAGAACATGATGCCAAAAGTAAGGCCGCTTGCGCCAATATGATAGGCACTGCGGGCAAACAGCCAGACACCCAAACCGGTTCCCAGATACAGCACAGGGACAACAATTCTTGCCGACCTCGGGTAACCGTAAAGGAGTGCCGTGCCCAGGATAATGAGTGGTGCAGTATTGGAGAACAGATGGGATAACGAGCCATGAATCAGGGGCGCCATCACGATACCCGTGAGTCCGCTGACGCGCAGCGGATAAACACCATAGTGCACAAAGTCCAGGCCCAGGATGATTTCAATCAGTTTTATGACCCAAAGGATTAGCGCAAACAATGCCACCAGCACGAATGAGCGACGCAGCCGGGTGTTGTCATCTTTCAGGGAATCGGGATCAGGCTGCATATAAAGAGGTGCGGAGGTAGGCTAATATCATCTAATTGGCCACGGAAGGCACGGAAATATGATTGTTTAATTCCGTGCCTTCCGTGGCTGAATTCAGCGCTGTTGGGTCGGGGACGCGGTTAAGTGAGGTCCATTCCCCGGCCCTCTTTGATTTCAATTGGTTTTAATAATAATACCACAGGCGTCGCGTGCACCACCGGCACAGCCCTTCTTGAGATCGCTCTCCTGGTCGCAGTAGGTGTCTTCATTGGTATGGATGATGAAACTGCTGCCGTCCGCATCAAACAGGCTGAGACGGCCCGCTGACAAAGTTACCCGGTTGCTCGTATGCTTCATGGAGCCCCTGCCGTTCTTTACCTCGATATTGATGAGATCGCCCATATGATACGGGTGATTGATGTCTGTTGCGGGAACAGTGTCACCCGCGCTGTCCGGACGCGTCTGCCCGAACGGCCCTGGATCGTGATGACCCTTGGCAGCGCCACAGGGTTCGCAGGCGGCCGTTTCATGAATGTGAACGGCATGTTTGCCATCGGACAAGCCCTCGACTTTGAGATGGATGCTGACTTCCTTGATGCCTTCGTCAGTCCTCTCTTCCCTGAGTGTCGCTTGCCCCGAAATGCCGGCGTCCGTGCAGCCCTTGATGTCGGCGGTGGCCTTGAGTTTGGCCGCATGACCGGTTAGCGAATAGCAGGCCAATGCAGTCGCAGCGAACAGGGTAACCCAGTCAGGACGGGTAAATTTTAGTGGTGTGTCGATCATCAGTGACTCCTCCTTACGATTTTGGCTCGAAAAGTTCAACCCCCCGGACACTTGGCGTCAGAATTGTTATTGAGGGGAGGGGAAAGCGGCTCTGACACCACTTATTAATAGTGCAAAAAGGGGGCGGTTACAAATAAATACATGAAAAATATCCGTGTTGACCCTGGCTTGTTGATGGTTATTGCCGGTTCATCTGCTGTGTAAATTCGAAACTGAAGTAGTCGCCAAGCGCTTCCCGCATCTGGGGGACGGAAATGCTGCGTCCCCAGGGTGGCGTGGCCCAGACCTGACAAATCATGGTCATGACTTCCGCTTGCTCATCCGACTTCAGAAACAGGGTTTTAAAGAATCGCCTGATGCCGGGAGCGGACACCCATTCCTCACCGTCTCCCGCGTTGGTAATCAGAAAAGTGTCAGGCTGTATATCCTGCGGGCCAAGATTCCTGACTCTGAATTGGCAGTTTACGCTGTATTCATCGACGCCGCCCACCGGTTTGCCCTGTTGAAATTTGATATGTGCGCTGCCGCTCGGGATGGTCAATTTTTGCTTGAGCACCAGCTTCGAGCCTTTGGGTATTATGAAGGCAAATGAATCGACGTCGTACGTGGCAGGGGTACGGCACCCGGCCAGAACGATGACAAAAACCAGCAAAGACCTTATCTTCATGACAGGTAATCCCCGCGCCCTGATCCCCCTCTATCGTTTCGGGCCAGGGTATATCATTGAGTGAAAGAACATTCCTGTTTAGTATACATCCTGTGAGCAAAACAGTTTTTATCTACCTGACCGTGCTGGTGGGATTATTCACCTATCTACTGTACAGATATCATGAGTCACAGCCGCCGGATCAGCAACAGATCGAGCGCTGTAACGAACTGGTCAGTCAGATGCCTGAGCGCAGCGAGGAAGAGATTAACCGCAGTATTAACACATTCCTTGAATGCCTGGCAGACTGATTTACGGGCTCAGCCATCGTCCAGGGTCGACAGGTAACTCAACATGTCATGCGCCTGAGCCTCACTGATCTCTTCGAATAGCGCCTTGTCATCGGGATCATCGTCGTGCAGGCGTTTCCCGCTGCGGAATTTTCGGAATTGCCGTCGCAGGTATGCTGAATGCTGTCCAGCCAGCGGGGGGATCTGCCTGGCCGGTTTGCCATAGCCGTCTCGCGCGTGGCAGCTGCCGCACTCTTGCTGGTACAACTGCTCACCAGCCTGGATGTTGCCGTCCAACCTGGCGATGTTGATGACCCGTTTGCTCTGTTGCAGACGGGCAAAGGCATCGAAGTTGTCTTCGTCAATCGGCGGCAGTCTGGTTGGCAACTCGATTTGCTCCAGGTAGGCCGCAACCGAGACCAGGTCTTCTTCGGGCAGTTCGCGCTCCGAGGTATAGGGCAGCATAGGGATGTTGAGCCGGACACGGGTCTTGAAGTCGCGCAGTTGCTTGGCGATATAACCCTGTGGCAGACCGGCCAGACGCGGGTATTCGCCGTCGGGCATGCCTTCACCGAACTCACCGTGGCAGGCGGCGCAGGTTTCGTTGATCTCCTGTCCGTATCCGAGGTCGATACTGACGGCTTCGCCGTCGGTGGGCTCCGCAGCCATACCTGACTGACCGTGCAACACGATCCCGGCGATGAAAAAGACCGTGGCAATACCGCTTAGTTGTTTCGATTTCATTTTTTATGGCAGGCTGAAATAAAAACACGCACCCTTGTCAGGTGTCCCTTCCGCCCATATCCGGCCGCCATGTCGAAAGATGACGCGTTGAACAGTGGCCAGGCCGACACCGGTGCCCGGGAATTCCGCCTCACCGTGGAGGCGACTGAATGGCCTGAACAGTTTGTCAACATACGCCATGTCAAACCCCACGCCATTGTCACAGAGGCAATAGACGATTCCATTGTCCTCTTTCTTCGAGTTGAAAACGATCTCGGCGTTATCCTTTTTTGCGGTGAACTTCCATGCGTTGCTGATCAGGTTATGCAGTGCAATATTCAGCAAGCTGGAGTCACCCACAGCGCGTAGACCGGGTTGTATTTGAAAAGTGACCGAACGCCCGGGATTCTCATCGGCAAGTTGCTGTGCAAACTTCTGCGCAATTTCGCTGAGATCCGTTTCGCGATTGGCGATATCCCCGCGGGTAATGCGTGACAGCTCTAGTATATCGTCAATGAGCTGTGCCATATGTTTGCCGGCACTGATGATTCTCTCCAGATCATTTTTCTCACTTTTTTCGAATTTGTCACGGCCGTCTTCGAGAAGAAGCTGACTGAAACCGATAATAGACCGCAATGGAGTGCGCAGATCATGCGCGATGGAGTAGCTGTAGGACTCCAGCTCCTGATTGCTGGTTTCCAACTCCCGGGCGCGCTGATCCAGCAACACCGTGTTGTGCAGCGCATCCCAGTACTCCTTGTTGAGACGCCTGGCGACGCCAAACATAAACACACAGTACGTCAAGAACAGCAAGGAAACAGCGTAGGTTTCCGCGGTCTGTAAAAAAGCCGCAGCTGTCGGCGGCAATAACAGGAGCGCCAGATAAACCATTATGAGATCCCGACGTATTGAGAGTATCGTTATTGCGCCGGCCGAGATACCCGCGGTAGTCAGCAGGGTCAGCATGGCGGTCAACTCCAGCCCATAGTCAAGTACCGTGTGTGCGCAGAAAGCGCCCCAGACACCGGCTAACAGCAGTGTCGAGGCGCTGAAGCCGGACAGCCAGGCACTCGGTTTGCGACTATACAGCGTTTTGAACTTCACAATCAGCCAGGTACGTAATGCAACTGCCACAAGTATCGTCAACCCTGCAAGCACTGCGATGCTGCGATGATCATTTGCGTAATCGGAAAAACCGATAACAACGGCGTATAGCACAAGATAAACCAGGCTGGACGTCTGTGATCGACGTGCCAAATCTTCATCGGCAAGGTGTTGCAGCGAAACGTGGTGTTGTAAAGCGCCGTCCATTGCTTTTTACTGTTATTTCATTCCGGCGGAGTGTCGCAGGGTGTGGGGGCAAACTGTCCATTCGCTTCCAGCGTCTCGTTGAAACCGAACAGCCGCATGTCCGTCATGCGTTGGGGGTAAAGAATACCATTCAGATGATCACATTCGTGTTGTACCACTCTGGCGTGGAAATCACCGGCTTCGCGTTCAATGACATTACCCTGCTGATCGAATCCCGAATAGCGGATATATGAATAGCGGGGCACCACACCGCGAAGGCCCGGTACGCTCAGGCAACCTTCCCAATCGTCATTTATTTCGTCAGACAGTGGCTTGATAAGCGGATTTACCAGAACCGTTTCAGGCACAGCATCCACATCGGGATAGCGGGTATTGCTATCGAATCCGAACACCACCACACGCAGCCCAACACCTATTTGCGGTGCGGCGAGACCCGCGCCGTCTTGCGCCTGCATGGTCTCCATGAGATCCCGCACCAGTGCATGGAGTTCCGGTGTATCGAATGCCGCTACCGGCTCGGCGATCGCCAGCAAGCGGGGATCACCCATATACAAAACTTGTCGTACAGCCATATGCGTACCTCAGTTGCAGAGTCAAAAGGACCCGGTGACGCATCGCAATATTAACAATTCTACGCTGATACCGCCCCCTCGATTGTGTCGTCGGGCGGGTTGCCGCTAGTCTGGCATCACACTGGCAGGGGATCTGACCGTCGATGCCTCAGGGAGCGAGCGCCACCTCAGTGTCGCTTCCATGCCGGTGCCCGGCAACTGCGCCTTGTTTGCATTTAACGGTGTGCAGGAGCCACGGCGCCATCGAACACGGACCCTGTTTGCTTGTTTCTACATTCGATAGTCATGCTACGTTTCAGGCCCGATTCCCCGTAAACCCCATATTCAACACCTGCTACGAGCACACCTGTGCCACCGGTTTTATCGAGAATCTCGAATCCTTTTTCGTCGCAAATTTGACCGGCCTTTTCATAGCACAGACTCCAGTTAAGGTGGTCCGCTGAACAGTCAATACTGTAGCCCCGTTGGCCTTCGGCTATATCAATTTCTTTGGAGGTCACGCATGCGCTTAGCAACATGACGAGGAATATCGGGAATGCTGATTTCATATCATGTTTCGCTCTTACGATAACTGACTGTCGCTTTGTGCCGTCATGGCAATCCTGTTGCAGTGCCTACTGCACCGTGAAGCTGCCGGCTTGGCACAGCCGGCTGCGGTTAGAGCAACGATGCCGGATACAGCGAGCAATTAAGGGGGGTGCTTGGGCGCATCTGCTTATGCTTTCCTCGACAGCTGTTGATGGTTTCGAAAATGATACCGCTGCCCGGGGAAGACGACCAGTGCTGTGCTCATTAATTTGCAAACACCGCAAATTGGCGGAAAAATTGCGCTCCGGGCGTACGATGAGTGACAATTCATTGCACTAATACCATCAGCTACTCTGACGCCATTGACCCTGGCTTTGACTGCGCTGCGCCGACAGCAGTTATTTTGCCGGGATCAGTGCTTGGGCGATCAGGAATACCGATGTATTTCAGCATTTTGAAATGCTTTGAGTGTGCGGGATCATGCTGCGTTATTCGTCTCACAGAAGGTAAAGGATGACTGCTCTGAAGGTCAGTATGCGATACAGGCTGGTATGGGTAGCCATTGCCTTGTCAATTCTGTTCTGGCTTGGCGACAGCCTACTTGACGGCATTTTCTTTGAAAATACCGGCTATTTCAGTGAACTCTGGCCGGATGAACCCAAAGAGCTGTGGATGCGCTGCCTGCTGGTCAGCGGCATCATGCTGTTCGGGATGTTTGCGCAAATCACGTTCAACCGGCGGGAGCAAGACCGTCAGCAACTGCTGCTGGCCGGCGCCGTGCTGCAACATTCCAACGATGCCATTCTGGTTTCGGATGCGGAAATGCGCATCGTCGACGTCAACCCTGCATTTGAACGGACGACGGGCTACAGCCGGGAAGAGGTGCTCGGCAAGAACCTGAGACTTTTCAGTTTCAGCGAACACGACAACGATTTCTTCCGGGCATTCTGGGACCAGCTGACGCGAACCGGCAGCTGGGAGGGTGAAATCCACGACCGCAGAAAGAGCGGCGAGGTCTACCCCAAATGGATGAGCGTGACCACCATCAGCGATTCGGCAGGCGACATCAGTCATTATGTCGCCAATTTTCGTGATATCTCCGAGATCAAGGCGACCGAGAAACGGCTCGAGCATCTTGCCCATTATGACACCCTGACCGATCTTCCAAACCGCAGTCTTCTCATCGTTCGCCTCGAACAGGCGTTGAGTCTGGCCCACCGCAACCACTGGACCTTGGCGGTCATATTCATCGACCTGGATCATTTCAAGGAGGTTAACGACAGCCTCGGTCACAGCACCGGCGATCGCCTGCTGACGGAAGTCGGCAAACGCCTGCTCCATTGTGTGCGGGAAAGCGATACGGTGGCGCGCCTGGGTGGTGACGAGTTTGTCATCGTTCTGGACAATGTCGCTAACCCGGGCGTCGTATCTGAAATACTCGGTAAACTCAAGGACGCGCTCGGCCGCCCTGTCTGTCTGGATGGCTACGAACTGTTCGTGACGGCAAGCATGGGTATCAGCCTTTTTCCCGGGGACGGCCAGGAAGCGGAGGTGCTGTTACGCAACGCCGACTCGGCCATGTATCACGTCAAGAAAGAAGGTCGCAATCACTGGGGTTTTTACTCGGAAAGAATGAACGAGCAGTCGCGTCGCCGTCTGCATCTGACCAGCGGCCTGCGCCACGCTATCGAGAAAAATCAGTTTTCGCTGGTTTACCAGCCCCAGCTCGCGCTTGCGACCCGGAGTGTGTGTGGCGCGGAAGCGCTGGTTCGCTGGGAACACCCGGAACTGGGCATGATCAGTCCGCTCGAATTTATCCCCTTGGCGGAGGATACCGGGATCATCGAGGAAATCGGCGAATGGGTGCTGCATGAGGTGTGTCGGCAAATCGTGGCCTGGTGTGATAAAGGCTTGTGCCTGCCGCGAATATCGGTAAACGTGTCGGCCCGCCAGTTCAAGAGTACAAACTTTATCGAATGCGTCGAACAGCTGTTGCAGGAACACCGCCTGGCGCCAGGCTGTCTGGATCTCGAGATCACCGAAAGCCTGTTAGTCCGTACCGATGCGCGCCTGTTGAACGACATGCAGCGGCTGTGTGATATCGGTGTCGTGTTTTCCGTCGATGACTTCGGTACCGGCTATTCCTCGTTGAGTTACCTGAAACGTTTCCCCATCTCCATGATCAAGGCAGACCGGTCCTTTGTGCGCGATATACCCGACGACAGGGACGACATCGAAATCACCGCCGCCATCATCTCCATGTCCCACAAACTCAACATCCGGGTCATTGCCGAAGGTGTGGAAACGCTACAACAGCTGGCCTTTCTCAGCGAGCAGGGCTGCGATGAAATACAGGGTTACCTGTGCAGCCCGCCCTTGTCGCAGGCGGCGTTCGAGGCGTTTATCAAAAAACCGGAGCTTTCATTCCTGCAACAGGCGTAAGCTGGCCCCTCAACAGCCGGGAATACCGATGGGACCCGGGGCGTCAGGCAAGGCACAACAACCCGCAATAACGGACAACACAACAACAATTAGGATGATCTTAACGAGTTTTGACATCTTTTAGTTACACTCCTTTCTTTGCTGGCCACGCAGTTTCGAGCGCACCAGATTGATATGCAGTCGCAGGTCATAGAGTTCATCGACGTAGGATAAAGGCACATGGACCTTGCGTACTTCCTCTTCAATGGCTTCCAGTCTGGCACGCAGGCCTTGCAGCGTTTCATCGGACTCCCGCCCGGGGTGATCGATGTCGAGCGCCTGCAGTTCCCGGTACCAGCGATAGATCTTCTTTCGCACCCGCCAACGGTAGGCGGGTGGCATGATCTTGAAAAACGGGATAAGCAACGTCACCAGCGGTACCAGCATGACCTTCAGGCGGTCGATGAGATTGGCCGTCCAGAAAGATAAATAGCGCTGCAGAAAGGGGGGACCGTGTTTGAAATAGCGGGCTGCATCATCATCGAGCGGAAAGTCCAGGTTGTCGGCGTTGGGGAATTCCCCCGGTTTTTCAAACAGGTCGCCACCGCCGTGCACCCTGGTGGCAATCTGCAGTAACAGGCTCAGCAGCGCGGGATGAAAATCCTCCCTCGTCACCAGATTGGCGGATGCCGCGAGCAGGGCGGTGTCCCGCGGTGGGATGTTGGCGTGCAGATCGATAACCCCCTCCGGCAGCATGATGCGGGACAGATAATGGTGCCTGTGCGTATAGGCCGTTGCGCGCGCAAAGGACATCAGGCGGATATCCTCTTCGCGCAGCAAATTCTGAATTAAGGTTGACCGGGGCGAGGCGACAAAGAAGGCAGCATCGATGCGTCCTTGCAACAACGCCTCGGCTGCCGCGCGATTGCCCAATGACAACAGGTCGCTGGATTTCACATCAAATTGATTTTCCCCCAGCAACGTCAACGCGACTGCGCGGGTGCCGCTGTCTTCCGCGCCGACAGAAAGGCGTTTTTGAGCAAACCCGGTCAGCCGGTCTATGACCTGATCACCGCGGTAAAACACCCACAGTGGTTCGAAATACAGACTGGCCAGTGAAACAATACCGCCAGACGCGGCCTGCGCACCCACACCGCCCTGGACAAAGGCGAGATCGACATCCGAGGATTCATCCTCGAGCAGGCGTATATTTTCAATAGAACCGGCAGTTCGGCGGATCTGCAGTTCAATGCCTTCCGCCGCCAGCAATTCACGATAACGTTCAGCGAAAAGGAAATAAGCACCGTCTTCCTGGCCGGTTGCGATCACCACCGTCCTCGGCGCTGCGGGGTTTACAAACTGCCAGGCAATCAGGAAACCGACGAGTGTAACAACAACGGCTGGTGCAAACGTCATTAATCGCATGCCAAAATGATACCCTGATGTCGATTAGCGTGTCATTGTCTAATAATTCGGCAGACGCCAGCGATTGATCGAGTTGGCGTAGTAGGTCAAGACATCCTCCGCATCAGCTGCGGCACGCAGCAGCCCGTCGCGCTGTTCCAGCATCTTACGCGCACACAGCGTGGTCAGCGCGTTGGACAGCACGCCCTCGCAGGCGCCGGCTGCAATCCGAATGGGGGCGCCCTGTTCGCGCAGCCGGTCAATTTTCTCCAGTGCACAGGTTTTTATCGCCAGTGGACTTTTCCAGTCATTCTGATGTTCCAGTACCACGCTTGCCAGCAGTGGCACCGGCAGCACCGGCACAACGTCCGCGATGCGTTCCATTAACTCATTTGCCAGCCGGCCGACTTCCACGAATCGTGATTCCTGTTCGAGACGGTTAAACTCAACCCGCCTGTCCTGACTCCAGTCCTGTACCGACAGAGGTTCTCCGAAGTTGACGCTCGCATAGCCAAAGCGCCGCCAGCGGTCGCGCCGCGAAAGTATCAATTGCTTGAACAGAAAGCGCAGGGAGGTTTTGATCACAAATCCGGCACTGCGCCTTTCAGCGTCACGGTCGAGCTTTCGCAGCAGGCTGCGGTCCTCGATCACGCGGTCGTAATTGATGCCAACCGGAACGAACACTATTTCGCGGTCACTCGCCGGCTGGTAGTCACGCAGCATGTAATCGAGAAAGCCGAGCTTGGCTTCGCGCATGGCGCCATCGCGGGTCAGGCCGCCCTCGGGAAATACGGCCTGGCAGACACCGGCGCGCGTGGCCATCTGTACGTAGCGTTCCAGTACCCGGCGATACAGTGCATCGCCCGAGCCGCGACGGACAAAGAAGGCGCCCATGGCTCGAACCAGCGTTTGCAGCGGCCAGATCTGTGCCCATTCGCCAACGGCGTAGGATAGAGCGGTTCTTTCTGCGGCAAGAAAGGCAACCAGGATGTAGTCCATGTTGCTGCGGTGATTCATGACGAATACCACGCTGGCATCCGGATTGACGGATGCCAGCCGGTCTTCGTCGTGGAAACCCACCCGTACTCGATAGATCAGACGGGCGATGCGCCTGGCGATCCAGTAGCCGACCCGGAAGTAGACGTAGGCGTTGAAGGAGGGGACGATTTCCCTGGCATAGGCGTTTGCCTTTGCCTGTGCCACTTCGCGCGGCATGTCGTGTTCACGGGCGTAGTCCCGGACTGTGGACTCAACTTTCTCGTCGTGACAGAGCTGGTCGATGAGGATCTGCCGGCGCGTCTGCTGGAACGGGCGTACTTCGATATCGAGCCGGGTGTTGAGTTCGTCGATGACACGGTTGATACGCCGCCGCAGGTACCAGCGCACACTCGGAATCAATACACGGTCCAGCAACAGCGCCAGTGACAGCAGGACAAGCAGCACAACCAGCCACACCGGCAGGGTGATGCCGCTATCCATGCCAGGCGTCGCCCGGTAGTGTTGGCCCTGGCGGCAAGAGCGTTGTCAATCCGGCCTGACCGGACGCTTGTTACCATTATCATCCACGGCGACATAGGTGAACGTGGCTTCCGTCACCTTGAAGCGCTCTGCCTGGTCAGGATTTCCGCGCAGTATCGGGTTGATCCAGACTTCCAGCCGTACGGTAATTGATGTGTTGCCAATGCGTACCAATTCACCATAGCAGCATACCACGTCGCCGACATTGACCGGCTTGATGAACTTGATTGAGTCCACGGCCACGGTGACGACGCGCCCCTGAGCCGTTTCCTTCGCGAGGATGCTGCCACCGATGTCCATCTGCGACATAATCCAGCCACCGAAGATATCGCCGTTCGGGTTGGTGTCCGACGGCATGGCAAGGGTTCGGAGCAGTGCCTCGCCACAGGGTTGTGGCTGGGTGTCCGTCATAGTATGGGGTCCCCGGCGGGCCATTATGGAAAATTAAGTTAATGGGTTTGGATAACAAAACTCAATCATTCTAACTGTTTTCGTTCCGTTTACCCATGGAAGCCACAATCAATCGTGTGATCATTGACCATACCGACTGCCTGCATGAATGCATAACAGATTGTTGTGCCGACGAACTTAAAACCGTGCGCTTTGAGCGCTTTACTCATTGCATCGGATTGCGCCGTATTTGCCGGGACTTCCTCCACTGCTTTCCACGTATTCGCTACAGGCTCTCCATCAACAAACTGCCAAAGGAAATCGCTGAAACGGCCTTCCTGCTCTTTCAGCTCGAGATATTGACGGGCATTGATAATTGTCGATTCCACTTTGAGGCGATTTCGCACAATACCGGGATCTTTCAGCAGGCTGTCGATCTTGCGCTTGTCATAGAGCGCAATCTTTTTCGGATCAAAGCGATCGAACACTTTACGGTAATGCTCACGTTTTCTCAGTATCGTAATCCAGCTCAATCCCGCCTGTGCCCCCTCCAGGATGAGCATCTCGAACAATTTCCGGTCATTATAGACAGGTACGCCCCATTCTCTGTCGTGGTATTTCACATAGAGCGGGTCGCCGCTTACCCAGCCGCAACGTGTAACGGGTTTGGTCATGGCGTGACAATCCTGAATCGGAAAATAGCGGCTACAGTGTATCGG
>Ga0209567_10001319_pt1 | contig 12892 bp, 14 predicted proteins | sample COG_12_FD_184756 | JGI IMG/M metagenome (GOLD analysis project Ga0209567, IMG submission 184756) | Pelagic marine sediment microbial communities from the LTER site Helgoland, North Sea, for post-phytoplankton bloom and carbon turnover... | ecosystem: Environmental > Aquatic > Marine > Neritic...
CTGGGACCAGAACCAGAACCGCGGCAAAGTTAGAAATGTGGAGCCTTCTGCCTCTGAAACGCCCACAGATGACCAGGCCAAGGAGCCGGTCGGTACACTTGATTATTTAGACGGCGGCGTCGGCCAGGTCAAACTGACCCGGAAAATTACGACCATCGGAACAGATCCCACGTCCGACATCGTAATCAGCGGTCTGCTGATGGATCCAACCGCAGCTACCATCAACAAAACCCCTGAGGGCTTTTGCTTTAATTACATCGGTGGGCGGCCCCGACCTAAAATCAATGATGAGCCTGTTAAAGGCTCAACTTTCCTGGCGGTTTCCGACATCATCCAAATCGGTTCGTCCCGGCTGCAGTTCTCGATCGAAGATCAATAAGTTGGGTTCAGGGTTACTCGATTGCGAATTGGGGATTGCGGTCTCGCACCCGCCCGCCTCGCCTTGCGTCTCGCATGGCGGGCGTGGTGGCGGGCGTGGGATTATCGCAGATTAAATACTTAAAAAAAGAATAAGCGGCTCAGAGGTTCCGGGCGATGAGTTGCGAATTGCGGAAATTAAATTAGCACGATCCCCTCTTTCAATCATTCCTGGCTGGCAACTGCATTTGTCTTCCATCATTTCTGCCATACTTTACCGGCATTGGGTATCCGCAGAAAAAATCAGAATTTCCAGTAGATGATAATTATTGCATTCCGTTAAAAAAAAATATAACCCATAGGCAATAAATTGGGGAGCGTTCATAACGTTTATAGGTATATCAAACCTTGACAAGGAGATACCCGTATGGATCTGCACCGCATAAGGTACAGGGGGGACAAGGAGGATGTTGACCTGCTGTTCAGGGATTATAACCTGGAAGGCATCATATCCACCTCGGAGGAGCGACAAAAACTGGAAGAGTCCAATTTTCGAAATCAACTGTTAAAAGACGGCGCATTTTTGCTCAGTCAACCCATTTCGCCACGCATCTTCAATATCGTTACCGAAACCAAACAAAAGCTGGGCCTGGAAGGTGAATATGAAGTCTTCTGTCTGAAATCAAACAGCATCAACGCCTTTGCCTATGTTCAACCGGCTGAAGAGAAGAATTTTTTTATTATCGGTATTACCTCCGAAGCCTTAGAAGAGCTGGAGGATCTGGAAATTCAATTTATTCTCGGACACGAACTCGGGCATTTTTTATTCGAGCACAACCGGATGAACTATCTGATTAACCCCAACCCGACCAGCCAGGGCGTCACTTTGCTGCCCAGTATGGGCGAAAATATTTTTTTAAGATGGCGCAAAAAATGTGAGATCAGCACGGATCGCATCGGGCTGCTTGCCTGCGGTGATTTTGAAAATGCCGCCCGGGCCATGTTGAAAACGGCTTACGGCCTGACCGGGAAAAACCTGAATTTAGACGTGGATTCTTTGCTGCAACAAATCGATGCGCTCAAAGAAACCCCCGAAGCGCTGGAGGTCAATTATCGTTCCCATCCGTTGATGCCGCTGCGGTTGAAAGTTATGCAGATGTTTGCCGAATCGCCTATCTTCAAACAGGTCATCAGCGGAAAATCAGATTTCTCCGAAAAGGAACTAAAGGCCCTTGAAGATCAAACGGATCAGTGGGTAAACTGGATTAAACGCTACCCGCGCCGCCCGCTGGATTTGGCTGCCATGAAATTGGTCACGGCTGCCGGCATCAAGCTCATTATGACCGAAGCCGTCATCATGGACGAGGAAATCAAAATCATCATTCAAATATTGCATAAATATTTTGCCGACGAGCCCGGCGACGCCATTAATGAGATCATGCAGGACACCGAAAATATCGACAACTTAATCCGTACGAACGTCAAGGAAATTTCCGAGAAGGGCGACGACCGCCATAAAACGTTTGTGTTATCGCGGCTAGCCGATATTGCCATCGCCGACGGGAAATTGGCCAAACCGGAAGCCGGCATCATCTTTGACATTGCCAAGGACTTTGGCATTCAGGAAAAAGCCGCCTATTCCATTGTGGTCGGCGGCATGAGCTCAGTGGGGTTGAATATCGATTGGAAAATGAACAGCCTGGTGCGCGAAATCAAAGCACAGCTGCAAAAGAAATACGTGGTCTAAAATCTCAAATGAGGTGTCAGGTGTCAGGAAAAAAAGCCGAAATGGATAAAGATGATTGGGGACTGGATCCTAATGTTCGCGCGATGAGAAGGGTCTTCAGCGGAATGGAGTCCGCCCTGGGGGCAATCCTGCAGGAGCTGGCCATTTCTCCGTATGAACAGCGCATCCGGGGATGGCTTGACACTGCACTGCTAAAATATGAGAGCGCCTGGCACCTCGGGCGTCAAATGGGTGTGAGCATGGATGAAAATGATGCCTCGCATGTTTATGCCCATTGTCTGGCAAAAGTCATCGGCGCAGCAGGCATTGACATCCCCGACAGCATGCTGCCGGCCGAAGAGAAGATCGAGCAACTGGTCAGCGAGGTTTTTGCATGATCCGATACCGCCTGTTCGGCCGCTGCCGCATCTATCATGATCCGGTCAGCCCGGTTTTAAAATCGCCGGCCCAAATCGGGTGGGCCGCCCGCTTCCGTAAGATCGACCTGGTCACGCCCCGCAGGCTTAAAGGGCCCGAACTGCTCATGCGCACCCGCGGCTGGTGGACGGTGGAGCCGACCGAAGTCCTCAAGACCGTCGAGGCGCACGGCAAACTCATACTGGGCGAAAACGGTGAACTGATGGTGGAATTCAGTGATCAAGAGGCCGTTGATGCCCTGGCAGCTTCTCTGGCCGCAAGATTTGCGGACCAGGTGCTGCTGGCGCCGTGATCATAATTTCAAAACAGACGATTAAACCCATCAAATTTTGACCGCAGATTATGCATCCGTCCTCTTTTACTGTTGCTGCATCGCCATAAACAAACAGTTTGAACTGAAATTCAATTTTCTTGACACACGACCCATTCTAACGTATCACCAAAATGTAGCCTACTCGCCTGAATTTAGTTTCCGCTTCTGCCGCACGCACGTATTCGATTTTGACGCATTCAAATGTTAGCGCTCCATCGTATTCTCATCTCTGCGGTTCTCATTTGCTTACCAGTCTGGATACAGGCACCGTTAGCACCAAAAATTTAGATGAAAGTCACAACAGATGGAACACCCCTTAAAAATGTGCACTCGCCACTCCCGGCGGGTTATCGTATCCTGCCGGGAGTCTGGAATTCTGACCTGGCACTCAACCCCAATCCGTTTTTTGAAGGGAGGCAACCCCGATGGCTAAATTTATTTCGCTTGTACAATACACGGCTAAAGGCATTGAAAATATTAAAGAAAGTCCCAATCGACTCGATGCATTCAAACAGTTATGCGAATCAATGGGTGTGACCGTTGACGGTTTTTTCCTGACCATGGGCCGTTATGACTTGGTGGTCATTGTGGATGCACCGGACCTTAAAACCGCGGCTAAAGTTGTTCTGACGACCGGATCGGCCGGCGCGATCAGTACCGAAACGCTGCCGGCATTCACGGAAGCGGAATTCCGGCAGGTGGTATCTGAATTACCGTAAATACGCCGGGTTCCTGAGTCCGTAAATGATATTTGTTTGCTGTTATTCGTTGGGAGGTACCGCCCTTACGGAGGTCCGACCGATTAAAGCTGGATGCAATCGATGTCGCGCTCTGGATTAAGCAGATTATTGTCTTGAATTTGAAACGATAAAGCGGTTATTGGTGTTATAACTTGTGATGTAAGGGAGGGACCACTATGTCAAACACAGGGGCGGTATTTATCAGCGGCTCGTCATCGGGCATCGGCGAAGCCTGTGCTGTTGGTCTGGATAAACACGGGTATGATGTATTTGCCGGCGTCCGCAATGCCGAGGACGGCGAATCTTTGCGCCGAAAAACCTCGCAACGCCTTCAGCCTGTTTTGGTCGACATCGCCGATGAAAACCAGATCAAAGCTGCAGGGGAAACCGTCCGTCAGGCCCTGGGGGACAGACCGCTGGCCGGGCTTATCAACAATGCCGGCATCTTTGTGGGTGGACCGCTCGAGTTTGTGCGCATTGATCGGCTGCGCCATCAAATGGAAATTAACCTGATCGGGCATATTGCTATGAGCCAGACATTTCTTCCGCTTTTGCGCAAAAGCCAGGGGCGGATCATCAATATCGGATCGATCGCCGGAATTTTTGCCTCGCCTATGATGGGGCCTTATTGCGCTTCCAAATTCGCCATGGAAGCCGTCTCTGATGTGCTGCGCCGCGAGCTGAAGCCGTGGAATATCAGGGTTATTTTGCTGGAGCCGGTATTATCGACACCAAAATCTGGCCAAAGGCAAAATCTCAGGCAGAGGAAGCAATTGCCGGCGCTCCTGAAGAGTTGACAAAACTTTACGGCCCGTTGATTGATGCTGTGCAAAATCATGCTGCTGATGTCGCAAAGACAGCTCAGTCAGCGGAAGTCGTCTTCAAGGCGGTCCTCCAGGCCCTCACGGCACATCGGCCCAAAACACGCTACCGCATGGGCCCGAAAGCACGGGCCCAGAAAGTGATCTCCTGGTTTCCCGATCGTATCCAGGACCGCATGCTGGCAAGGTTCTTTAAATGGGGAACGTAACTGACCTGTTAGCGACTGCGAGCTCTTGGAGCAGATCAAACCTGATTGAGGCCTTAACCCGCCTGATAGCGTTAGAGAGTAATCATCGCGCAGGCACAACGCTTAAAAGACAACAAACCCCGCTTTTTGAGACGAGAAGCGGGGTTTCTGTTTTCAATTTTTGATTGTGAAAACAGTATTTCGTTTTTCAGGCGGCGACCTTGCCGAATTTAGAGCGGTAAACGGCCTCTATGCGGGCAGTGGGTATACGGCCGTTGTTAAAGCAGTTCTGGCACAGCGTGTAGTAAAGAACTGGCGCTTTGTTTTCCAATTTCGAAACACCGGCTGGCTCTTCCGGTGTGTAACTGCCCAGGACATACATGTAAGGATCCCCGCAGACGATGCAGGGCTCATCGCGAAGATCATTGAAGAGCTTTTCTTCCGCTTCGGCTAGCATCTCATCGGTCATCATGACCCCCTTTACCTTTTCAAGGGCAATTCCGGTTGACGATAATTAAGGTATGACGAGCACAGTTTGCGATGCGAACATTGCTTACAAACGGCGATGTGTTTTTTATTGTTGGCTTTGGTTTTGGGGCAGGAAACGTAGCTCATAAGATTTTTTGGGTCCTCATTATAAATTTATTAATTGATTGTATTAACAAATTGCTGCAGCCACTCGATTTTATTTATCATATAACAATATATAGAGAATTGTCAAATCAATTATACTACATATGGTGTATCCAGGAGCACAGTTTGCGCATAAATCGATTTTGTAGTTTGATTTTCACCACTGAATACATTATATTTTACCGCAATCTAATGAAATTAAAAAGGATTACGTCTATGCGGGTGTCGCCAAAAAAGCTGATTGCCGGGGATCATATTTATGTGAAACGCAAACGCCATTTTTATTCTCACCACGGGATATACGCCGGCAATGGGCAGGTTCTGCATTTTAAAGGTGCCGTCAGGGAAAAACAGGACCCGACCGTTATCATCAGCGACATGGCGACGTTTCTCAATAACGGAGAACTGCAAAGGCGTTCATATAAACGACGCCTGCCGCATGCTGAAACGGTGAAAGTGGCACGTGCTCATCTGGCGCAAAAAGACTATTCCCTTGTCTTCAACAACTGTGAGCATTTTGCGACCTACTGCGCCACCGGAAAAAAGAAAAGCCAACAGGTCAGCAAAATTATCGGTGGCATGACCACGTTCACGCTGGCCATAACCGGCTTTTTCATCCGCAAAAGGACACGCTCCAAAAAAGGAAATCCATCGGTATCCTGAGGTGCGGTTAAAAGGAGTAAACATGGGCTTATCAACAGAGGATCACAAAGATCTAAAATATGCCAAAACACTGCTTGAAAACCCGAGCCTGGCGGCCAGGATTTCAAATGTTATCGGAGCGCCGATCGAGAAGGGCTTTGGCTATCTGCCGGCTAAATGGAAAGATCTGGTTCAAACCGCCACTGAAAAATCGCTTCAAAAAGCCCTGGGTTTTGCCGTTACCACCATGGATGCGAGGAAAAGATCGGCATCTTCGGATAAGACCCACAAGCTGCTTGTCATGGCCACCGGGGCTGGTGGCGGCTCGCTGGGCCTTCCGGCACTGGCGGTCGAGCTGCCGGTGACCACCAGCATCATGCTGCGCTCCATCGCCGACATCGCGCGCAGCGAAGGCGAATCTGTCAGCCAGCTGGAGACGAAGCTGGCCTGTTTGGAAGTATTTGCCCTGGGCGGATCCGCCAAAAACGATGATGGCACCGAAACCGGTTACTTTTTTGTGCGCGCTACTTTGGCACGCACAATTTCTGAAGCCGCCCAGTACATTGCGGAAAAAGGCATTGCCAAAGAAGGCGCTCCGGTACTCGTGCGGCTGATTGCCGTTCTGGCATCCCGCTTCGGGGTGATCGTTTCTGAAAAGGTGGCCGCCCAGGCAATCCCGCTGATCGGCGCCGCCGGGGGCGCTTTGATCAATACGATCTTTATCGATCATTTTCAAAATATGGCCCGCGGCCACTTCATCATCCGCAGACTCGAAAGACAGTACGGGCAGCAATTGGTGCGCCGAGCGTATGAACAGCTGGACATATGACCCAAGCAGGTACAGTGGGCTATTTGGCGCTGGATTAACGCACATAGCGGGTCGCTCTGAGTTTAGAACCGGTCACTGCAGACTTTTAAGATTATTTGTTTAACCGCACGCTTTTTTTGCTCTCCATCTGTCAATTAATTGACAAAATCGTTAAATCTGTGCTTGATTTACCCTCTTTTTAGAAGATTATATTTTTTAACGTTCTGTTTTTATTTTAAAAAAAATTGGAACGGTTTTTGTATCATCTGCTTTAACCATCCTTGTAAACAAAAGGCGACATCTGATATGATGGGAGGAAGGAGACTGAATAGATGCGAAAAACCATTTCCATTTATTTTATTTTCTACCCGATCTTTACGCTCCTTTTTATTTTTACCACATTCGCGAATTCCAGTGCAGATGCCAGTACGCTGGCTGAAACGCATTTGACCTCAGGCAGCGAGAACGCGTCGGTGCGGCCTTTCGAAACTGAATTTAAACTCAGCGCCGGCTATCGAAGAGATGAAGTGGACTGGAATATCGCCGGGAATATTTACGGAACCCGCCCGAATGTTTTATCGGAGCTTGACTGGGATGACCTTGAAATTTTTCAATTAAAATTTCAAAACAAAACGGTGATTCCCAACATTCTCTATTTTCGGGCCCTGGCATCGTACGGCTGGATTTATGACGGCAAGGTCCAGGATTCGGACTATGCGGGTGACAATCGTACTTTTGAATTTTCGCGCTCGAATAACAGCGCAGACGATGGAGACGTGCTGGATGCATCCGTTGGCATCGGCTATCCGTTTAGAATTGGCGGTCGTGAAACTTGGACCATCACTCCGCTGGTGGGCTATTCATATCATGAACAAAATTTAACCCTGACCGACGGGTACCAGACCATCCCCCCGCTGGGGCCTTTTGCGGGTCTGAACAGCACTTACGAAACTGAATGGAAGGGGCCCTGGGTCGGCCTGGATCTTCATTTTAAGTCTACAGAGGTGCAATCGTTTGCGCAACGAATAGAAACCTATCTGGGTATCGAATATCATTGGGCCGATTATGAGGCCGAGGCTAACTGGAATCTTAGATCCGATTTTCAACAACCCAGAAGTTTTGTACACGATGCCGATGGCCACGGCTGGGTCCTGGGGGTCGGCCTCAATTACGTTCTCACTACCAATTGGCTGTTGAACGTCAATTATGACTATCGGGACTGGTCAACCGATGACGGCACGCACACCGTATTCTTTTCCGATGGGACCGTCGGATTCACACGCCTTAACGAAGCCAACTGGACTTCGCATGCCTTTAGCCTGGGAATCATCTGGCGTTTTTAGAAATGGGATACCAACCGAAAAAACAGCCACCGGATGCGGGGATGCCGGTTGTTTGTCTCCGAAAGCATGAGAAACTTATAATTTAATGGGCGTCCCCCTAAAAAACGCGATCTGCGGTCGGATTTAAACCGACGATTGGAGATTTGCAGCCGGGACAGATTTGTATTTGCCGGCAATGAACGCTTTGATGAGCTTCATGGCAAATTGAACATTTTCGGGGTGGGTTCCCTGAAAGCGGATACCGGCGCCAAAAAGGCCGTTGCTGCGTTCAATCGAGTAAATGACCTGCCCTTTGATCTCGATCAGGTTGTTGCCGGCATCAACCGACATCATCGAGATGGATTCTGATAAAACCCGATTCGTGGTTTCAAGAAAAATTCCGCTCTGGCTTATATTTAACGCTTTGCCCATGTTTTGCTCTGAAATCTTGCCGTTTGAGCGCCTAGCGACAAAAGATATCAGATTGCATGTTTTTACGCGCGAATATTGTCGCTTTTCCATCGGTGCCTCACTTCAGATGACCTGTTCGTGCCCCGCAGAGCCCCGCCCCAATACCACCGAATTATCGGCGGGCAGCGGACAAACCGGATGGATTAAAGCATTTTCCATGCCATCTTGCTCAAACTGAAGACATTTTTTTACTTTTTAATATTAAGTAAAATCGATTGGTTATGAATGTTTTCAACGTATCGTAAGAATCATTCAGCAGCTGATGCGACATATTGAAGGCGAATTGAGAAATGAACGTAACAGCGGATGGGCAAAAAAGTTAACAGGCACAAAACAGGCGCAACTTCCTAAGTTGCGCTGCCGTCTGACTCTGGCGGCTTAAGCAATGTGATCACCACCAGACCGCTTAATGCCAGGCCGATCAATAACCAAAAGACGCCCTGGTAGCTGCCGGTGACGTCAAACATGCGCCCTGCCAGGACCGGGCCGATCGTTCCGCCAAGCGTGCCGCTAAACAGGACCAATCCGAAAAGAAGTCCGTGAGAAGCGGTGCCAAACAACTCCGCCACCATAAGCGACATGACCGTAAAGAAGCCGCCGTGACTGAAGCCATAGACTGCAGCGAACAGAAACAGCATCCAGGCGCTGCTTGCAATTTGCAGCCAGAACAAACCACCCAGCAAAATGATAAAGCATATCGTCAGCGAGCGTTTGCCGCCAATTTTGTCGTTGGCCGTGCCCATCGAAATGCGACCCAGCATGCTAACGCCGCCAATGGTGGCCAGAACACCAGCAGCGATTCCCGGTGGCAATCCCAGATCCGTTGCGTGCGGCACGATGTGCACAATCATGGTCAGCAGGCAAAAAAAGATGGTAAACTCTGCCATACACAGAATCCAGAACGGCCCGGTGCGGACAGCCTTTTTTAAGGAAACGCTGTGCTCTGCGGCCGCCAGCATAGATCTGCCGGCGGCAGTGCTATTGCCGTCGGGCAGCTGTCCCTTTGCCTGGGGATCGCGCAGCAATACCAGCGCGGCTGCTACCAGAATCACCAGCGCGGTTGCGCCAATGATCGTATAGGCATGCCGCCAGCCATAGGCGGCAATCAATGCTGCCGCAATCAGCGGCACCACAAGCTGGCCGGCGCCTGTGCCGACTTTGACAATACCCGACATCATCCCGCGGCGCTTTACAAACCAGCGCGCCACCGTGGACAGGGTAATAACGTCGTGGGTGCTGAAACCGATGCCCACCATGATGCCGTACAGAAAGTAAAGCTGCCACGGTGCCTGCATGTGAGCCATCAACAGGTAGCCGAGACCTAAGGAAGTGCCGGAAACGACCATGATAATCCGGGGGCCAATGCGGTCGTTTAATCTCCCGGCCAGGATTCCCCCGGCCCCCATTATGAAAAAGGCCAGCGATGAGGCGCCCGATATAATCGTCCGTGACCAGCCCAGTTCGGCCTGAAACTGCTTAAAGAATACGCCATAGGTAAACAGCGGCCCGATACACACCGCCTGGATGACAAAACTGGCCGCCACAATATGATAACCGTAAAAATACTTTGATTTCACTATTGAATCCTGTCGATGGGTTTTGCGAATATGACGCTGCCAGAAGGACCCCTGCTTTTGGCGATTGGCGAGTATAAAGAGATTTAACACAAGCGTCAATGGTGAACTTTGATGCTCGCGCAAGCGATGGCGTTTAAAGCGCTTGACCTGGACAATTCGGTGTATACATTACAACATAATCTGTTTTATAGATCATTTTTTCTGTACTCACAGATCAATAGCGGGGGTATTATGCAAATTGAACAGGCACTTAAAACGGCAATTGAATATGAATCCGAGCTCAGGGATATCTATTTTGCGGCAGCGGAAGCAGAAGATGGTGAAAAGGGCCGGCATTTTTTCCAGTCACTGGGAAATGACGAGCAGGGACATCTTGATTACCTGAAAGATCGACTGGAACAATGGCAGCGTACCGGAAAACTCAGCGCTGAAAAATTAAAATCGACCCTGCCGTCCGTGGCGGAAATCGAGCGGCATGCGGCCGGGATCAAATCCCTGGCGGAGAAAGATTCGCGCGGCCTCAAATCGCAGATGCTCAGCCGGGCGCTGAAAATGGAAATTAAAACATCCGATTTTTACCAGAAAATGGTCGATGAAATGCCGGCCGAGGCCCAACAGATGTTTGCGCGCTTTCTTGAAATGGAAAAAAATCACATCCGCACGATTCAATTCGAGATGGATCACATCGGTAAAACCGGCTACTGGTTTGACATCAAAGAATTCGATATGGAATGAGAGGCAAATTTCGACGGCAACTAATCGTCAAAAAGGCCTTATAGGAGAATCGGTAACAGATGATTGCGGTATTGAATTCGTCCAAAACCCTGGATATGCAGCCGCCCGCTCCCAAATTCAAACACTCGATTCCGGAATTTTCAGCTGAATGCACATCTTTGGTAAAAGCGCTGCGCAAGCTTTCCGCAGCGGAGCTGGCAAAGTTGATGAAGGTCAGTGAAAAATTGGCAGTTTTAAACGTTGATCGCTATCGCAACTGGCAAATGCGCCCCGATCCTGCCAACGCCAAGCAGGCCCTGATGGCATTTAAAGGCGATGTTTTCGAGGCCATGAACACCGACACGTACACGGTTGACGCATTTGATTTTGCCCAGCAGCATCTTCGAATTCTGTCAGGCCTGTTTGGAATTCTGCGCCCGCTGGACCTGATTCAGCCCTATCGCCTGGAGATGGCCACCAAACTAACGGTCGGCAGCACCAAAAATCTGTATGAATTCTGGGGGGATAAAATCCATAAGTCGCTGGGCGACCTGCTCCAACGGGAAAAGTCCGGGATTCTTGTAAATCTGGCTTCTCTTGAATATTTTAAGGCTGTCAAAGTGAATCGATTGAAGGCCACCGTCATCACTCCAATTTTTAAGGAACAGCAGGATTCCGGCTACCGGGTGGTGGCGATCTATGCTAAAAAGGCCAGAGGCCGGATGGGTGACTTTATTATTCGCAAGCGGATAAAGCAGCCTGAAGATCTGAAGTCTTTTAATCTGGATGGTTACCGGTTTCAGGCAAAACTCTCTTCAAACACAGAATGGGTCTTTGTGCGAAAGACCCCAGGACACACGTAAAACGCAACAATATTAGGGGTTTTTCTCACTGCGGGCGAGTTCGGGAAGATGCATGATGTGCAGGGCTTCTTCCTCCCATGTCCGGACCTGTTGCGGACTCTGGCCCAGGGCGACCGCCACCTCGTCGACGGTCATCTCGTGACCGCCGACCAAACCCAATCTCATCTGCAGCACCCGGCGTTGCATCTCATCCATCAAATCCAGAATCGCTGTTAGCTTTTTTTTGACCTGTTGCGCGTACAAACTCTCGTTTTGTTCCGAATTCATACTCGATTTGATGCCACTACAAAATGATGTGCTGCCCATCGATAACCCCCCGAAAAACAGAATACCGAACTGCTGCCTGATAAAAATATCGGCTTAAAGCCCGTAAAACTTGAGCACATGGCAAACAGAATAAACGTTGATGTGCATCCGGGACCCGGTTGTTGACTTGGCAAAAGCCCCTGTGTTAAAAGCGAAATGACAACTCAGCCTACTCACCCTGAACCCAGAGGTCGCCATGGCAAGACATCAAAGCCCCTATCTCAATCCGAGAAACGGGGTTTTTTGATGGAAGTTATGGGTAACCTGTAACCGTCAAGGAGGGCACATGTTCACAGCGGTGGCCAGTCCATATCTGGTTAAAGATGATGATAAATTTCGTATCAAAAAAGCAGTGACCACGCCGCCAAAAGATGCTGCGGACAAAAAAAATTGCAAGAAGCGCCTTGCAAAACGCATCGACGCAATCGCCGATTTACAGCGCATGCTGTATGCGCATGACCGCTATGCTGTCCTGCTGATCTTCCAGGCTATGGATGCCGCCGGCAAGGACGGCACCATTCGTGCCGTAATGAGCGGAATCAATCCGGCCGGGTGTCAGGTATTTTCATTCAAACAGCCGTCGCCCGAAGAGCTGGACCACGATTTTTTATGGCGTACGGCCACGCGCCTGCCCGAGCGCGGCCGGATTGGTATTTTTAATCGCAGTTATTACGAAGAGGTTCTGGTGGTTAAGGTCCACCCGGAATATCTCGAAGCCCAGAAGCTTCCCGAAAATACCGACCTTAAAAACATCTGGCAACAACGCTATCAGTCTATTTGCGACCACGAAAAGCATCTGGCGCACAACGGGACCGTTATTTTAAAATTCTGGCTGAATGTTTCCCTTGAAGAGCAACGTCGGCGATTTCTGGCGCGCATTGACGAGCCCAGCAAAAACTGGAAATTTTCCGCCGGAGATGTCCATGAACGCAAATTCTGGAAGAACTATATGAGAGCTTACCAAGGCGCCCAT
>Ga0209567_10001321_pt1 | contig 12883 bp, 11 predicted proteins | sample COG_12_FD_184756 | JGI IMG/M metagenome (GOLD analysis project Ga0209567, IMG submission 184756) | Pelagic marine sediment microbial communities from the LTER site Helgoland, North Sea, for post-phytoplankton bloom and carbon turnover... | ecosystem: Environmental > Aquatic > Marine > Neritic...
TCGAACCACCATTCACAGGTCCAAAGCCTGTTGTCCTGCCCTTAGACGACCCGGGAGCGCTTCTCCTCATAACACGCATGCGCGCCCCCTCAAGCTTCGGTCGCACGGGGTTGCGAAGAAGTTGCCATTGATGCGATACCCAAGCCTGCGAAACGTTTGGGGAGCGTGTCCATGAGCAACGATCAGAAATACCCGGATTGGTTACATTGGTTCGCGGAGCACGGCGTCCGTGTCCTCATCTTGCTCTCGGTTGCCTTCATGGCCTTCGTCTACACCCGCAGTCGAACCAACACCGAAGAGCGGCTCCACGCGATCGAAGACACGGTGCAGCACGAGCCTCCGCGCTCGTACACGCCACCAAACTTGGACGCTTTTGCGGCGGTCGACGCTTCCACCCGATCGCTGTCTGTCCACCAGGCAGCCTACGTACCGGTCTACTCTCACATCTACTACGACGGCGGCCGCCCGTATCTCCTCGAGGCGATGCTGAGTATTCGAAACGTGGATCCGAAGCGGCGAGTCTACGTGAGCGCAGTCGAGTACTACGACACGGACGGCAAGCTCTCGAAAAAGCAGGTTGATCGCTTGATACGGCTCGAGCCGCTACAGACAATTGAGTTTCTCGTCGAGCGACACGACGTCGCTGGCGGCTCCGGCGCGAACTTCATCGTCGAATGGCACGCTTCGACCAAAGATACGCACGCGCCGCTCATCGAGGCGGTGATGGTGGGACGCTCGGGAACCAACGCGATCTCGTTCGTCCGCAAGAGCGAGCCACTACCGCAGCGGATGTCCGAGTAGTCGGCTCGGCTCATTTGGCGACGTGAGCTCCGGGCGGCAGGTAGAGCGGATCCAGGGCTTCCGGCTTCGGCAGGTACATGCGGAACTGAAGCGAGAAGGGGCCGTCTGGCGCGGGCAGCCAGTTGCTCGCCTTCCGCTTTCCCGGCGAGTCGTGCTGGATGTAGATCGTCAGTGAGCCGTCCTTGCCATAGCGGAGCTCGCTGCGGTCGCCTATCGAAAAGCGATCGAGAGGGTTCTCGACCATCAACTGATCAGGCAGGCTGTACATGGTCATCGACCAGAACGCATCGACCCGCGGGAGCTCGTCTACTTCAAAGCGCATTACGTAGTCGTGCTTCGAGCCGTCAAATGCGTTGCCAGTCGCATCGGTACTCCCCATCGGGTAGTACGCTTCCTCGGCGTCGTTCCCGTAGAGGCCAATCGCCGCACCAAAGGCGCGGACCAGGTACTTCGAGCGCATTTGTCGACCTGGTCCAAACATGCCGTCGATTCCCTGCCAACCACGTTCGGCCCGCACCTCAACGCCTTCGAGCTTGATTGGGTCTCGAATCGCCTGCCCGATCGCCACGATTCCTTGATCAACCCCCTCGTCGATGGCGTCGCGAAGCTCCGTGGTCAGCCCGAGCGACGCCGCAAGCGCCCCCGGTCGAATACCGATCTCCGCGAAGCGGTCGAAGAGCTCTTGCTCCCCGGGCACGATGATGACTTGACCAAGAATGAAGTTGAACAGCTCCATGAATTCGGCGGACTTGGCTCTGTTGGGGTCGTAGGCTGGAAACGTGATTCCAGTCGCAAACGGGACGCGGGATCGGCCGAGGAATGCATTCATCGGAGTGAGGCGGTATTGCTTTTGGAGCGCCACAACTGCGGCAACATCATCGGCTCCGTCCACTTCGGTGCGAACGATGCAGTAGACGAAGTTGGTTTCGCTCCGGAAGACCTCCGTGGCGCCGCCGGGCTTGCTGCCTTGCCATTGCGGGCCCTCGATCACATAGCTGCCGGCATCGGTGCCTGTCGCCCGCGTTCCGACGTAGGCGAAGTTGTGCGTGAACATGTCGACCAGCTGTATTGAGTAGTAGCGGTCTTTGATCGGTGGGACCGTGATCACGATCGGCTGCGCGCGGAGATCTAGCCAGGCGAACGAGTACATCGTGTCGTTATTCGGGCGAACGATGTCTCTGAACTCGGGTCCGAGGAGCTCGGTCTTGTGGGCGAATTCGTTGAACGGGGCGCCGTAACCCGGAGCGGTCCTGTCGATCGCCTGGACGTACATCGTCCGGTAGTTTTCCATCATCGGAAACGCGTAGACGTACGCCTCTTCGGAAATTGCCTGCGCCTCCTCAGGCGTGACGCTTGCCTCTTTTGCGCTCTCCGACGAAGGCATGGACGCGTCTTTGACGCAGCCAACTAGAAGGGCCAGAAGCGCGACGGCTGCGATGGACACCTGCAACTTCATTGGTTCTCCCTATTGCATCTGAGTTCGCAAGGATTGCTCGGCCCGGAGCTGGTCCGCGAGCCGCGCCGCTACTCTATTACGTGGACAGGCGTTTGTTGAAGTAAAGCTTTGCCGCGGGAAACGCGAGTGCAAACACGACGAACATACAGACCGCGACGGTGATCAACACGCGCGGATCATCCTTGAAGTTCGCAGTGGCAATGGTCGCCGCCGCACCGATGTTGCGCGCGGTGGTGATCATGCCGAGGGTGACCTTGCCTTTCTCACCGCCGGGACCGAGGCCGTATCCGACGCCGAAAGCCACGAGGGTGAGCACGATGGCCGAGCTGATCGCGCCCTTTCCCACGGTGGCGAGCAGCGCCTCCCAATGAAGCACGAGGGCAAGCACCAAGAAGAGAGCGAGCGAGAGGTTGACTATGATGTTTGCCGGCCGAAGCAGCTTCGCCGCCGTACGGTCGCTGAGATGCCGAATTCCCAAGCCGATCACCAAGGGAACGAACATCTGCAGGAGGAGCGGCTTGGCGATCGCCCAGATACCGATTTCGGTTCCGGGTATGAGAAACGGCAGGACCAGGGGCATGTAGAGGATCGTGAGCACGGTTAGCAGCATCGTTGCGGCGATCGAATTGGGTACGTCGCCTCCGGCGGCGCCGACTAGCTTTGGGGTGTAGGGCGCGCCAGCTGCAAATCCGTAGAGCAGAATGCCGATCATATACGGGCGCTCGAGTGGAAACCAGATGCTCATGCCGTAGACGATGAGCGGTGTCAGCAGCAGATTGGCGATTAGAGCTCGGGCCACGACCGGAGCGTTCCGGAGCGGCTTCGAGACCTGCTCGAAGGTCACGTCGAGGCCCGCCGCGAAAAGGACGCCCGCGATGAAGAGCGCAATGGAGACGTTGAGGACGACTTCTAGGATCTCGAACATATCTAGACGGGGGGGTTTGTAACACCTGGAAGAGAGTGCGCTTCCAAAAGAAACTGGACTAAAACGAAGATCCTGGCTTTTCGAGGAACTCGGCCTCCTCCGGGGTGGTCGCTCGGCCGAGGATTTCGTTGCGGTGAGGGTATCGACCGAAGCGTTCGACGATTGCCTTGTGCCGCTCAGCGAAGTCCAAGTAGTACTCTGCATCGCCTTCGAGCGGGGCAGGCGCACAGTCGACCAAGCCCTTGAAGAGCTCGAGGCACCGCCCATGGTCGTTCATCGCTTCACTGTGCTCGAGCGGCAAATAGAAGAAGACGCGTTCGTCGAATGCAAGCTCGGCGTCGAAGCCGGCGTCGAGGCCCTCGGAACAGGCCTCGCGCGCAAGCTCGTCCGCAGCGAACATCGTCGGCGTTCCGCGGAACATGTTTCGCGAAAACTGATCGAGCACGATGATGTATGCCAACGCCCCTCGCGCGGTGTTCCTCCAAGCTTCCCGGTCGCCGCCCACGACCGCTTCGTAGTCGTGGAGGAAATGCGCCTTGACCGCCTCGTCGAACGCGTCCGATTTCGTCCACCAGCGCTTTCGATGCTCGGGGCTCGAACAGCCATGCTCGTTGAGCTCGCCAAACCAGAAGTCCAGAACGTCTTCGAACCGATCAGTCATCTGAGCGGCCTCCTCCGAGCGAGTCTACAGCATCGAGAAAAACTCGCGCCTTGAGCTCGGTTTCGGCGACTTCGCGTTCGGGGTCGCTGGCTTCGACGATGCCGCCGCCGGCCCAGTAGCAGACGCGTCCGCCGGCAACTGTCGCCGTCCGAATCGCCACTGCAAGCGAGAGCCCGCCATCGTGATCGATGAATCCTACGGCGCCGCAGTACACGCCGCGCGGATGCTTCTCCAGCTCTTCGATGACCTCGAGCGCGCGAACCTTTGGTGCGCCGGTGACGCTACCCGGTGGAAACGTGGCCTCCAAAATGGCTTCCAGGGAAACATCCGGCCGAGTGAGGCAGCTCACCGTGCTGACCAGGTGATAGAGGCCGGTAAACGGTTCCACCATGAGCGGCGCGTCGACTTTCACGGTGCCGACCTCAGCGACTCGGCCGAGGTCGTTCCGCATCAGGTCGACGATCATCGAATGCTCGGCGCGCTCCTTGAGATCGGCACGTAGGCGTTGTGAGGCGCCGTCGTCCGTGGCTTCGCGCCGGATCGTCCCCTTGATCGGCCGTGTGACCAGCGACCTGCCCCGGGCGTCCCAATGAATGAAGCGCTCCATCGTGCAGGCCAGGACGGCGTGGTCTCCGGCATCGAGAAACATCCCGAGCGGCACACGGCTGGCCTGCCGCATCGCTTGCCAAAGCTCGAAGGCATCGCCCTGGAATGGCGCGGACCAACGTCTCGCGACGTTGACTTCGTACACCTCGCCCATTCCGATGTAGTCGAGCGCTTTCCCGATCGCAGCCCGGTGATCCGCCGCGTTGTCGACTTCGATGTCGCCGATCATCGGCGGCGAGGTTTCTTGGGCGCTCAATTCTTGCAAGCGTGCGCAAAACAGGTCGCATGCGCTGCGGTCATCGCCGACGACCCAGGCCTCACCGCCTTCGTGGTCGAGGGCAAGCAGCGCCGGGTAGCGCCGGAACAGCACGATGGGCTCGCGAGCGCGATTAAACCGCGGCTTCCCCCGCACCGGCGCCGACCAGAATGCGTCGTACGCGATGTAACCGATCCAGGCTGGCACTGCGTGGGGCTTGGGACCTTGGGAGCTCGCGTCGTCACACTCCCGGCTCAGCTGGCTCACCTCGCGAAGCGCAGCGAACGGAGCCTCGGCACCGAACTCCACCCGGATCTCGTCGGAAGGCCAAGCGGCGAGAAATGAAAATCGCCCGTCGCGCGATTCGCTCCGATTCGAATCCAGCCAGGCGAACCCGGGCGTTGTGCGCAAACGTTGCGCAACGGCTAGCTCATCGATCGAAGCAACGCGTTCGGCCCACACTGCGCTCCTCTACTTGCTCGGTGCAGGCCGCTGAAGCAACCTCCCGGCGTGCTTGCTCGGCTCATCTTACTTGGATTCGTCTGCCTCGGTGCCGTTGCCTGCGATGATGGCGTCGCCCGGATCGTCTTCGATGTTCGAATCGTCGATGGTGACAACGGCAATCCAGTGGATGGGACAGACGCGGATCTCCTTCGCATCGGGATCCAGGAGGGAGAGCTGCCTGCGGAAGAGTTACAGTTTCCGGTCACCGATGGGAGCTTCAATGCAGCGGTCGAGTTTCAGTCGTTCCTCAGCCCGACACGCCTGCGCGTCGAGCTGAGCGGCATGTCCAACACGCTTTTGAGCGCACCTCCGAGCTTCGTGCCAGACGAGACCAGTGGGTTCATCAGGATGGTGGCGGCTGCACCCAGCTCTTGCGAACCGGTTTCTTTCAATCTCATGGAGGCGCGCCGCGCTGACTTCGGAATGGTGCTTTCGGGTCAGTTTGCCCTGCTGGTAGGCGGGACCTCCGCCGAGGCCCAGCTCGAGTTTTTCGATGCAATTGAGTGGGACTCCAACACCAATACCTTGGACGCCCTCAATCTAGAGCTCGATTCGCTCGGCGAGACGCGTGCCGCGTCGATCGACGCCACTCAGATCCTGGTGCTTCCGACGGAAGGAAGACCCTTCGTCTTCGACATGGCGGATTCGGAGAATCGGATCACGCGGGTCGACTTGCACAGGGGAGCAGGGGCGCGGTCAGCGCTCGTCTCGGTTCCGGGCCTTGGCGCAATGGTCATCGGCGGCGAGGCAGATGGCGAAGCGCAGGTCGGTGTGACGCTCGTTCAGCCGAATGCGACGCTTACGTCGCTGCAGCTGACAGAGCCGCGGTCGGGTCCAACCGCGGCGCCGATGGGCACCGACGTTCTCGTGGTGGGCGGCAATCAAGTCGGTGACGCTGAGATCCTCCTTGACGGCGAGAGTACGGGCACGCTTGTCGCCACGTTGATGGACGGACCTCGTGAGGGGGCGATTCTCGCAGGCGACGGTCAGTCGAGAGCGCTTTTGCTCGGCGGCGTCGATGAAACGGACACGCTTCGGCAAGATACGGTGGAGTTTACTGGCTGCCCCAATGCCTGTGTGGCCGCGACCGGCCCGACCTGGCCTACGGCACGACTAGAGGTCCTTCTACCGCAGGACAGCACCCTTCTCGTCGGTGGGACCGACTCTCGACTCGTGGAAGAGGTGCGTTGGCCTGACGACCTGGTCGAGATCACCCCGCTCCTCGAGCTCAACACGGAGCGTGCTGGTGCCGGCGCCATCGTGCTCGAAAGCGGCGCATTTGTCGTGGCAGGTGGCAATGACGGTGTCAGTCGTCGAGATGATTTCGAGTTCTGCGTCCCCGCCGAGCTCGAACCGTTATAGATACAAGGATGGGGTAGCGGTCCCTGAACCTGTTATCCTCGGAATTCCCGGGCAGATGTTACGCAAGCTGGAGAAGTACGAGGTCCTCGACGAGATTGGCCACGGCGGAATGGCTACCGTCTACCGGGCGCGCGACAGCTCGCTCGACCGTTTCGTCGCGCTCAAGGTTCTGCACCCGCACCTGCAACGCACCAACGAGGCACGTGCGAGATTCAGCCGCGAAGCCAAGAGCGTCGCGAAGCTGCGGCATCCGCATATCCTCGAGATCTACGACTACAGCGGCGAGGCATCTGCCGAAACATACATCGCCGCCGAGCTGCTCACCGGACCCACGCTCAAGGACTTCGTTCTGACGCAAAAAGAGCTGCCTCCGGAAATCGCAGCCTGTATTGCGCTACAGCTCGCCGACGCACTCGGCGAGGCGCACGCCAAAGGCATCATTCACCGCGACGTGAAGCCAGAGAATGTCCTCATTCACGAAGACCGCTGTGTGAAGCTCACCGACTTCGGCATCGCGCACATGGTCGACGCGCACACGTTCACCGTGACCGGCCAGATTCTCGGCTCACCGGGTCATATGGCGCCGGAGCAAGTCGAGGGCGGGACCTGCGACGTGCGCAGCGACGTCTTCTCGCTTGGAACGGTCTTGTATTTCTGTGCGACGGGTCGATTGCCGTTCATCGGCCGCAACCCCCACCACCTCTTGAAGTTACTCCTCGAGGGCGAGTACCCGGACCCACTTCGTCTCCGTCCCGCGATTGGCGCCGACCTCGACCATATCATGAACAAGGCGCTGTCCCGGGCACCCGACCGACGCTATCAAACCGCCGATGAGATGGCAGCGGACCTCCGTGCCTTTCTCCTCGAAATGGGTATCGACGATTCGGATGAGACGCTCGCCCGCTACTTGGCTGCGCCGAACGAAGTCGCCAAGGAGCTTCATCTGCAATCACTCGAGAAGCTTCTCGCGCTCGGAGCGGCGGCGGCAAGAGCCGGCGAGGTCTCGAAAGCACAAGCCGTGCTGAGCCGCGCGCTGGTGCTCGACGACGGCAATGACCGCGCTCTCAAGTTGCTCGGGTCCCTAGGGCGCCGACGCCGCGCGAACACGGTCATCGCACTCGTCGCGTCCGCGCTCGTGCTTGCGCTGGCCGGTCTTGGTTATCTGGGCTGGCTCCGAGCTGAAGGCACGCCAGCCCCGACGGAGACGGCTTCAGCAGTCGAGGAGAGCGCCGTCGACCCGTCGAGCAAGACAGCCGAGCCCGAAGGAGCCGATCAGTCGCCCGTTGCAGAGGCTGAGCCTTCCGTCGCCCCAGATGAGAGTAAATCTGAGAGTACGCCACCGGGCGGCGGGAAGGAGGGTGCGTCAACTGGCCCGCGCTGGGTGGTCTTCAGACCCACGCCTCCCAACGTTTCGATCAGCGTGAACGGCAGCCCTCTCAAGCCGTATGGCCCCGACTTTCAGCGCGTCCGTCTGAAAGTGGGCACCCACACATTTCGGTTCGTCGGCGCCGAGGGCTGCTGTGAGGAGCGAGTCGTTCGAAAACGGATTCCTCCCGGCGCGCGTGACTTCGAGCTTTCGGTCAAGCTCCGCTACAAGCCAGCAAGGCTGTATCTCAAGGGCCCGGCCCCGGCCGATGCGACCGTCCGGATCACACTTCCCGGCAATCGCAAGGTCAGTGGGCGAATCAGGGAAATCCTTCGGATTCCGATGAGCTCGCCGCAAGCCTCGGCGCAGGTCCAGATCCGCGCGCCTGGGTATCGAACCTACAAGACGGTCCTGAAGCTTCGGGCCGGAGCGGATTTGACCGAGCATTCCTTCAAGCTTGAGACGGAAGACGAAACCCCGTAGAACCCGCCTAAGGTGATGCGGCGCCCCGCGCTTTCCGGTTTCGTATTCATGTTGATGGCTGTGTTCGCACTGCCGGTCGCGGCCGACGAGCTTTCGGATTTCGAGTCCGCTCGTCGCAACTACGAGAAGCAGAACTATACGAAGGCGGCCAGGGGTCTGGAGTCTCTCGTTGGCGGGGTAGTCCCTCGTGCGGCGAACCCGGTCGTTCGCCTCGAAGCTCGGAAATACCTAGGCGCGACCTATTTGTTCCTGGGCAAGAAGGACGCAGCGCGCGAGCAGTTTCGGCTGCTGCTCGACGAGGACCCGGACTACGACATCGATCCCGTCGCGTTCCCCGAGGCTGTCGTGCAGGCCTTCCAAGAGGTCCAGAAAGAGGGGGCCGCGGAACGCGCGCGCCGTGAGGCACTGGAGGCGGCACGCCGAAAACGAGAACGCTCCGAGGAAGTCGAAGAGCTGATACGTCAGCAGCAGCGCGACGAGACGCTCGAGAAACTGGCCGCCGAGCAGATCGTGGAGAAGGTGAACTCTCGCTGGATTGCCGCGATCCCGTTTGGTGCTGGCCAGTTCCAGAACGAGAACCGCAAGCTCGGCATCATGTTTGCCACGACCGAAAGCGCATTGCTGGCGGCTTCCATCGCAACCTTCATCGGCCACAATTCGCTGCGCGACGAGAACCCTGCACCAAGCGAGATCGCGCGGGCGAGGCGAGTCGAAAAAGCGCTTCGCATCGGCAACTGGGTGAGCGTGGGCGCGTTGTTGAGCTTCGCGGTCGCTGGCATCGTCGAGGCCGAGGTCCGTTTCAGGCCGGCGATCCGAACCACACGGAAGCGTGAATTGCCCCCCGACCTCGAGGGCCCGCAAACAACCGGTCCCCAGATTCGGCTCGAGCTTGGGGTCACCGGCGGCAAATTGAGGCTGGATTTCTGACGAGACCCGGTCGCGTTCAACAGGCCCGAGGTCGACCAAAACCCAAATCCTTTCAAAAGGTTACGGTCTCAGTCTAATTCCCTGAACACTTCGCTTGACAGCAGGGGTTTCACGCCTATCCTTCGCTCCCTTCGACGCGCGGGGAACCTGCGCGCGTTCGAGGAATTGCACGCTTTTTCGGATAGTTATGCCCACGATCAACCAGCTCGTCCGCAAGGGACGCAAACAGATCAAATCGAAAACGGACTCACCGGCGCTTCAGCAATGCCCGCAGAAGCGAGGTGTGTGCGTTCGTGTGTACACCACTACACCGAAGAAGCCGAACTCTGCGCTTCGCAAGGTTGCTCGGGTGCGTCTCTCGAACGGCATCGAGGCGACCACCTACATTCCCGGCGAGGGACACAATCTTCAGGAGCACTCTGTCGTGCTCATTCGCGGTGGCCGAGTGAAAGATCTTCCCGGCGTCCGTTATCACGTCGTTCGCGGCACGCTCGACGCCACTGGCGCGGCGGGCCCGTCCAATACCAACAAAGCGAACCGCGTCAACAAGCGGTCGAAGTACGGCGTCAAGCGCCCCAAGAATTAAGAAGAAACTAATCAAGTCTAAGTCATGAGTCGTCGAGTAAGTGCACCCAAGAGGCAGATCATCCCTGACGCCAAGTATGGCGACCAGCTCGTGGCGAAGTTCGTCAACTCACTCATGCTTGCAGGCAAGCGGTCCACCGCCGAGAAGTGCTTGTACGGCGCGTTCGACATCATCGAAGAGCGCTACAAGGACGAGCCGCTCGATGTGTTCAAGAGGGCACTCGATGCGGTCAAGCCCCGCGTCGAGGTGAAGAGCCGTCGTGTCGGTGGCGCAACCTACCAGGTACCCGTCGAGGTTCGCTCGGACCGCCGCAACGCGCTCGCAATGCGCTGGCTGGTTCAGTACTCGCGAGCGCGCGGCGAGAAATCCATGGAGGAACGTCTCGCAGCAGAGCTCATGGAAGCCTCGCAGGGCCGCGGAAACGCTGTGAAAAAGCGGGAAGACACACACAAGATGGCCGACGCCAACAAGGCGTTTGCGCACTATCGCTGGTAGGAACTTTTTTGGCGTCTGGGAAGGTCTACGGAAACCCCTCGGACAAGGAGCAGCAGCTGAACTCATGACATCGGCCACATAGAGAGAGTCACCGGGAAGACCGCGATAAACCGTCGCAACCGATGTGCCTCTCGAAACCCTCTCTGAGTTGAAGAAGCCCGAGGGTGGCTTCTGGGTCGGAGGGGGTTTTGTGTGTCAAGCGCCAGAGTCAAAAGAGTCGAGCTCATAGAATCCAATGGCCAGAAAGTACGCACTCGATAAGACCCGCAACATCGGCATCATGGCCCACATCGATGCGGGCAAGACGACCACAACGGAGCGCATCCTTTACTACACCGGCGTCAACTACAAGATCGGCGAGGTACACGATGGCGCCGCGACCATGGACTACATGGAGCAGGAGCAAGAACGTGGGATCACGATCACGTCCGCTGCGACCACCTGCTTCTGGCGCCCTGGCGCGGGCCCCTTTGGCGGAGAGCAGTTCCGCATCAACATCATCGACACGCCGGGCCACGTCGACTTCACCATCGAGGTCGAGCGTTCGCTCCGTGTGCTCGATGGCGCCGTTGCCGTGTTCGACGGCAAAGAGGGCGTCGAGCCGCAGTCGGAGACGGTCTGGCGTCAGGCCGATCGCTATGGCGTTCCGCGCATCTGCTTCATCAACAAGATGGACAAGGCCGGAGCCGACTTTGCGACCGCGTTTCAGTCGATCAAGGATCGCCTCGACGCGCCCGCAGTCGCGGTGCAGCTTCCCCTCGGCCAAGAGGCGGAGCTCGAAGGCGTGATCGACCTGGTCGCCATGAAGGCCAACCGCTTCACAGACGACAACCTCGGCGCCGAGTGGACGGTCGAAGAGATTCCCGCGGACCTCAGGGCCCAGGCCGACGCTGCGCGGGCCGTGCTCATCGAGGCGGTTTCCGAGGTTGACGACGCGCTCATGGAGCGCTTCCTCGAAGGGGACACCGACTTCTCCGAGGACGAGATCCTCAAGGGCCTGCGAAAAGGCTGTTTGGAGCAGAGCATCGTCCCGGTGCTGACTGGCTCCGCCTTCAAGAACAAGGGCGTGCAGCAGCTGATGGACGCCGTCGTGAACTTCCTTCCCTCGCCGCTCGAGGTGGCTGCCATTCAGGGCGTCGACCCCGACCGCCCCGAGAAGAAGATGGAGCGCAAGGCGTCGGACGACGAGCCGTTCAGCGCCCTGGCCTTCAAGATCGTCAACGACTCGTTCGTCGGCCAGCTCACGTTTTTCCGCGTCTATTCGGGCGTGCTCGAGGCCGGCACGGGTGTCCTGAATTCGACCAAGGGCAAGAAGGAGCGCATCGGCCGCATCCTTCAGATGCACGCGAACAACCGGGAAGAGCTCAAAGAGATTCGTACGGGCAATATCGCCGCAGCGGTTGGCCTCAAGACGGCCACCACCGGTGATACGCTCTGCTCCGACAAGGCGCCGATCATCCTCGAGCGGATGGAGTTTCCAGAACCCGTCATCTCGGTCGCCATCGAGCCGAGGACCAAGGCCGACCAGGACAAACTGGGCGTGGGGCTTGGAAAGCTCGCCGCCGAAGACCCGAGCTTCCGCGCACACACGGACGAGGAGTCGGGCCAGACCATCATCAGCGGCATGGGCGAGCTCCACTTGGAGATCATCGTCGACCGCCTGAAGCGCGAGTTCAAAGTCGATTCCAACGTCGGGGCACCCCAGGTTGCGTATCGCGAGACGATCACCAAGGAAGTCGAATCCGAGGGTCGCTACGTCAAGCAGAGCGGCGGTCGCGGCATGTTCGGCCACGTCTGGGTCAAGCTCGAGCCGCTCGAGGCCGGCGCTGGCTTCGAGTTCGAGAACAAGATCGTCGGCGGCGTCGTGCCGAAAGAATTCATTCCGTCCGTGCAAAAGGGCATCAAGGATGCAATGACCCGCGGCGTAATGGCCGGATACCCCGTCATCGATCTCAAGGCGACTCTCTACGACGGCTCGTACCACGACGTCGACTCGAGCCAGGCTGCATTCGAGGTGGCGGGCTCCCTGGCGTTCCAGGAAGGGTGCAAGCGGGCAGGCATTCAGCTGCTCGAGCCGGTGATGGACGTTGAAGTCCGCGTCCCAGAGCACTACATGGGGGACGTAATCGGTGACCTCAACTCGCGTCGCGGGTCGGTCAGCGGAATGGATTCGGTGGGTGGTCTGCAAGTGATTCGTTCGCTTGTTCCGCTCGCAAACATGTTTGGGTACGTCAACGACCTTCGCTCCAAGACTCAGGGGCGTGCGGTCTACACGATGCAGTTCAAGGAGTATCAGGGGGTGCCGCAGGGCATCGCCGATGAAATCGTCGCCAAGGCGAAGGGCGGCTGAGGAGCTAACGATGGCTAAAGAAAAGTTTGTCCGAGACAAACCACACATCAACGTAGGCACGATCGGTCACATCGACCATGGCAAGACGACGCTGACAGCAGCGAT
>Ga0209567_10001322_pt1 | contig 12882 bp, 17 predicted proteins | sample COG_12_FD_184756 | JGI IMG/M metagenome (GOLD analysis project Ga0209567, IMG submission 184756) | Pelagic marine sediment microbial communities from the LTER site Helgoland, North Sea, for post-phytoplankton bloom and carbon turnover... | ecosystem: Environmental > Aquatic > Marine > Neritic...
GGCTTGGCGGAACCCGCCAGCCGGCCGATGACATCGCAACCTACGATCTAGCCCCATGGCAAGCGCTCCCAACGTTCTCCCTTTGGCCGAGCAGTGGCATCGGCGACTCCTCGTGCTGGCTCTCGTCCTCGGGGTCGGCGGTGGTATCGCGGCAGTGGTGTATTCGGAGTTCACTGGCTTCGGTACCGACCGGTTCTTTGGCGACCCGACGTCCGACCCGTTCTCGGGCGAGTGGTGGTGGATCCCGCTGCTTTCGGGAAGTGCGGTCGTCGTTGTGGCCCTCCGCAAGTGGGCGGGAGTGCCGGGCAAGGTGCCCGGGGCCGTCGCCTATGCACGGAAAGATTGGGTTTAGCCCTCCAGCGCCCTTCCGCTATTCACGCTTTCGGCGCTCTCGCTGTTCGTGGGAGCGAGCCTCGGACCGTCGTTCGGCATCATCATCTCGGCCGGCGGGTTGTCGGCAATCTTCGCGGCTCCCTTGTTCGGTTCGGTCATGGCGTCGGAACTCGCCCCGAGCCCTAGGTCGAGATACGTCGCGTTGTTCATACCGATGTTCACGGCGCCGGCCTGGCGCCCATCGGTGTGGCTGTCATCACCACGCATCTCGCTGTGTGGGGCCCCGAAATCATGCGCGAGACCCGAGACAGCATGTGATGCGGAGACCAGCGGTGGGCGGTGAGAGCTTCGATCGATTGATGGATGGAGCGGGTGAGGGGAATCGAACCCCCGTATTCAGCTTGGGAAGCTGATGTTCTACCATTGAACTACACCCGCGAACCCGCGGATTGTACCCTTTTCCGTTTTGGCGTACATATGCGCAGGATGGTGCGCTGATGTCCGCCAAAACCCTCTATGCACGCGTAAGCCCTCTGGGAGTCCGGCCGGATGGATGTTGTCGAACTGCTCGGGTTGGATTCCCTGCTTGGGGCCATGGTTCTGGCGCTCGGGGCCGCCATGGTGCTCGGCAACGGATTCGCCATCTACCAGAACCACCGAGGCCGTCGTCCTGCCAAAGAAACCGGTGAGTTCCGCGCTGGTCGTGCCTGGTGGCTGTTCGGCGTTGGGGTGCTGATCACAATCTGGGGAGTGGCAAGTCTGCTTGCAGGGTGAAGCCGCCCCCGCCACTCGCGGGCGGGAACGGATTTGCCCCCGATGTCGTCTAACTACCGGCGATACCTACCATCGCTCGCTTCGCCGTGGAAGAACCCGCACATGACCGACTCTCCAACCCAGACGCCGACACGCCCCCGCCGGGTGACGCTTGCCGTCGCGCTGTGGGTGTTCGCTATCTCGACGACCGTGCTGCTCGTCGGGATCTGGGGACGCAGCGTGACCGGCGACCAGGCCACCCTCGAGGCGAGCGCCGAAGCTGTCCTCGAAACTGAGGTGATTACGGATCGGGTCGGTGACTGGCTCGCCGAGGGCCTCGACGCCGCCGACGGTGTCGAGGCTGTCGCTGTCGCCGCCGCGGTCGATGCCGTCGACGACCTGCCGGCGGCGCAGGCGGCGATCGATGCGATCGTTGATCAGGTGGTGACCGCGGCGCTTGCGCCACCGGGCGCAGCCCCTTCGATCAACGTCGCGGCCGCCCTGGGCCCCGTCATTCCCGACCTGCTGCGCGAGTTGGAGGCCGCCGGTGTTGCTGCCTCGACCACGGAGGTCGAGGCAGCCCTCGAGGTGGTGGACACCATCACGCTTCCGGTGGAGCCAAGCCGCACCTCCGGTGGAGTCGCCCGCGAAGCCGGGGCCGTGCTCACCAAGGTGATCGCGCTGGCGGCTCTCGGAATGCTTCTGGGCGGCGGTGTCGCCATTGCCGTCTCCGACGACCGGTGGCGCCGGATGCGCTCGTTGGCGAGTCGGGTGGCGGTTTCCTCCTTCACCTTTGCCATCCTGCTGCAGATCGGGCGATGGGCCACCGACCCGGAGGGCGGCCGATCGCCGCTGGCGGCCGGGAGCGGGGTCGTGCTCGGGAGCAACTGGCACGTGCTGCTTGTGGTGGCCGCCGTCGGGATGGCGCTAGCGGCCGCCGCCACCGTCGTGGCGCGGCGCTCTCACCAGGCAATTGGGTAGCCCCAGGACTCACTAACGTCGGGTTCCTCATGATGTCATCCAGATTGCGCTTCATTGGACTTCTCTTGGCCTTGCTCTCACTCGTGGCCGCCGCCTGCGGCGACTCAGCCGAGGGGGGTGAGACGACGGCGGCTCCGGTCACGACCAACGGGGCCTCCGCCGATGCGACAACAGCGAGTGTCCCCGCAACGACTTCCGCTCCGTCCACCACCACGACCACGTCGGCGCCGATGGAAACCGCACCCGTCGTCATCACCGGTGATCCGCTTCCCGAGTCGGCCGATTCCGGAGAAGACCTCGCCATTGGGCTCACTCCGCCTGAGATCGTCGGCGTCGACTTCGCCGGCAACAAAGTAGTCCTGGGGGGTGGCGAGGGTCCGCAGGCCATCATGTTCGTCGCCCATTGGTGCCCGCACTGCCAAGACGAGGTACCTGCGGTGCAGGAATGGCTCGAAGCGACAGGGGGAGTGGACGGCGTCGAAGTCGTGGCGGTCTCGACCGCGGTGGTGCCGGAACGGCCCAACTATCCACCCTCGGAATGGTTTGCGGCCGAGGCCTGGTCTTCACCGGTCATGGCGGATGACGCCGAGGCGTCGAGTTTCATCGCCTACGGCGGTCGAGCCATCCCGTTTTGGGTGTTCGTCGACGCCGGCGGCAAGGTCTACCACCGGATCGAAGGCGGCGTCGACCTGGTCACGCTCGAAGCCGTGATGAACGACCTCGCCGCGACCTCCTAGGACACCAAAGCCGACCGTTCAGGCCTCGTCGGCGATGCCCTTCTCCAAAACCCTCTGCATGCCCGAGAGGATGAACGGAAGGCCCTCGGAGAATTCGGCGTACGTCGCGGAATCCGGATCGATGGCCCATGCCTCGAGGCTGACCTTGGTCAAGTCATCCGCTGCCTCGACCGCCCACACCTCGCGCACCGGACCTTCCGTCTCCATCGTGGGATTCCAGCGGGGATGGAAGTCCATCTCGAGGCGATGTGGTGGGTCGATGGCAATGACGGCACCGTCGGCGACGACTCCACCGTCGGCTCCGAGATAGCGGATTGCTGCACCGGGTTCCCATGTCGACTCAACCCGCGTGCCGTAGAAGTACAGCTGGGTCAGGTCGCCGTCGACGATGGCTCGCCATGCCTCGCCGGGCCGGCAGTTGATGTAGGCGGTGTGGGACAGGGTCGGTTGTGGCACCTGGGTCCTCCCTTCGGCTAGCGCCCAATCCTACTCGCCGCAGTCATGCGGTGGACCTGGTCGAAGACCTTCGGTAGCCTCGGCGGATGGAACGATCATGCACCGTGGTGCGGGTGTTCACCCGAGATGGCGGCGGTGGCAACCATCTGGGCGTCATCGACGACATCACCGGTCTCGACGGCGCCGCCATGCAGCGCATCGCCACAGAACTCGGGTTTTCCGAGACGATCTTCATCGACGACCCCTCGGCGGTTGCTCCGACTGTGCGGATCTTCACTCCTGGTGCTGAGTTGCCATTTGCCGGCCATCCCCTGGTGGGCGCGGCCTGGGTGCTGACCGTGGCCGGTCCGTCTCCGGCGGGTTCGTTGCGGTGCGGGATCGGCGAGGTGCACATCCGAGTCGATGGTGACCTCGTGTGGATCGACGTGCCGATGAGCGGCGAAGTGGCCCCCAGAGATGACGCACGGTGGGACGGTGGCGTTGCGGGGTTTCTTGCCGCCGCCGGAATCGCCGACATCGTATCGTCGGCTCGAGTCCTCTTGCCATACGAGTACCTCATCGGTGAACTCGAGAGTCCGACCGCGGTTGCTGCGCTCGAGCCGGACATGGACACGCTCGCCACGGTGTTCGGCACCCTCGTCTACGCCCGGGTCGGCTATCGAGTCCGAGCGAGGTTCTTTGCGCCCCACACCGGCGTCCCCGAGGACCCGGCTACGGGGAGCGCCGCAGTTGCACTTGCGACGGTGTTGCGGTCACGCGGCGAAGAAACCGGCCGCCTCACCATCGATCAGGGTGAGGAGATCGGCCATCCTTCGACGATCCAGCTCACGTGGGCGGGAGACACCGCCGCCATTGGCGGCACGGTGCAGCTTGACGAAACCCGTACCCTCGTCGAGTAGACGTACATGGACTGGAGGCGGCGATGCTGACCGGGGCAAAACTGGCGAAGAACTACAAGCGCAACGCGACCATCATCAAATGGCAGGCGGACGGCCTCAGCCATGCCGACAGCTTGATCCAGACGCCCTATCACATCAACTGCCTCAACTGGGTCCTCGGGCACATCGCCGAAGGTCGCGACGGCGTGCTCGAAGAGGTCGGCACGGATCGGGTCGCAAACCCCGGCGAACTCGATCGCTACCTCTACGAGTCCGAGCCGATTCTCGGGGAAGGGCCGGGAGTGGTTCCGCTGGAGCGATTGCTCGAAATCATCAGCACGACCCAAGAGCGTCTCGAGGCGGCCCTCGGGGCCCTCTCTGCCGAAGACCTTGCCGTCGAGACCACTGAGGACGAGCGCACCACCACGCTCGCCGACCGGGTCCACTTCGCCTACTTCCACGACACGTACCACACCGGCCAAACCGAGCTTCTTCGCCAGGTCGCCGGCAAGAACGACCACATCATCTAGCCGCTCACCGAGTGGCGAGTCGCTCGGCTCCGGTCCATCGGCGCGGGCGCCTTGGTACGCTGGGGTTATGGATCTCTACGCCCGCGTCAACATTCTCGAAGGCAAAGCCGTCCGTCTGCCACGAGGCAACGTCAAGGACGAGGTCATCTTTCTCGAGGCCAACCCGCTCGAACGAGCCCACGGCTGGGTCTCCAAGGGCGCCAACCGGCTTCTGGTCGTTGACCTCGATGCTGCGGCTCACGGCGACTATCGCAACCGGCCCCTGATCAACGAAATCATCGCTGATGTCGACGTGCCGGTGCAGGTCGGCGGTGGGGTGCGCACCCCCGCCGAGGTCGACGCATTGCTCAGTGGTGGAGCGTGGCGGGTCACGATGGGGACGACCGCGATGGTCGACCAGGTGTTGTTCTGGGACATCTGCCGGGATCACCCCGGCAGGATCGCGGCGAGCCTCGATGTGCTCCCCAACCAGGAGCTGGCCATCCGGGGATGGACCGAGGGAAGCGGCAGCTACCTGGAAGAGACGCTCATCGAGCTGTCGTCGGCCGGTGCCGCCGCCTTCATGTTGTCCGAGGTCGGCCGGGACGCCCTCAACGAGCCGCCGAACTTCGACAATCTGCGCCTCGCCTTGACCACGGTCGAGGAAGAGGTCATCGCTGCCGGCGGGGTCCGAGGTCTCGAGGATCTCGAGTCCTTGCGCGACCTCGAAGTGGACGGCCGCCAGGTAGGTGGCGTCGTAGTTGGCCGTGAGGTCACCGCAGGCAGATTCACCTTCGAGGAGGCCGTCGTCTTGGTCCGTCGCGAGTTTGGCCCACCAAAGGGGCCGTGGAGTGCTGAGGAACTGCAGCAGGCGTTGGCGACCTTCCAGGCGTCGCTTCCGGGTAGGGCCGACGCCGAGGCCTTCCTGGCCTGGCTGAACGGCTCCTGATCGCTCAGGTGTCACCGGCCATCGTGAGGACGGCGGCTCCCACAACGTCTCCGGTCTTGAGCCGCGCCAGCGCCAGATTGGCGTCTTCCACCCGATAGGGGTCGACGACGGTGCGGATCGGGATCTCCGCTGCCAGGTCGAGGAACTGCTGAGCGTCGGCTCTGGTGAAGTTCGCAACGCTGCGCACCGAACGCTCCCACCACAACATCTCGTAGGGGAACTCAGGGATCTGATCGAGATGGATGGCGTTGACGGCGACGGTGCCGCCGCGATCGAGCGATTTGAGGGCTTCGATGACCACGTATCCGGCAGGGGCGAAAGTGATGGCGGCGTCGAGCGGGACCGGCGGTTGGTCGTGATAGGACCCGGTCCACACTGCTCCCATCTCGAGGGCCCGCTGCTGCTCGGGCACCGAGCGGGTGGCAACGAAGACTTCGCAGCCCCAGTGGATGGCAACCTGGATGGCCAGCATCGCCGAAGCCCCGAACCCGTACAGGCCGAGCCGGCCGCCCGGCTGGATGCCACTGACTTTGAGGGAGCGGTAGCCGATCACCCCGCCGCACAGCAGCGGAGCCGCCTCGAGGTCGGTGAAGCCGGGGGGCAACCGGAGCGCGAAGCCGGCTCGAACCGCTATCTGGGTGGCGTAGCCTCCGTCACGATCCCAGCCGGTGAACTCGGCGGCCTCGCAGAGGTTTTCGGAGCCCTCCCGGCAGAACCGGCACGTACCGCACGTCCCGGCCAGCCATGCCACACCGGCCCGTTCTCCAAGCTGCCAGTCGGTGACCTCGGCGCCAACGGCGGTGACCGTGCCGACCGCTTGGTGTCCGGGGACGATCGGGAGTTGCCGGGCGGCAAGATCACCCTCGATCAGCTGGAGATCGGTGCGGCACACCCCACACGCGGCCACTTGGAGCACCACGTCGTTGGGTGCCGGATCGAGATCGGCGATATCGAATGATTCCAGCGGGCGGCGCGTCATCGGGCCGGGGGTGACTAGGCGACGGCCTCGCATCGAAGGACTCCCTGTCGTTGTGAGCGGACTCTCAGTTTGCCTGAACCAGCCCCGCCCTTCCAGGGGCCACGTGGTCATCCCGCGCGGGGTGACCTTTGGCCCTGGCGAGGAGGTCGAGTCGGTGGGCACGATGTCGGTGAGGGTCGGCGTTGAGCCGGTTGGCGACGTGCCGAAGGGTGAATGACGAGGGACCGTGGGGCGGCCCGAGAGGTCGTTCCCGGTCTCGGACACACAGGCGGCAGGTCCGCCGGCGATCGACGGGCCCGCAGTCTCGACGCCGACGCAGCGCAGCCGGGGGTAGGAACCCGGCCGGGCGGAGAACGGTGATCGGGCAGCCTTCGAGGCGCCGGGTCACTGCAGCGATAGCGCGAGGAAGCGGGCCCGCCGTCGCGGCCACGTGGTTCGAGGCGCCAGCCCCCTTTCCCAAGGGAGGTAGCCATGAGCTCGCAACGTGAGCAGTACTACCGAATGTTGTTCCTGGTGGCTGCGGTGTACGACATCGTGCTCGGCACCATCTTCACCTTCTTCCATACCTGGGCCTTCGAGTTGCTCGACATCGCCGATGAGGACCCGGGATCAGGCTACGTGCCACTGATTGGTGCGTTCTTGTTCGTCATCGGCATCGCCTACTTTCTGATCTATCGGGGTGATCTGGTGCGCAATGTCGACCTCATCGCAGTTGGCACGCTGTACAAGCTGGCGTACTCGTCCATCGCCTTCTGGTTCTGGATCGTGGTCGATGACGTGCCGCACATTCTGTTTCCCGCCCTCTTCGGCATCGTTGACTTGGTGATGTTTGTCGCCATGGCGGAGTGTTGGCTCACGGTGAGACGACTTTCCCTCCGCAATGGGGCAATCCTCGAATGACCCGGCCTCCTCAGCCGACAAGGCCGGCGAGTACAAGGGCGGCACCAACCACAACCAGGCCGGCATGGATCGTGACCAGCAGCCACCGTCCCGGCGAGAACGGGGCGTCGAGGGCGTGCGGCACCGGTAGCCACCGGTACCAGAACCATCCGCCGAGACTTGCTCCGATCAGGGTCCCCGCAGTGAGGATGGGCCATCCGACTCTCCCGGGACCGGATGGAGGCAGCGCGGTCAGGCAGATCCCGGTGAGGCCGATCGTGACCAGCGTGGCAGGGACCACGAGCAGGTAGCGAAGCTTGGGCCGGAAGAGGCTGAGCGCCAGCACCGTCGGCATGGCAAGCCAGCCGGCGAACAATGCGGCGAGGATCCAACCTGCTATGCCGTCTGTGGCCGTTGCCAAGACCCAGATGACGCCGAGGGCTACTGCACTGATCATCACCAGCCGCGTCACCCGAGCGGTGAATCTCTGGTTCGAGCTCAGCTCCGTAGGCGGGTGCTGGCGTGCGGTTGGCTCCGTCATCATGGTCTTCTTGAGGCGACGGGTCGGCGGGCCCGCATCCCCGCGCGCCATTGCTGCTTGAACCCGGCTCGCCGTTGCTTGGTGGCATCGGAGGAATAGAGACGCCGCCCCAGGTCGACGAGACCCGCTTCGAGTTGGGAGACGGTCATCAGGCGGGGTCGCAGGTTGACGTCGAACAGCGTGCACAGTTCCCACGCCCCTTCGCGCAGGATGCGGCCGGAATCCCGCAGTCGGCGATACAGCGGAGTACCGGGGAACGGAGTGAGGACGGTGATCTGCACGTCGAACGGGCTGGCGTCGTCGACAAACTGCTCAATCGCGTCGAACACCTCGGGTCCGTCGCCGTCGAGGCCGAGCACGAAGCAGGCGTTCACGGCAATGCCGTGTGACTGGATGGTCTCGATTGCGGCCCGGTGTCTGGCGAGTTGATCGCGTTTCCAGTTCCGCTTGAGTTCTATGCCGTCGAGTCCTGGGCCGGTGGGGCTCTCGAACCCGATGAGTATCTCGGCGCATCCGGCCTCCTTCATCATGCGCAACAGACCAGGATCGTTGGCTACCGATACATCGGTCTCCGTGAACCACCGCACGCCTTCTTCCCCGATGGCCTCCATCAGATCTCGACCGTGGTGCTTGTTCACGAAGGTGTTGTCGTCGGCGAATTCGACGAAGGCGTGTTCCCATACTGCGTTGATCGCCCGAATCTCCGCGGCGACCCGGTGGGGAGGCTTCACCTTGTAGCGGGGGGTGAGCAGGATCGAACTCGCACAGAACTCGCATTGCCAGGGGCAGCCCCGCTGGGTCTGCACCGTGAGGCGGTTGTAGTGGTCCGGGTCGAGGAGGTCGAACCGCGGGATTGGAGCGTCGGCGAGGTTGAAGTCGCCGTTGGACGAGTACATCGCCCGGAGATGGCCGGTCGCGGCGTCTGCGACGAGTTGGGTCCAGACGGGTTCGGCTTCGCCGACCACGACGGTGTCGCAGTGCAACAGCGCCTCGTGGGGCAGCGACGTGACGTGGAGTCCTCCGATGACGGTGCGGATTCCGGCAGCTCGGAACCGTTCCGAGAGTCGGTAGGCGTCCTTGACCTGGGCGGAGAAGGTCGACAGGGCTGCGAGGTCGCATGGGGGCAGTTCGTCGAACGCATCGACGTCATCGACTTCGTAGTAGTCGATGGTGTGCTCGTCGGGTGTCAGAGCCGCGACGGTGAGCAGTCCGAGACTCGGTAATGCTGCGACGACCTTGCCCCGCTCGACAAACCCCGGCAGGGTCAACCCCAAAGCGGTGAGTTCCGGGTTGTGGGCCCGCACCCCGCTCATGGCGATCAAGGCGATGCGCATGGCGCCTCCTTCCGGAGTCCACCGCCGTGGTGGCAACGGCAGTGCCCTCCGTCTTCACCCCTATCAGATCGGGATCGGGATGAAAGGGGCAAACCGGCTACTTCTCTCGCCCGACGGTCCCTATGGGGAGGTGCTGGTGCCTACCTGTCCGGGCGCGCCACAACGAGGACGAGGTGGTCCTTCACCGTGAACCCCCCAGCCGAGTGGTCCTACCAGTCTCCGTAGTCCTCGACCTTGGCGCCGTAGTTGAGCCGCCGGATGCGAGCCTCGACCTCCTGGGCCTCTGACTCGTCGAAGTCATAGCCGGAGAGTCCCCGTAGCCGCGTCCGGGTATTCAGTTCGTACTCTGAGTCGCCGTCCGCAACATGGTGTTCCGTAAGGACGTCTTCTCGCCTACGTGTACGTCGCCACAACATGGTGTGATTATCGGCAGAAGTGCGGCGATATTTGAGCATCACTTGTCCCGGTTCTCAATTTGCGTGTCTTGTTCCGCACGAAACTGTCGCACTCCGCTGAGAGGATGTGACGATGGACGCACGGCGCACGGCCTCAATCCTGCATGTGGATCTTGACGCCTTCTACGCGTCCGTTGAACAGGTGCGCCGACCGGAATTGCGGGGCAAGCCGATCGCAGTCGGCGGTGGCGTCGTATTGGCCGCGAGCTACGAAGCACGACAGTTCGGGGTTCGGTCGGCGATGCCGCTCGGCGAGGCGCGCCGCCGTTGTCCCCGTCTCATCGTGGTCGACGGCAGCTTCAGTGACTACGCCGGACTCTCCGACCGCGTCTTCGATATCTGTCGTTCGTATACGCCGCTGGTCGAGCAGATCTCGATCGATGAGGCCTTCCTCGACGTGAGTGGTGCAATCCATCTGTTTGGAGCCCCCGCCAACATCGCCGCCAGGATTCGCCGCGATGTGCAGAGTCAACTCGGGTTGGCGATATCGGCAGGAGTTGCCCGGACCAAGTTCCTCGCCAAGATCGGGAGCCGTGTGGCCAAGCCGGACGGCCTTGTGGTGATTGATCCCGCTACCGAAATCGAATTCCTCCATGCCCTGCCGGTTGAGCTCATCTGGGGGGTCGGTCCGGTCACGGCGGCAAAACTCGCCGAACTAGGCATTGCCACCGTCGGCGAACTGGCCCAGACTCCTGAAGCGAGCCTGGGGGCGCGGCTCGGCCGTGGCGCCGGCCGGCACCTGCATGCATTGGCGTGGAACCGAGATCCACGACCGGTAGTGACCAGGCGGCGGGCCGGTTCGGTAGGGGCCCAGAGTGCGTTTGGTCGTGACGAGCGCGATCCTGCGGTGCATCGCCGCGTGCTGGCTCGGCTGGCCGACCGGGTCGGGGCCCGGCTGCGCAAGAAGCAGCGAGCCGGGCGGACCATCACCTTGCGGGTGCGTTTCTCCGATATGCAAGCGATCACGAGGGCGACCACGCTCGGCGCCGCAACCGCCTCGACCGAGGCTCTCTATCGGGTCGGTGTGCACTTGGCCGAAACGGAGATCCCACAGGCCGCGGCCGGACGCGGAGTCGGCCTGCTCGGCCTTCGGGTGTCGAACCTGGTCAGGGCACCCCATCTCCAACTGGAACTGCCCCTGCTCGATCCCCATCACGATCGAGCCGACCGGTCGGGCACGGAGCGAGCCTTGGCGTCGGCTCGACTCGATCACGCCATCGACGGCCTGCGGAGTCGATTTGGCAAGGAGACAGTGGGTCGGGCGTCAACGCTGCTCGACCCGCGACGGCCGGCAACCCCGATCGAGTTTGGGGACCTGGCCATTCCGGTCGAAGAGCGACACGATGACGAGTGAGATGGGGTGGGTGCTACGACACGATCTGCATGATGCGGCCGTCGCCGAACAGGGGAGCCACGGCCAAACCCATGCGGGCCCACAGTGCGGATGGCAGCCCCAGGTCCGCCAGGTAGAGCGGGGTGACGGCGCGCAGCCCCTCCTTGGGGAGTGCAAGGGTGAGGGTGGCGGCGGCGTCAACCCCTCCGGGGAATCCGTGGCCGGAGGGGAAGTCCAACGAAACCGTGAACCGGCCATGGCTCCACGCGGCCAATTCGCCGACCCGGCCGCGCAATTCACCCTGGAGTCCATACCCCACGAGGGCGTCGACCACGATCGGGCTGTCCTCCGGCTCACGGGTAGGGGGGATCCCCATTTCGGCCAGAGTGTGGAGATGGTGCATCACTGCGGGTCCGGGGCGATCGCTGCCGAGCACGATGGACACATCGCGTCCACGGTTTGCCAGGTGTCGAGCGGCGCTCAGCCCACCCCCACCGTTGTTGCCACCGCCGGCCAGCACGGTGATGGCCCCTTCAGGGGCAAGGAGATGGGTGAGTTCCGCCAGATTCGACCCGGCATGCTCCATCATCTGGAGCAGTTCGATGCCGAACCCCTCAACGGCGAGACGGTCCGCCTCGATCATCTGTTCCACGGTCAGCCAAGGGATGCCCGTCGACAACAGCGTCGGAAAGGTAGCCATGGATCAACCGTACCAGCGATCCTGACGCAATCCGGCGGCTGAATCGACGGCGCTGACGTACCCTCGCGGTCGAGCGACGGCCGCTGTGGGCCCACGAACTCGGATGCGGCGATGTGGCCTTGGCGCTCGACGACAAGTTGGTGCTCGTGAGTGGCGGGGCGGACCTGAGCCGCCGACTACGCAACTGTCGCGAGCCACGCACCGAGCCGTCGCCCGGTTGAGGTTCTCCACTTTGGGCACGGCTGTCGGGAGACCGAAGCTCAGACCGCGACGTCGCGGCGAATGAACCCGCCCACAGCGACGCCAACGAACAATCCGATGAATGCGACCATCCACAGCAGCATCGGGTCGAAGCCGTTGGCAAGCGGATTCGGTTCGAGGTACCAGTAGAACGGCGACAGCTTCCCGAGCGGTTCGAGGGCGTCGACCAGGGGCGCCAGGCCATAGAGGAAGAATGCGGCGACCGCGATCCCTGCGCTCAGGCCGATGGCGAGACCCCGCCGTCCGGTGAGCGCACCGAGCGCCAGGGCCATCGCGCCGAACAGCAGCCCTAGCAGTCCGGCGGCGACGTTGACGGCGAGCATTCCCTCGATCGATAGTTGTAGATCGAGCAACGGGTTCGAAATCAGCAACAGCACGAACACCACGCCAACGACCAGCGAAATGATGGTCACCATTGCTGCGAACTTCTGCAGGACGACGTCGCGGCGCTGCACTGAACACTGTGCAAATGGTGCAACGGGGCCATCCCTACGCCATCGTGGACGAGCTCGACCCGGCGTTTCCCGCCGACAGCCGCCCCACCCTGATCCTCGAGCCCAACTTCGACCCGGGACTGACCAATCGATGGTTGGGCCGCTTTGTCGACGCGGCGGCGGTCGCCTGGGAGGAGACCGGGCGCCATTTCCGCGGTAGGTCCTTTGTCAGCGGCAACCCCATTCGCGCCGAGATCGGCAGGGTCCCCGACGTCCGAGCCGGCGCCGAGATGAGGGTTCTCCTGTTCGGGGGCAGCCAGGGCTCTCGCGTCCTGAACAACGCCATGATCGCCGCCCTACCCTCACTGCC
>Ga0209567_10001324_pt1 | contig 12873 bp, 11 predicted proteins | sample COG_12_FD_184756 | JGI IMG/M metagenome (GOLD analysis project Ga0209567, IMG submission 184756) | Pelagic marine sediment microbial communities from the LTER site Helgoland, North Sea, for post-phytoplankton bloom and carbon turnover... | ecosystem: Environmental > Aquatic > Marine > Neritic...
TTTTTCTCATCGGACGACCTCCTAATAGTGTAAAGGTTTAAGGTTATGGGATTATTCCTTTTACACTAGGTCGTCCGTTTTTCATATTACCAGGTGTCGGGTGTCAGGTGTCAGGTTTTTTTCTCGAGCCAGGATTCAGATGTCAGTCATATAATTCAAGAGTTTAGAGGCTATATACCAGAAGAAAGTGGGTAAGTGAAAAAGGATAGCAGGTAGCAGACTGACACCTGAGCACTGAAACCTGAAACCGGCCGGCCGAAGGCCGGCCTTAGACCATCCCTTTGAAAGCCATAAAGGTCAGTGAGAGGATCCCGGCGGTAACCAGGGCAATAGCAGTGTCTTGAAGGGGTCGAGGCACGCGCGCTAAAAGAATGCGTTCGCGCACACCGGCAAAAAGGATCAAGGCCAGGCCGAAACCGACGGCATAGCTGAAAGAGGCGACCAGGGCCTCGATGAAGGTGTATTCTTCGTTGATGTTGATCAGACAGGCGCCCATGACAGCACAGTTGGTGGTAATCAATGGGAGAAAAATACCCAGGCCGGCATACAGGGCCGGGATGCTTTTTTTAAGAAACATTTCGACAAACTGCACCAGGGAGGCAATCACCAGAATAAATGCCACCGTACGCAGGTATTCAAGACCTAATTTTTCCAGGAAAAATTTGTTGGTAATCCAGGTGATGACCCCGGCCATTACCAGCACGAAAACCACCGCCATGGCCATGCCGACCGCGGTTTCCATTTTCTTGGATGTCCCCAGAAACGGGCAGTTGCCCAGAAACTGGGCCAGCAAAATATTGTTTATCAGGATACAGCTGATTGCCAGAACGACTAAATCGCCCATCGTGATCTCCTATTTTTTACCCACCAGATTCATCAGACAAAGCATCAGGCCCAGCGCGACAAATGCGCCCGGAGCTTCGATCATAAAGGAAAACGGCTGAAAAGAAGGCCCGAAAACCTCAATCGGTTTTTCCCAAATCGTCAAATCGCCGGTGCCCAGCAATTCGCGCACAGCCGCCAGGGCACTCAGAGACAGGGTAAAACCAATCCCGATCCCCAGCCCGTCCAGCAGGGATCTAAATATGCCGTTTTTGGATGCAAAGGCTTCCGAACGGCCGAGCACAATACAATTGACAACAATAAGCGGGATAAATATGCCCAGCTTGAGGAAAAGTGGATAGGCAAAGGCCTGCATCACCAGCTCTACCACGGTTACAAATGTGGCGATGATGACAATATAGCAGGCGATTCGGACCTTGGCCGGAATGACTTTGCGCAGCATGGATACCAGCACGTTGGAGCATACCAGCACAAAGGTGGTGGCCACACCCATGCCAATGCCGTTTTCAACGGATTTGGTTACGGCCAGCACCGGACACAGACCGAGCACCAGACGAAATGGCGGAACTTCATCCCATAAGCCTTTGGTAAATTCCTGAACAATTGATCGGGCCATCCATCTCTCCCTATTATTTAAATTCTTTCAGCTTGTCGGTCAGCTGGGGTTTAATTTTTTCATATATTTTCAAGGCATCATTGGTTGCAGAGCAAATTGCGCGGGATGTTATTGTGGCGCCGCTGATGGCATTGATGCTGCCGCCGTCACCGGTGACGTTAACCGACTCTTCTATCGAAAGCTCTCTGAACTGGGCCACAAAGCTCGGGTCGCTTTTGGCTTTGGCGCCCATACCCGGTGTTTCGGCGTGGGTCGTGACGCCGACGCCCATTATCTGATCGTTTTGAATGTCAATGCCGACCATCAGCCCCACGTCACCACCATACCCTTTACCTGATGTTTCAAAGGTGACCGCACGGGCTTCACCATCCATGACGCCCACAAAAAAAGTGTGCTCGACGTCATCGACTTTGAGCTGAAAACGGTCAACAATGGGGTCGTTGGTCGCGCCTTCCAGAATAGACCGAATGGCCGGGCCCTTTACAAATTCAAGGACCTGGTTTTCGATGCGGTCCTTGGTATTATCGCGGATGGCGGCCAACAGCCCCCCGGACAAGGTGGCCAGAATCGTCAGAACAAGCAGCATTTTTATCATATCACGCATCTTATTCAACCTTTCCAAGAGCTGGAGGTCTGATTTTATCCAGCAATGGGCTAATCAGGTTAATAACCAGGATAGCCAGGATCACCCCATCCACCCAGGCACCGATATTGCGGATCAGCACGGTCATGATGCCGCCGGCAGCCCCATAAATCAGCATCGGAACAAAATTGACGGGTGAAGACGAATCCTCGGTGGCCAGAAAAAAAGCGCCAATTAAGGTATAGCCGGTCAGCAGGTGAAAGGCCGGTGGCGCAAACTGGGCCGGATTGAACAGATTAAATACGGTCGCTGTTAAATAAATACCGGCCAGAAAGGTGAGGGATATTTCCCAGCGGATAAAACCCCGCAGCATCAGATAAATGCCGCCGATGATAAGACCCAGGCCAAAGGTAGCGCCGGGCCCGCCCAGCTGCCGGCCCATGAGAAGATCCGTCAGGTTGAATGCGTCCGTCGAAGCGGCGCCATAATACTTGGCTGCTGCCAGCGGATAAACGGTTGCAAACTCAAGGTCGTAATTTAACAGGGCGGCATCAAAATCGAGCAGGTATCCCCATGAAAGCATCATCATTGCCAGTGCCAGCGCCACCGGATGAAAGGCGTTGCTGCCGATGCCGCCGAATATTTGCTTGCCGATGACGATCACAATAAAGGTGCCTGTAATTACCGCCCACCAGGGCATGGTGGCCGGAACCAGCATGGCAAATAGCATTCCCAGCCAGGCGGCATTTCCGTCGCCGATGGTGATGGTTCTTTTGGTCACCAGGTTAATGACCAGCTCCCAGATGATGGCTGAGGAAATCGACAGGCAGACCACACCCAATGCCGGGATACCATAGTGGTATAAACCCATAAAAAGTGCCGGCAGGGCGGCCAGCATGGTGTGATAGCTGCGCTCGGTTATCGAGCTGCCGTTGTGAAAGAATGGGGCATGGGATACGATCAGTTTTTTTTGGCTCAGGGGTATTTGCTGCTCAAGCATGTCTCTTTTCTCAAGCATTGGCTGCCTCCGACGTTTTGGCGCGCTCCAGCTCGTATTTTGCCAACTTGATATATTGCAAAATCGGGATCTTGGACACGCATACATAGCTGCACAGGCCGCAATCGATACACGAGTACAAATCGTAGCTGTCGGCGGCCTCTTCATATTGGTTGGCTTCCAGAAATCGAACCAGCATGTTGACCTGAATCTTGGCCGGGCATATCCGAATACATTCACCGCAGTTGATACAGGGATAATCTGAAGCATAGGCGGCTTTGTCGCGATCCACCACAATGACAGCATCGGTATCCGGCCCAACCGGATGATCCAGCGCATAAATGGCGGAACCGGTCATGGGGCCACCGAGAATGATGCGATCATACTCGTTGACTGTTTCACCATACGCCTCCAGAATGTATCGGATGGGTGTGCCGATGCAGGTTTCGAAAATTTTACGGGTTCCATCCTTTTTAATAAACGTTAAGGTCTTGGCGGTTGGGACCTGCCCGGACTCAAATGCGCTGCCGATTGAAATCACGGCTTCAGCACTGAAAAAACAGACGCCCAGGTCCTCGCAGGTTTTTCCGGCGGGCAATATCTGCCCGAGAACATCTTTCATCACCATGGGCGGCAGGGCTGCCGGATACCGGGTTTTAACCCCTGCGACGCGGGCGCCGATATGACCGTACCCCTGTACGGTTTCACCGGCTGTAAACAACACGACATCCTGGACGCTGGTGACCTCCTTAAGGATATGGATGCCTTTTTTAAGATCCTGCATGCGGGATTGGGCAATATACTGGCTGGTATCAACCATCGGGTCGGGGTCCAGACCTCTGATAAGGATCGTTTTGATATTGCCGTTAGAATTTGCAAGGGTCTCCAGAGGCGGCGCTCCCGGTGCACCAACCAGATAGTCAGATAACAGCTCAAAAGACGGCGTTTGGATGTTTTCCCGGAAGGTTTCATCGACCGCTTCGCTGTCATCCCGTGCAATTGTGATGGCCGCAAAATTTTTCCCAAAATCTCCCGTGAAAGGTGAAAGAGCCGTTATCCTGCCGCTGATCGGTGAAATCACATAATGCTTTTCATCCGGATACAGCGCTAATTTCTGGCCGGTCCTGACTGAATCGCCGATAGCCAGTGCCGCCGGAACCTTGTAATCGTTGTCTTTAGGGTGATACAGCGTAATTTTTTGGGGGGCGGGAAGTTGTTCCGTTGGCGGAAGGTGAGGCGGTAGGATTTCATAATTAAGTTGCGGTGTGGATAAACCATAAAATGCTTTTTTAATCATGATGTAACCTTTTTCGGTGTGCCCTATTGGGGTCCTATAATGCATGACAGCCGGTGCACTCAATCGGTCCGGCCTCAAAATCCTTATGGCAGTTGATACACTGTTCATGGAATGCGTCGCCCCGGGTGAGCATTTCTGAATCTTCAATATCAGATTCATCATGGCAATCCAGGCATGTTTGATTGACTTCCTCCGCCGCTGCAGGGGGCACATGACACTTGCCACAGGCGATCAGAGACGATTCGTCTTCGGGGGGATGATGGTGGCAGTCAAAACACGCCAGCCCGTAGCCTTCCAAGGCTGTGTGAACTTTATGATTGAACAGGACATTGCCGGCCGCAACAGTGTACATCAACCGCAGCGGCTCATCCGGCGCTTTCAACGGAAAAGCGGCGTAACTGATCACTGCGACGACCAACAAACAAATGGCCACTGCTCCTGCCAGTTTCAATTCATTTTTTGAGAACATTTTAATTCCGTGTCTGTTTTTTTGCGTTGCCTGTCAAATGCGCGCTGGAAAGCCATGCACCGACTACCATAATGCGGGCCTGCTTTCAAGATATTTCTGGTAAAGTGTAAGCCCAGCAAATTATAAAATTTTTAGGTAGTTATGAGGAATAAAGGTTTTAACAAACCGGAGTAATGGAGCGATGGAATGATGGAGTGATGGAAACTTAAATAATTTAAGTCCATTCCGGTCAATCCAACATTTCAATATTCCAGTACTCCAATACTCCAACACCCCGGATAGAATTTAAGATTCGCTTTATCGAAGTCCTCTAACCACCAATTAGCACGACCAAAATAAAATACGTGTTTACCAACGATTAATAATATCATGCCCCCTGCGCCGGGCCACCTCATCCTGGAGTTGATGAAAGCGCTCTCCGACGACGATCACCACTTTGGACATGACTTTGTAACCCAGGTGCGCATCATCTTCGAACAATTGAAGCAGCCGGTCCCGCGGGATTCGGATCGTTTTACAGCTGCGGGATGCGCACTGGGCTGAAAGGCGGTACTTATTCGGCGGCACCAGACTTGACCAGCCAAACGGCATGCCTTCCGACAGAGTCAAGATGGTGTCTTCGGGCATGGCCGGACCCTCGGGTGCGTCCCAGATCAGGTTGACCTCACCGTCCAGCACAAGCCAAAAATATTCCGGGACTTCTCCGGCAGCAAAAATGGCCTGGCCGCGCTTAAATTTAGCGACTTCGCAACATTCCTGGATGGCCGATAATTGCTCATCATCCAGCTCGGAAAAAGCATCAACATCTTCCAAAAAATCGAGACTGACCATAAAAACACCCCTCTTTGCAATTGAATATTGTAGATTGAATATTGAATATTTAAGGTCGCCTTCGGCGGATCTATATAAATGTAATGGAGCGCAGCGACTCCTGAAATTTTCAATTTTCAATATTTAATCTTCAATTATTTAGGACATAATCCTCCTGAACGTCACCGCCCAGAATATGTTTTTCAAATACGGCACGCATTTTCTCTGGGGTCATTTTTTGATAAATGACCGGCTCGCTGCTGCCGATTTCGACGGTAATATTGGGTTCGTTCTTACAATGGCCGATACATCCGGCACTGGCAACTTCAACATCCTGCCGGCTGGAAGTGGCAATCTCCTCTACAAGGGCGCTCATCACCTGACGGGCGCCGGCGGCAATACCGCAGGTTGACATATGAACGGTAATTTTAACCTTGGACACCGGTGAAACGGTGGCGGATTCCTGCAATTGGTCAAAATGCCGGCTGGCGATGGTTGCCACATTCGTCATGAACATCAAGCCCATGCGGGGATCTTTATCAAAACATTCCAGCAGATGTTCCTTTTTGATCAGCAGGATTTTACAGGCTTTTCCGGCATTATAGGCGGAAAGCGCGTATTTAAACGGCGGCACAAAGCTTGACCACCCCAGCGTCTGTCCGCTGGATATTGTAAAAACGGTGTTTTGCTCTGAAGTGGGGCGGCCCGGCAAATCAAATCGAAGGTGAACCTGTCCTTCGGCGACCAGCCAGATACGGTCGGCATCTTCACCTTCGGCAAACAATTTTTCTTCATAATGGTATTTCTTTTCCTGCCCACCTTTACCGACTGTCTTTAACTGGTCCGGGCCGAATCCCTTGAAGATGTCAACCTTTTTTAAAAAATCCAGACCACCCATAGGGTCCCTCCTTATTCTTTGTGCAACGTTAAAAGATATCTCGTGCGTCAGTAGCTTTATGCAGATTTATGACTTAAATATCATTCAAGTGTTAGGCTCTATAGTTCCGCCGTTGGCGGTTCAGGTGTCAGGTTTCAGGGACGAATAGAAGGGCTGACACCTGAACACTGCCTGCCGCGCCATAGCTTTAGCGAAGGTGGGACACCAGAAACCTTTTTAGGCTGCTTCGCCTTGCTTGGCTGTCGGATGCGGCGGGGTGCTTGCTGCCGCGTCCGGGTCATAACACGTCAGGCAGCACGACAGGCAGCGGTTGCTTTCACCCGCGGCGGCTTCCCTTGTCAGTACCTGATCCACCTCAACAAATGAGTATATCCGATCTTGGACCGGCAGCTCCGGCATGGGCGCTCTTGGATATTTTTCAATCCCGCTGACCTGATCAAATAGGGTTTCAGCGATCACATCGCTGTTTAATTCTTTTTTCTGGGCCGTTAGCTCCTGTCCCATAATAAACTGGTGTATCGAGCGCGCAGCCCGTCGACCCCCGCCAATTGCCGATACCACCAGGGACGGGCCGGTGGCGGCATCACCGGCCGCAAACAGGTACGGAATATTGGATTGCAGGGTGTCCGGATTCACCTCGATTGTATTCCAGCGTGTGGTATTCAGATCGGCCAGGCGTTTTTGAGTCCGCTCGGTAAATGATACGTCAGGGGATTGACCGATGGCGGTAATGACCATATCGGTTTGCAGCAGGGTTTCCGAACCTTCGATGGGCACCGGGCGGCGCCTGCCGCTGGCATCGGGCTCCCCGAGTTCCATCTTTAGATATTCAAGATGAGTCGCATTGCCGTCATCATCACCGATGACTTTCACCGGCGCTGCCAGAAATACAAATTCGACCCCTTCGTGCTCGGCCGCATCGATTTCAACTTCGTTGGCAGGCATCTCGCCGCGCGTGCGGCGATATACAATATAGACTTTTTTGGCCCCTAAACGAATGAGATTGCGGGTGCAGTCGATGGCCGTGTTCCCGCCTCCGATAATTGCGGCGGTCTCGCCGATGGGCAGTTTTTCGCCGTCGGCCAGCCGGGACAGGAAATCTATTCCGGTAAAGCAGCCTTTGAGATCTTCGCCTTCGACCCGCAGGCTGGCATCTTTCCAGGCGCCAATGCCCACAAAAATGGCGTCAAATCCGGATGCGACCAGGGAGCTTAAGTCAAAATCATGGCCAAATTTCACGTTGGTATGAAAATCGACCCCCAGGTTCAGAATACTTTCAATTTCCCAATCCAACACCTGCTTGGGCAGTCGATACTCCGGAATTCCATAGCGCAGCATGCCGCCCAGTTTGGGCATGGCTTCAAAAAGATTGACCTGGTGGCCCAGTCGTCTTAGAAAAAATGCGCAGGTGAGTCCGGCCGGACCACCGCCGATCACCGCAACGCGTTTGCGTGTTTCCGGGGCTGTGGGTATGGGCAGCCGATCTCCGGAATTCATTTCATAATCGGCGACAAAACGCTTTAATTGATTGATGGATACCGGTTCATCCTCGATTCCCCGGCGGCAGTTCGTTTCGCAGGGGTGCGGGCATACGCGTCCGCAGGATAACAAAAACGGATTTCGTTCGCGGATGGTATTGACAGCGCCTTCGTAATCGCCTTCTCGAATCTGGGCGATATACTGGGGGATGTCGATTTCAGCCGGGCAGGTCTGTCGGCAGGGCGCCAGGCGATCGTTGCTGCAATTAAAGTGCATCAAGCGCTCAGACATGGTTTTGACTCTCATGATATACTTAGGGCAAACCGTCTCGCAGGCGCCGCAACCAACACAATTTTCTTCGATGACCACCGGGTACCCCTGTGGCCCCATTTTAAGGGCATTGAACTGACAGGCATCGATGCAGTCGCCCAGACCGATGCAACCAACCGAACATTCTCGCTGGCCGCCGGACAAAACCGCCTGGGCACGACAGGTATTGACCCCCAGGTAGACAAATTTGTCTGCAGCGCGTTTGCCACCGCTGCAAGTGTTATAAGATTTAGGTGGCTCTGCCAGCCCGACTTCCACTCCCATTACGGCAGCAGCATTGGCAGCCGATTCTGGACCTCCGACAACACATACACTGGGTTCTGCTTCGCCCGCCACCACGGCGACAGCCGCGGCAGAACATCCGGCGTAACCGCATCCGCCGCAATTGGCGCCGGCAAATGTGGCTTCCACCCGGGCTATCCGCGGATCTTCGTATACATAAAAAATGCGGGATGCTGCTGTTAAAATCGCGGCACACACAATGCCCAATCCCAGCATGAAAATAATACCCTCAATCATAGCATCTCCTTGCCATTCTGCTGGCGATATAAAGTCGCAACCGTTTCAGACCTGCAACCGGTGAGTTCAAAATTCAGGGTTCCCGAGCATACCGGTTCTACTTCAAAAAAGGCTTCTAACTATCATTTCAGCGCTTTGATTTCAAGGCTAAAATTCGGTTTCAGGTGTTAATTATATAAGGTTTCAGGTGTCTGGTGTCAGGTTTCAGGGCGGTCAGAAAAGCTGACACCTGACACCTGAACACTGACACCTAATTAAATCCAACAAAGAAAACCCATATTTATGATAGCTGACATGCGGAAGTCGTTTTTACTGTGGCTGATTGCAGACACCGCAGACATTGCAGGTGTCTACGCGGCAGGCCGGAGAGGGACGGGCGTTTATGGCACGATGGTATTCCTGCTGCAGATAGGGCTTTTTAATACCCTGGTCAATAAAATCCCAGGGCAGGTGCTCATCGAGGTCACGTTCGCGCAGGACATAAAAATCCGGGTTGACCGATACGGCTTTGAAGGTGTGGGCCCAGTTACCTTTATGCTTGTGCGCCAGAGAAAGGATATCGGCGACTTTGCGATCACCCCTGGAGAAAAGCGCCTGGATGTATGCCCAACGCGGTATGTCCGCATGGACCCGCAGATTGGGGACTTTTTTCAATTCATTTTTTATTTTTGTTATCTTTTTTTTCAAAACACCGACTTCGGCCATGGCCACCCATTGAAAAGGGGTAAACGCTTTGGGGACAAAGCAGTTTAAACTGATGGTAATATCACCGATCCGTTTTTGGGATCGGCTGGACTTTAAAAAATGATGCTTTATTTGTTTGCTCAAACGAATTATGGCGGCGACATCATCGCTGGTCTCGGTGGGCAGCCCAATCATAAAATACAATTTTACATTCGGAATACCATTCGCCACCAGGGCATCGGCAGCCGCCAGGATTTCATCTTCGGTGATGCCCTTATTGATCACCCTGCGCATGCGCTCTGAGCCGGCATCCGGGGCAATTGTTGCGGTTTTAACATTGCTGTGTTTGAGAATCGACAGCAATTCCGGAGACAATCCGTCGGCCCGCAGGGAGCTGAACGATATGCGAATGTCTTTACCCTCGTATTGAGCGCACAAATCACCCAGCCCCGGAAGATCGGAAACCGCAGCCCCCACCAGACCGATGCGGTTTGTTTGTGAGATCCCTTGATCGATATCTTGGGTCAGTGCTGAAGTCGGCCTGAAACGCGGGGGGCGATAGATAAAGCCGGCTGCGCAGAACCGACAACCGTGGGGGCACCCGCGGGCGACTTCCACCAGATGGGTCTGCTCAAAGGCCGTATCAGGGGTTAAAATGGCACTGCAGGTGGCGGTGTGGGCTAGGTCTTTGAGGTACATCCGTTTAATGGAATTTGGCACGGTTTCCGGGGGATGAAACGCTGCAATCGTGCCGTCGCGGTTATAATCGACATCGTAAAAGGCCGGAACATAGGTGCCCGGGACATTGCAGGCAATTTTTTTTAACATGGCACGCCGCTTGTTCCCCGGTTCGAATACCTCCAGAAAACGGGGCAGAATGGCTTCGGCTTCACCGATAAGAAAACAATCAAAAAAAGCGGCAATTGGTTCCGGATTTAAAAAACTGGCCACTCCGCCGGCGATCAGCAGCGGATGTTGATCATCTCTCTGGTCGGCTTGCATGGGCAGGCCGATGTTATCCAGAATCGACAAGATATGGGGATAATCATTTTCAAAAGACAGCGAAAAAGCAATAACATCGGTATCTGTTAACCGTTCTCCGGATTCGATGGTTTTGATGATGGGAGGCTGCTTATGGGACGGTTCCGGCAGAAAGGCACGTTCACAGACAACGTGGTCATATGCATTTAACAGGCGATAAACGCTTTGAAAACCCAGGTTGGACATGCCGACATGGTAACGATTCGGATAAACCAGCGCAAAACGAATGCGTCCGCGCCAGGATTTGTGAATGCTGCCGATTTCAACATCTTGCGGGCGCTGTTTGGATTTAACGGGCTTTGGTGCCATGAGTTTGTCCGTTGTCCGTCTCCGGGGGTTAACAGTCTAAATTGACGGTGATTTGAGATAGCCAAGCCAGCGATATTTCCCCACGCCAGGAGCTGCTGTCACGACCTATGTGGACCATAAGGATTGAACAAGCTTAACATGCGGCATTTTGACACACAGTCAATATTTAATCTGGGACCCCTTGCAAAGGGCCTGGATTACCGCATCAAAACCGATTGCCGGGCGGTGCAACGGTTCAACTTAAGCTTACGTCAGCTCCAGCCCAAATCAATGGAAATCGCCTAACCTTCACCTTCAACGGACAACGGAAATCGAAACTCTAATCAGCTTTGCGTCTCAAAAATGTTGGCACATCTAGTTCGGTATCATCCACACTTAGCCCCTGGGGACCACGGTAAAGGGCCCCGTTGGATTCACCTACCGCTTTTTGCTGGCGTATAAATGTGGGTTCTTCGTAATCAATGATGTCTCTTTCAAGATCATCCGGCGTAATATCGCGTACTTTGCCTCTTAAGGGCAACTCAATCGCGTTGTTGGGTACCTGCTGCAATTCCGACTCAACACCAATGCCGGTGGCGATAACAGTGACGCGCATTTCATCGCTGAGGCTGTCATCGATTGACGTGCCCCAGAAGATGTCGGCATCATCACCGACTTCGTCGTGAATCCGTTCGGAGGCTTCGGCCACCTCTTCAAATTCCATATCGCTGTTGCTGGTGATGTTCATCAGCACACCTTTGGCCCCGGCGATGGGCAGATCTTCCAGCAAGGGGTGCGACATGGCGCGTTCGGCGGCTTCGACTGCACGATTTTCCCCTGAAGAAATCCCGATTCCCATAATGGCCAATCCGGCTTTGGACATGGTGGTTCTTACATCTGCAAAATCCAGGTTGACCAGCCCGGGCATCATAATCAAGTCGGTGATGCCCTTGACCGAATGCATCAGAATTTCATCGGCTTTTAAAAACATATCCATCAGCTTGGCCTTTTTGGGTGCCAGTCCGCGGAGCCGATCGTTGGGGATGCTAATGGCGGTGTCGACGACATTTTTCAAGTTATCGATTCCTGTTTCGGCCAGCTGGGTTCGTTTTTTGCCCTCAAATGCAAACGGCTTGGTGACTACAGCTACCGTTAAAGCGCCTAAATCTTTACAAATTTCGGCAATTACGGGCGCAGCACCGGTTCCAGTACCGCCCCCAAATCCGGCGGTGATAAAGACCATGTGACTTTCGGCCAACGCAGCACGTATGGCCTCTTCACTTTCAAGCGCCGCATCGCGACCGATCTGAGGGTTTGCACCTGCTCCGAGCCCTTCGGTGAGTTGTTCGCCCATCTGAATTTTGACCGGCGCCATGGACATTTCCAGCGACTGACTGTCGGTATTGGCGGCAATGAATTTAACGCCCTGTAAATGAGATGAAATCATGTTGTTGATGGCGTTACCGCCCGCACCGCCGACTCCAATTACCTTAATTTTTGCTGATTTTTCTTGGTCCACATAGGTAAACATTTTTTTCCTCCTATAAAGTTAAGTTAAAGGTTATGGGTTATTTGGATCTATCTTAATCTACCTCAGACGAAATAATTCCAACGGGTTGAGCCCGTTGAGCCCGTTGGCCCGTTAGCAGGTAAAAAATATATCAAGATATTATTCCCTTTTGAACTGGCCTAATCCCGTTTTACAGGGACCTTCGGCCGGCTAAACCGGCAACGGGTAAATCTGATTTTAAACGACATCATTAAACCAGCGTTTCATGCGCGTCATGACACGGTTAAAAATGTTTTTATCCCGAATTCTGAACTTACGAGAATCCTGGTTGCGCGCACCGTAAAGCACCAGGCCCACACCGGTGGCATACATGGGGTTATTGACGACATCCACCAGGCCGGTGATGGCGCGCGGTTTGCCGATCCGGCAGGGAAGATTTAAAATGGATTCGGCAATTTCATTGACACCTTCTAAAAGCGCGGTGCCGCCGGTGATGACCACACCGGATG
>Ga0209567_10001326_pt1 | contig 12866 bp, 12 predicted proteins | sample COG_12_FD_184756 | JGI IMG/M metagenome (GOLD analysis project Ga0209567, IMG submission 184756) | Pelagic marine sediment microbial communities from the LTER site Helgoland, North Sea, for post-phytoplankton bloom and carbon turnover... | ecosystem: Environmental > Aquatic > Marine > Neritic...
ATCATGAATGTTTTCGGGAAGCGCGATCTCCAGATCCACGAGCGGAAGCACGTCGCTTGATTCGACGAAAACATTCATGATGCTTTTCGCAGGATCTCGACTCGCGTACGGCGAGAAGGACGAAGGTACTTTGCGACCGCGCGCTTCACGTCCTCCGCAGTGACTTGCCGGTAAGCTGCAAGCCGGTCGAAGACGGCCGCACCGTCATTTGCGACGGTTTCATAGAAGCCGATCTGTTCGGCTTTGCCTCCGGCCGTCTCCATGCTGTGCAGGAACGAAAGCTCGAGCTGGTTGATCGCCTTGTCCAGCTCGAGGGGGCTTGGGCCGTCGGACCCAAGCCGTCCGATCTCCCGGTCGAGCAGTGCGAGCGCATCTGCCTTTGGTCTTCCTTCACGGAGAAAGACCCACATCTCGAAAAGGCCGGGATCGATGAATGGCGAAATCGAACCACGAACCGACAACGCAATCTCCTCATCGAGACAGAACAGCCGGTGAAGCCGCGAGCTATGGCCGCCGAACAATACTTCGTTGGCGATGACGAGAGCAGGGGTGTCGGGGTCTGAGAACGAAGGCGCGCGGTACCCAAGCAGGAGCTTCTCGGTCGGGGTAGGTGCCGTGAGCTGAAGAACGCGCTCTGCGCGCTGCGAAGGCTCCTTCGCCGGCATCGGTGGCTTGGCCGAGCGCGAGGCGGAAAGGCCACCGTAGTGCTTTTGCACGTGCGACAGGGCCTTTTGTTCGTTGAAGTCACCGGCGATCACGACGGTGGCATTGCTCGGTGCGTAGTGCGTTCGGTAGAACTCTTGGCAATCCCGGACGGTGAAACTGCGGATGTCCTGCATCCAACCAATGGTCGGCCAGCGATATGGGTGACGCCGAAACGCGTTGTCGTAGAGAAGCTCGAGCGCCTTGCCTTCGACGTCGTCGTCGACACGAAGCTTGCGCTCGTTGGAGACCACTTCCTTTTCCGAGGTGACTTGCGGCACGCGCAGTACGAGGTTCGACATCCGATCGGCCTCGAGCTCGATCAGAAGAGGCAGCGTATCCCGAGGGGCGTTTTCGTAGTAACAGGTCCAATCGGTCCAAGTCGCCGCGTTGGCCTCGGCCCCTGCACGCTCCATCAGACGATCGAAGTCGCCGCGGGGGTGATTTCGGGTTTCGCTGAACATTAAGTGCTCAAACAGATGGGCGAGCCCTGTCTTGCCCGGACGCTCGTGCCGAGAGCCGACGCGAAACCAAGTGTGATAGCTGACGGTTGGCGCGGCGCGGTCGACGAGCAGCAGAACGGTCAACCCGTTGCCCAACCGAAAGCGTCGAAGCGTGAGCGCATCACCGAACGCCTGATCGCGCACGAACGTCCACCGCGCGTTACGCTTTCGAACGCCGCGGTTGAGCCGTTCGATCAGGACCTCGGGCGCTCCCATCAACGCGGGAGCCTGATCACCCGGCCAGCTGGGGTCAAGGCGATTTCGTTGTGCTTGACCCGGTCATAGGGGGCGGGTAGCTCTCCGGCCATGTCGGAAGTTCGTGTTCGGTTTGCACCATCGCCCACGGGGTATCTGCACATCGGTGGCGTTCGGACAGCTCTGTACAGTTGGCTGTGGGCGCGGCAGCACCGCGGCACGTTCATCCTTCGGATCGAGGACACCGACCGCGAGCGCAGCACCGAGGAGAGCATTCAGATCGTGCTCGAATCGATGCGGTGGCTCGGTCTCGACTGGGACGAGGGCCCCGGAGTCGGTGGCGGTCACGGCCCCTACGTGCAGAGTGAGCGGCTCGACATTTACGCCGACTACGCAGACAAGCTGATCCGATCCGGCCACGCGTACCGTTGCTACGCTACCAAAGAAGAGATCGCCACGGCGCGGACAGCACACCAGAAGAGCGGCACCAAGGACGGCTTCCGTTTTCAAAGCCCGTGGCGGGACCGCAGCGATGCGCCCGAGGAGCCGAACGCGCGCCATGTGATTCGGTTCCGCGCACCTCACGAAGGAACCACCAGCTGGGTCGACGAGGTCAAGGGTCAGATCGACATCCTGAACTCGACGCAGCAGGACTTCATCTTGTTGCGTCCCGATGGGATGCCTCTCTACAACTTCGGCTGCGTCGTCGATGACCTCACGATGGCGGTCACGCTCGTGGCGCGCGGTGACGACCACATGATCAACACCGCGCCTCAAATACTTCTCTACCAAGCGCTCGGCGCTCCCGTTCCAACGTTCGCGCACATGCCGATGGTGCTGGCGCCCAACGGCGAAAAACTCTCGAAGCGCCACGCTGCGGTCGGTGTTCTCGAGTATCGCGACATGGGTTACCTCCCGGACGCCGTCCTCAACTACTTGGCACGACTCGGCTGGTCACACGGCGATCAGGAGATCTTCACGCGCGAAGAGCTCGTCGAGAAATTCAGCTGGGACCGCGTGGGCACGACGGCCGGCCGTTACGATGCGAAGAAGTTCCTTCATGTCCAAGCGGAGCACCTTCGGATGCTGTCGGACGAGGAGATCGCCCGGTGGACGGTCCCCTTTCTCGCCGAAATAGGGATCGAAGTCGCAGCCGACAACCCGGTTCTTCTGAAGACGATTCCCTACGTGAGGCCGCGAGCGGAGACCTTCGTCGATGTCGCCGAAGCGGTCGAGTACTTCTTTCGCGACGTCGAGTTCGAGGCCAAAGGCAAGCGGAAGTTCCTCGTGCCCGGCAACGCGCAAACCCTCCTACGCCTTGCCGACGTTGTGGAAGCGGTCGAACCGTTCGCCCAGGAACCGCTCGACGCGACCGTCAAAGCTTGGCTGGAAGAGAACGAGCTCCCGATGAAGGTCGTCGCACAACCGGCGCGCGTCGCGATGACGGGGCGCACGCGGAGCCCGGGGCTCTTCGAGGTCATGGAAGTGCTCGGCAAGGAAAAGACCCTAGCGCGCCTGCGAACCGGCGCCGAAATCGCCGCGGCCGCGGAGGCGCCCTCCGCGTAACGCCGCGGCGCATCTTCCATATTCGTGGAACCTACCGTGCAGATATTGGTCATCGTTCTCTACTTGGTCACACTCGGGGTGTTGGCGCTGTACGGGGTCCATCGGAGCGCACTGCTCTTCTTGTACCTGCGTCACCGTCACGAGCGGACGGCGCCCCGAGCTCGCTTCAACGAAGCCGACCTGCCGATGGTCACGATCCAACTGCCGATGTTCAACGAGATGTTCGTTGCGGAGCGGCTGATCGATGCCGCGGCGCGCATCGACTACCCGCGCCACCGCCTCGAGATTCAGGTGCTCGACGACTCTACGGACGCAACGTCGACGATCGCGCGCAGCAAGTGCCGCGCGCTACGCGATGAAGGGCTCGATATCGCCTATCTGCACCGGGACGACCGCGACGGATACAAGGCTGGCGCGCTCGAAGCCGGCATGATGCGCGCCAAGGGTGATTTCCTGTTGGTGTTCGATGCGGATTTCGTTCCGGGCCCGTCCATCCTCCGAGACTTGATCGATTTCTTCCGGGACCCGTCCGTCGGGATGGCGCAGGCTCGATGGGCGCACTTGAACGGGGATCGTTCGGTGTTGACACGCTGCCAGGCGATGCTGCTCGACGGGCACTTTGTCATCGAACACGTGGCGCGCAATCGCTCCGGGCGCTTCTTCAACTTCAACGGCACAGCGGGCATGTGGCGCAAAGCTGCAATCACCGCGGCGGGCGGCTGGCAGCATGACACGATCACCGAGGACATGGACCTCAGCTATCGCGCACAGCTTGCCGGCTGGAAGTTCGTCTATGCGCCGCACGTGAGCGCACCAGCGGAGCTCCCCAGCGACATGAGCAGTTTCAAAGGACAGCAGTACCGGTGGGCCAAAGGTTCGGTTCAAACCGCGCGCAAGCTGCTTGGCTCGATTCTACGCGCGCCGGTGAGCCGCAAAGTGAAGACCGAGGCGTTCTTCCACCTGACCAACAATCTGGCCTACGTGTTTCTGCTCGTCTTGGCTGCGCTCCAGCTCCCCAATATGTTGATCCGGCGCCACATGGAGCACCCCGAGCTTCTGCTGCTCGACGTGCCACTCTTCTTGGCCACGTGCGGATCGGTCGCAGCATTCTACGTGGTCGCACATCACGATCTCCACGGGCAGCGCTGGCAAGCGATCAAGCGCCTGCCGGTGATGATGGCGCTCGGCATCGGCCTCTCGATCAACAACGGACGCGCGGCGATCGAAGGGCTGTTCGGCCGCGATGTCGAGTTCGTACGGACGCCCAAGCGGGGTGTCGTCGACGGCGAACCTGCTTTGGGAACGTACCGTTACCGCGGCCGCTGGCCCTGGCACAACATGATCGAGCTGGGGTTTGGGGTCTACTGCATGGCCACGCTGGTCGTCGCGATCGCCACCAAGAGCTGGGCGAGCGTGCCCTTTCTGCTCCTGTTTTGCGGGGGATTCACTTACGTGGGCCTAGCGAGCCTCTACGACGCGTTTCGACTCCGAGTCGCTCAGGGCGACTCCGAGCTGACCGCGCAGGCACCGTCGACGCACTCCTCACCGAGCCCGCAATCGATGTTGAGCTGACACTCCGCCAACACCTCGCTGCTGCGCACGCAGAGGTTCTGCTCCTCGACGGGTGCACAGAAACGGATCGTCGCATCGATGCGAGCGCACTCGTCGTCGGCCTCACAGGGCGTACGACATTGACCGCGCACACAGACACGGCCGGGCTGACATTCGTTGTCCGGGCAAAACTGTTCGGGGCGAGTGTCGGGGATGCACTGGAACGAGCTGCAGTACTCGTGGTCGGCACAGTTAGCATCCTCGGTGCAGCTGGTGAGGCAGGTGTCATCGGTGCAAGGGCGACACGCGCCGGCCACACACTCTTGCGTATCCGGGCACGGCGCATCGAGGCAGGTCAATAGACACTCGCCATCGATGCAGATGCGTGAGTCGCCGCACTCGAAGTTGAACTGGCAGCGGAAGGGTGCCGATTCGGGGTCGTCTTCGAGAGGATTGAGACAAAGACCGTTGTCCGCGCAGGTAGTCCCGACCGGACAGTCGTACTCTTCTTCGCACTCGCCGACACAGCCGAGCGTCGTGCAGACAGCTCCGACGGCACAGTCGGTGTCCGCCACGCACAGCGCTCGTTCCGGCGCGGGCTGTAGATCGCACTCGTCTCCACGGCACAAAAAGCAGCCGCGATCACTGATCGGTCCGTCGGCAATACAGACGTAGCGTGAATCGTTGTTGCAGCCGGCAAGCCCGGATAGCGCGATGATGAGAATCCCGAAGCGTTTCATGGGAGGTTCGACGCATCGGCTCAGGGCATATTCACTCGCGGGATTGGCTTGAAAACCAAAGAATTCCGTTGGATAACAGGGGCGAAATGAGTGGCCACAGCAAATGGTCGACAATTAAGCGACGCAAGGGTGCTCAGGACGCCAAGCGCGGGAAATTGTTCACGAAAGTCATCAAAGAGATCACCATCTCCGCACGTTCCGGCGGTGGCGATCCGGAGGGCAACGCCCGGTTACGGCGCGCGATCGACGCGGCGCGAGGCGTGAACATGCCCGCGGACAACGTGACCCGGGCGATCAAGAAGGGCACCGGGGAGCTAGAAGGAGTCCAGTACGAGGAGCTCCTGTATGAAGGAGTGGGCCCCGACGGGGCTCTGTTCCTTTGCGAGGTCGTCACCGACAACCGCAACCGAACGATCGCCGAGGTGCGAAAGCTGTTCGACAAAAACCACGGGCACATCAGCAGCAGCGGATCCGCGCTCTGGGCCTTCGAGCAGAAGGGCGTCATTCGCATCGACAAAGATGCGGCCACCGAGGACGAGCTCTTCGAGGCGGCCGTAGGCGGTGGCGCCGAGAACATGGAGCTGGTCGGCGACGAATGGGTGGTGACCACGGCTCGCAACGATCTCGACACGGTTCGCGACGCGATCGTGACGGCGGGAACCACGGTGCGTGAGGCAGCGCTCGCGTACATCCCCAACAATCCAAAGGTCGTCGAAGCCCGTGACGCGGCGAAGCTGATCCAACTGTACGAAGCGCTCGAAGACAACGACGACGTTCAGAACGTGTTCTCCGACTTCGAGCTCAGCGAGCAGGCGCTCGCGGAGATGGCCTAACACGCCAATGCGTGTGCTAGGTATCGACCCCGGCAGCCGCTGCACCGGCTGGGGTGTGGTGCAGCTCGAGGGAACACGACTTCGCCACATTGCCGCGGGAACGATCGCCGTCCCAGAAAAGCTACCGCTACCCAAGCGACTCCACTTGATCCACCAGGGGCTGCAGCAGGTCATCGCGGAACATCAACCCGAGGCCGTCGCGGTGGAAGAGATTTTCTTCGCGAAGTACGCAAACGCGGCTTTGAAGCTCGGCCACGCCCGCGGAGTGGCCTTGCTCGTCGCGGCAGAGTCGGAGCTCGAGGTGCACGAGTACCCACCGGCGATCGTGAAGCGCACAGTGGTCGGAAGAGGGTCTGCGGATAAGACGCAGGTAGGGCGGTTGGTCTCGGCGGTGCTGGGCCTGAAGACCCCGCCAGAGGAGGACGCCGCCGACGCCCTCGCGGTCGCGATCACCCACATTCAGGCAAGCCGCTCCAAGGGCCTCACCCGCTGACCCCATCGAACGCCCCCGTCCGAGCGTCAGTGTCAGTGCCAGTGCCAGTGCCAGTGCCAGTGTCAGTGCCAGTGCCAGCGTCAGTGTCAGTGTCAGTGTCAGCGTCAGCGCCAGGGTCAGCGTCAGTATCAGTATCAGTATCAGTATCAGTATCAGTATCAGTATCAGCGGACACGTTCCCTCGGCCTCGGTCCACCGCCTCGGTCCACCGCCTCGGTCCACCGCCTCGGTCCACCGCCTCGGTCCACCGCCTCGGTCCCCGGCCTCGGTCCACGGCCTCGGTCCCCGGCCCCGGAAATCAGGACACCTGTTCAGTAACCTGCTACCCTCGCCCCCGTGATCGGGAGGCTTAGTGGGACGATCGAGCATCGGGAGGCGGATGGCTCGGTCATCGTCGACGTGAATGGCGTCGGCTATGAGGTGTTTCTGCCGGTGGGGGCGGCTGGGCGTGCCGGTTCCGAGCCGGGGCAGAGCGTCTCGCTTCATATCCACACGCACGTGCGCGAAGACGCGATGACTTTGTTCGGCTTTGCCACCGCCGAGGATCGTGCCGCGTTCCGCGCCCTGCTCAAGGTGAGCAGCATCGGGCCCAAGCTTGCGCTCGCCATCATCGGCGTGATGAACGCCGCCGAGCTTCAAGATGCGATCGCGCGCCAAGATAAGACCGCCTTCAAGGGGATCACCGGCGTCGGGAAAAGGACCGTCGAGCGAATTCTCCTCGACCTGGAGGGCAAGCTCGATTTTGCCTCGAGCGGCAAGACGGGGGTCCGGCTCCGCGCGGTTCCGAGTGCAGCAGGCTCGGCGGGTGACGCGGCCGTTGGTGCCCTGGTGCAAATGGGATACAAGCGAAGCGAGGCGGAGGCCGCAGTCGGGAACGCCAGCGGCACTTCGAGCGACGACAACGTCGAAGGGCTGTTACGGGCTGCGTTGTCGGCATTGTCATGAGTGAGATCGAAGCCAGAGACAACGAGGCCCTGAGCATCGGCGAGCAAGCCGATGACCGCGCATTCGATCGAAGCCTCCGCCCGGCGCGGTTCGAAGACTTCGTCGGCCAGGAGCGAATCAAAGACAACCTGCGGGTCTTCGTCGAAGCGGCCCGGCGGCGAGGCGACCCGATCGACCACACGCTGTTCTGCGGCCCGCCAGGGCTCGGAAAAACCACGCTGGCCCTGATTTTGGCGGGTGAACGCGGGGTCACGCTCCATTCGGCATCGGGCCCTGCAATCGAGCACAAGGGCCAGCTCGCCGCGCTTCTCACGAAGCTCGAGCCGAACGACGTGCTCTTCATCGACGAGATCCACCGCCTCAACGCCACGGTGGAGGAGAACCTCTACACCGCCGTCGAGGACTTCCGGATCGACATCGTCAACGGCGACGGTCCCTACGCACAGACGCTTCAGCTTCCTCTGAACCCGTTCACCTTGCTGGGCGCGACAACTCGAACCGGGTTGCTGACCAATCCGATGCTGTCGCGCTTCGGATACGTGGCGCGTCTCGACTATTACCCCGACGATGCATTGCGCGCGATCATCGAACGAAGCGCGCGCTTGCTCGATTTCGCGATCACTACCGAGGCCGCGCACGAGCTCGCGCGCAGGTCGCGGGGCACACCTCGCATCTCCAATCGGCTGCTGCGTCGGTCGCGCGACTTCGCGCAGGTTTTGTCGGACGGCAAGCTCGACGCCGAGACTGCACGCGAAGGGCTCACTCGTCTCGATGTCGACGACGCGGGCCTCGACCAAATGGACCGGCGGTATCTCACGGTGATCATCGATCATTACGACGGCGGTCCGGTCGGAATCGAAACCTTGGCGGCTGCGCTGAGCGAGCCGCGGGATACGCTCGAAGATGTGTATGAGCCCTATCTGCTGCAGAGGGGCCTTTTGGCGCGCACGGCGAGGGGACGTGTAGCGACCCGGCATGCCTTCGAGCATCTCGGCAAAAAGCAGCCGACCGGCAAGCAATCCGGCCTGTTTTGAGCCATTTGTGAAGAATCTGCGCACCCCTGCGGGGCGCTGCTAGAGTCGAATCCCCCATGAATTCCCCACCTAGTTCGGCCGAAGAGGGCCTTCTGTGCTCCGCCGAGCGCTGGGCGCCGGCGGACGCGGAGCTGTGGGGGCGTTGGCGGGAGTCACTTCGCACCGAGCAACGGGCCGACGCGCTCTTACCTCTGCAAGCGGCGTTGTCGGGGCTCGTCGCGTTCCGTCATCTCGAGAACCACCCGCTCTCTGTGCCTGTCACCGATTTCCGTCCACACCTGCATACCGTACGCGTGACCTATGACTGGGCGCTCGAGCTGGTCGCTCAACTGCGGGGCGACGACGCCCCAGCGCGACGACTCCAGTCCGTGGGCGATCCACTGGGCGAACCCGAGTCTTCGTTGCACGCGCTCGAACGCTCGTTGACCGATGCGCTTCGGGTGAGCGAGCGGCTCCTCGACCTTCCGCTGGTCGACGCGGGCGCTTTTCAGGCAAGCTGTGATCTCTTCCTGCGCGACCTGGCGCACAACGCGTTCTTCCGGCCACCGGAACCGCTCGAGTTCTCCAACGTGGCAGAGCTCGTCCGCCCTGACGGACTGACGCCAGAGCTCGACTCGTGGAAGAGTGAGGCAGCCAAGATGACGACCATGGTGGCGTTCTTGACCTTGCTCCGCGGTCATCGATTCTTGGGCATTGCCGACCGTCAGGTCCGCGAAGACGACGGCCTCTATCGCGCGCACATCGTGGTCGCGGCAGTGCGCAGAGAGCTGCGCACCCTGACGCGCTTTCTCTTGGTGCAGGGCGTGGAGACCTTTGCTGACGAGCTCGAGGCGAGGCTGCTATCCCTCGATGCCCATCACATCACCGGGGCTCGAGCCGAGATCACCAGGGCCTCCAAGCAGCTCACAGAGCTGCGAGAGTCGGTGGAAGCGCTCGCGATGGAGATTCACGCCAAGGTGCGGTCTGCGCTCGACGGGGCGCTGCCGGAGCTAAACCCGGAGCGAGGTCATGCGCTTGCAGCCGAACGAATGCGAAATGGAATTCGCGAGGTTCGACGAACCGTGAAGGACGCCGCCAAGCAGCTTCGCTCCCTCGGCCGCCCGGTGCGCGATCCACGCGCGGAACGCAAGAGCGAGCGTGTGCGGAAGAACACTCAGCAAGACATTTGGGCGTTCCGGTTCATCTTGCGCGCCTTCACGGCGAAGGCATCGGTCGCGTCGGTGGGTGCCGACTACTGGAGCGATGCTGGCAGCCTCGAGTTCGTCGGCGAGTTCGTGCGCCACTTTCGCGTGTTCGGTCCCCGGTTGACCCGAGCGACGGAGTACCGGCGCCGTGGACCGCTAACGCGTGCGGTGAGCGCATTGAGTCCCCGCGAAGCGATCAACGCGGCAGGCCTCAACCTCGCGACGCACGAGTGTATTCTTTTTCTCGAGCATCTCGACGAAGCGCTGGCCGATGTGCCGCAATCGCTCCTGGCACCCTTCGATAAGAACAAGGCCGCTGCCGAGCTCCGCGGTTACCTTTCCGCAGCCAAAGATCGCACGGCGGCCGATCGCATCGCAGCGGGCGCGTTCGGGTTGATCGACCCGAACCGCGCGCAGGCGAGCTAGACCACGAATCCGAACGCCGCGAGCGTCCGCTCGATGACCCAGAACGCGGCGAGCGATCCAATGATGTACGCCGGAACGGTTCGGTTGGCTTGCCATCCGAAAGGGAGCCCGCGTCGAATGACCGCAAAGCTCAACCCGGCCACAGCGATCACTCCGAGCTGCCCGATCTCGAGGCCGAGGTTGAAGCCGAGGAGGGCGAGCGGGATTTCATCGGCAGGAAGGCCCGCGTCGAAGAGGACCGAAGCAAAGCCGAGGCCATGAAGGAGGCCAAGCGCCCCCGGAAGCGTCCACGGATGCTTCCAGACAGGGCCGTGTTGCCCCGACTGGATCTCCAGCGCGAGGACGACGATCGTGAGGGCGATCAACGCTTCGACCAGCGCCATGGGGACCGAGACGATCCCGAGCACCGAAAGGGCGAGTGTGAGGCTGTGACCTACAGTGAACGCGGTGACTGCGGCGATGAGGCGGCGATGCCAACCGAAGAGAATCAGGAGCCCGAGCACAAAGGTGAGGTGGTCCCAACCAGTGAGGAGGTGCTCTACCCCAAGCGCCAGGTACTCGAAAAACGAATGTGACTCGTCTTCCTGCGCCTTGATGGTGAGCTGGGGTGTGCGGGTGTCGAGGATCGCATGGTGAACGTCGCCGTTGGCGCGGACGACTCGCACGACGACGTTCACGCTCGAGTCCGCGAATCCGTCCACCCGAATGACTTCGCCGATCATGTCGGGCGGGTCGCAGCGAAGCTCCAAGGTCTGGACGACCGCCGTTTCATCTTCGGTCTTGTGACGTTTGGCCGGGCCCACCTGTGTGCAAGTCTCGGGAGTACGCGGTTGCAGCGATTGCCCGGTGGGCCGCTTCACCGGCGCGCGCCAACGCATCGTAACCTTCCCGTCGGGCCCCTGTTCGAACGAGAGGACGGAAGGAGCAAGCGGGTGCGCGGAAGCCTCAGACGAAGCGCCGAGCACGAGAGCCCCGAACGCAATGGCAAAGACAACACGCATCAGGGCACCCTCTCGATCTGGATGGTGTACGCGCCGCGAAGCGCGTCCATACGCGCTGTTCGGAGCTCGTCACGGATCTCCCGCAGACGATCGGCGCGCACCTCTGCGGCGATGATGTCGAGCGGTGGGACGTAAGCCGGGTCCCTGTCGATGACCCGAATGAAGTGGAGGCCGTAGACCGATGTAGCCGGCCCGAGCCACACCCCCGTATCAGCCTCCTCGATGACCTGAGCCAGCTCGATGCCGTAGTCGTCCTTGATCTGCGAAGGGGTGGCCGATTGCTCCGACCGCAAACCCGGTAAGGGATCGCCCAAGCCCCGTGGGGCCCCATCGCCTAGCGTCGTCAGCTGCTCCAGCATCGCAGTGGCGTCAACGGGCAGAGCGTCGCCGCGCTTCGAACGACTCAGGAACACCTGTTGAAAGCGAACCCTCCCCTCGCGTTCGAATCGGTCCGCGTGCGCCTGGAGATGCGCCTCGAGCTGCTCGCGAGTCGGCATTCGATCCTCCGGCACGTAGGCGAGCGACTCGCCCGCACGGTAGAGAAGTCTAGATCGGACGACCGGATCGTGCGCCTGCATGTTCATCTCGAGCGCCCGCTCGTACAGCGCGAGGTCCTCCTCGGTCGAGTCTGGCTCGATGAAGCGCATGTTGCGGACCAGGTGGGTAAATACGATCGGGTCGCGCTTGTCCCAACCGTAGCGCCTCGCTTCATTGAGCAGGATCGCCTCACGGACGGCGCTTTCGACCTCCGACGGGGTCGCGTCCACCGGGACTCGGACGGTGATTTCCGGGCCCTCGACCCGGCGCCCCTCCACGAAGACTTTGGTGCCGAAAAGCAGACCGCCGATCAGAAAGAAATTGAGGAGCGTGCGCAGCATCGACACTAGAGCGCGACTTCGCCTCGAAAGACGAAGCGCGCGGGGCCCTGCATCAGCACGGTGTCACCAGGGGCGCCAACCGTGATCATCAAGGTTCCACCGGGCAGGCGAATACTGAGCTGCTCCTCACGCCTGGCGCGACCGGTTTCCACAGCCGCGACCGCCGCGGCGCACGCTCCGGTGCCGCAGGCCTGGGTCCAGCCAGCGCCCCGCTCGAGCACGTCTAGGCGCATCGTGCTGCCGTTGTGCTCGGAGACGAAGCCCACGTTGACGCCCTCCGGGAAGTGCGCCGAATCTCTCTGCAGGGCCGCACCGAGATCGAAGCGTGCGGCACCCACCTCGTCGAACGTCACGGCATGCGGGTTACCCATCGACACGCAGGTCAGGTGAAGGGTACGGCCAGCAACCGAAAGAACGTGATCGAGCCAGGGCAGATTCGAGCTCAACGGAAGGTCGGCAGGCGACAACGAAGGTGGCGCCATCTGCACGGCAACCGACTCCGCATCCGGGCGGTTCACCACGACACACGAGTGAGGTCCTGCCAAGGTGTCGATCGTCACGTCGAGCGCAGCCTCCCGAGCGCGCCGCGCAAGGTGCAGGGCCGCACAGCGAATCCCGTTGCCGCACATCCCCGGCACCGAGCCATCGGAGTTGATCACGTGCATCGACGGATCATGCACGTCGAGGGTGAGCACGCCGTCAGCCCCGACACCGCGATGGCGATCGCAAAGCGCAATCGCCTGCTCGGTCGACAGCCGCACCCCCGCCAGCGCTTCCCTCTCCACGATCAGAAAGTCGTTCCCGAGCCCTTCGTA
>Ga0209567_10001328_pt1 | contig 12864 bp, 7 predicted proteins | sample COG_12_FD_184756 | JGI IMG/M metagenome (GOLD analysis project Ga0209567, IMG submission 184756) | Pelagic marine sediment microbial communities from the LTER site Helgoland, North Sea, for post-phytoplankton bloom and carbon turnover... | ecosystem: Environmental > Aquatic > Marine > Neritic...
CAACGAGCTCCGCGTCGAGTACCGGCGGCCGGCGTTCCTCGAGCCGCGAACGACGTCCCAAATCCAGTTCCGCCACGACTGGGGCCCGGATCCCTACGAGCTATTTCGCCGTCATGATCTTCAGATTCGCGGTAGCCTCTCGCGACCGTTCTACGACGGCCGGCTTCTGCTGGTGGGCGCTCTGAACTACGACACCTATTTGACCGTCGACCAGGATCCTCGATACCCGACGAGCTACCAGGTCGTCTTTCTCGACGAGCGCGTCATCGTCGATCTTCGAGATGACTCTCGCAGCCCGCGGAAGGGGTTCTTCTTTCAGCTCGCCACCCAGCAGTCGCCAGCCAAGCTCAAACGCTCTTGGCAGTACATCCGCGTCACACCGGAGGTTCGAGCCTATGCGCCTCTGCCTCTCTCTTCGACGCTCGCGTTTCGCTTTGGCATTGGGGCGATGTTCCTGTTCTCGCGAGACCGCAATCGGCTGGACTTGATCGGCCAAGCGCTCGGCCCGCAAAACTACCGATTGCGCTCCGGCGGTCCGACCACCCATCGGGGGTTCTTCGGTGGATTCCTTGGGGACCCCGGTAGCATCGACTCACTGAACCGAGAAGGCTTCGACGCGCGCAACGACGGCGGCCTACGTAAGTGGGAAGCCGGCGTGGAGTGGCGCGTTCCCGTTACGCAGAACTTCGCAACGGCGCTGTTCATGGACTTCGGTGACGTGAACCGCGGCGAAGCATTTCGGTTCAACTACATCCGCGCTGCTGCAGGGTTCGGCTTTCGATATCAAACGCCGGTGGGACCGATCCGGCTCGACTTCGGTTTCCTGATCCCGAAGTGGCAGGTCGTCCGCGGCGTCGCGCCGCCCAATGCGTTCAACATCTTCCGCTTCATTCGGGGGGGCGTGCCTGGCGCCATCCACTTCACCATTGGTGAGGCGTACTGATGCGCTGGCTGTCTCGCCTCGTCAGCTGGTTCCTCGGCTGGCCGTTCATCGCCCTCGTGTCGTTGATCGTGAGCGTGCTGTTCCACTTGGACACCGGGCTCGGCCGCAGGCTCGGGCGGGACATGCTCAACGAGTTCGTGTCCGACCAAATGGTGGGCACCCTCCACGCCGGCTACATCACGCAACTTCGGCTTTGGCGCACAGTCGTCAAAGACACGTTCGTCTACGATCCGGACGGCAAGGCGATCATCTACGGCGAGACCGTGGAGCTCGGCATCGATCCAATCGCAGGGCTTCGCGGTCGCCTTCGATTCTACTATGCCAATCTGACCAACGGCTGGGTCGACCTAGTCGATGACGGCGAAGGTGCGCCGACATTCCTCGCTGCATTCGAGGCAGCCGACCAAACGCCCACCGAAGGCGAGCCGTTCCACGCGATCGTCGACAACATGGACCTGCGCAATCTCGAGGTGACGGGAGAGCTGCTCGGCTTGAAGGACCTGCGCGTTGTCGACCTCGACACGACGGGCCGAATGGAGTTCCATTGGATCACCGATATCGAGGTCTGGTCGGCAGACGGACGCATCGTGCGCCCCTTCCCCTTCGAAGCGAGTCTCGACAGCCTGGTCGGGAGCGTCCACACCGATGCAAGGGGCGCGCAGGTGACCGCAGAAGCGAGCCGCAGAGATGAGCACCTGACGGCCGAGCTCGTCTATCGCCCCCACGAAGATAGTGTCCCCGAAGATCCCTGGGACCTCGACCTCTTCCTCCGTGTCGAACCAATCAGCGCCGAGACATTGCACGACGTGGGGTTCGACTGGGCGGAGTCACTCAAGGGCGAGACGACGGGTTGGGTGCGCCTCTGGGGCCCCGAGCAGGACTATCGCCTGCAGGCCGACCTCCGCACGGCGGGCGGGCGCGCGCGAATCAAGGGGGAGTTGCCGAGCGAGGGGGTCACCCGAATCGAGATCTCCAGCCCAGGAGCGAAGCTGGCGGAGGTGATCGGAGGCGCGCCGGACATCGACGTCAACGGACGACTCGAGATGACGAGCGACCCAAGGAACGAAGACGTGTTGGGCATTGAAGTCGAGACCGACGGCTTCGTTTACGAGGACATCCACGTCCCGGCGTTCCTGGCTAAAATCCGCGTGCGCGACGACGGCATCGACATCGATTCGGTGCAAACGCAGTACGCCGGCGGCGATCTCTATTTGGACGGGCACGTCGAGTACGAAGGGATCATTGAAATCCATGCGCGCGGAAACGTTCCGGAGGTGAGCGCGGATCCCAATTTCCAAGACTATGCGCCGGGCATCGAAGGCAGCGCCGAGTTCGACCTGCGCATTCGCCAAACCGTGCGCGGCGACCTCGAGACCAAGGGATGGGTTCGCTTCGATCGCCTCGACTATGGAGCGCTCAGCGCGCACTTCCTGATTCTCGAAGGACGCGTCTGGGGCGATCCTTCGAAGCCCATGTTGGACCTGGAGCTCGATGGTGCAGCCGTGCGCGTCGCGGGCTATCCCATCGGCAATGGAAAGGCACTGCTGACCGGAGGCCCCGACGCGTATACGGCCAACGGCGAGTTCACGGCGCAGGGGGACCGGCGAGCGGAATTCCAGGCGCGGGTCGAGGCCAACGAGGGTGTCTACACGCTCGACGTGGACACGATCGAGCTCGCCGTGGGCGAACACTGGTGGCGTGGCTCGGTGCGCAACGCGACGCTCGACCCCGACAAGGGGCTGTCCTTCGACAGGATCCTCATGGGTAGAGGGCCCCAGCGTCTCGAGGCTCACGGCGTGTGGCTCTTCGACGGGCCGGACGACATCCGTGCCGACCTCGAGAACTTCGACCTGGCTCTGTTGAAGATCCTCTACCCCGAAGACGCGCCGGACTTCACCGGGGGCGTCGACCTCCACTTCGAGTTCCGCGGCGACCTCGACAAGGAGCCCACCATCGTCGCGGAGGGCACTCTGACCGACGCGAACCTGTGGGACATCAGTCCGGTCAACGCTGCGTACCTGATTCACTACGACGACGGCCTGCTCGACGCGGACGCGCAAGTAGACCTTGGTGGGCGCGGCAACTTCACGCTGAGCACCACCGGCTTTGTCGAACCCGCACCCGGCGGCATGGGGGCGTCCCTGCGCGAAGGCGTCTACGAGACGACCCTGAGCACTGGGGCGATGGACCTCACCCTGCTCGAGCTGTTCTTCGAGGAGGACCCGCCCGATGTGCAGGGCTACGCGGACGCGAGCATTCGGTTCTCCGGACCCATCGACGCACCGGCGTTCAAGGGCAGCATCGACATCCCGGCCCTCATCGTCGAAGGCTGGGGACCTGTCGAGCTCGGCTCCACCTTCCGCTACGAGTATGGCGCCCTGCTCGCCCAAGTTCGCATGGCGGACGACGATGGCGAGCTCATCGAAACCGAAGGAAGCTTACTCGTCGACCTCGTTCACCTGGTGCAGAAGCCCGAGGAAGCCGTGGAAGCCCTCGCGACCTCTCCCTGGCGACTCTCCGTGCGGATGCCGCCACGGCGCTTGAGCGCGTTCCCCAAAAAGCTCAGCGAGCGCCTCGTTCCGGACGCCAACCGCCTGCAACTGGCGGCCAGCCTCACACTTGCGGGCGGCGCGTTCCGAACCCGCGGCGACTTTCATTCCAGCATCGACTGGCTCTCGGATTCTTCGGAGGGGTTGTGCGGAAGCGAATCCAACCCCCGGGCCACGCTGAGAGCGCATCTGGAGGACGGCATCACCGAGATCACTATGGACGGGGTCGTCGGAGAAACCCAGGTGCTCGACCTCGAGGCATCGTCGGAGACGCCACTCGAGCAGTGGTTGCAGGACGCGGAGATCCCCTCCTGGCCGGTCACCCGGGTCAGCGCCGACTTCTACGAGGCGCCCACCGAAAACCTCCCTTATGTGTGCCGCTACGCCGCCGGTGCCCTGAGCGCGCAGCTCAAGGCCACCGGTCTCTTTGGCGACGACCCGAAGCTTTCGTTCTCGATGGCAGCGGATGAGCTGCGCGCGCGACGGCTCGAGCCTGCCCGCCGAACCGGGATGGTCAACACAATCATCGAAACGCCACCTTCGCGAAATCGGATCTCGGCAGCGTATGAAGACGGTATCGGAGAAATGGACGTCGACATGCAGTGGTGGAATGGAGGCTCGACGACGCTCTCAGCGAAAGTTCCCCTGATATGGAACAGCGAGAACCCGCTCCCCGTGCTGGCGAAGAGGGGCGAGGTGCACGGCAGAGCGGACTTCGACCGCATGCCACTCCAGGCCGTGCTCGCCTGGATGGCGGGCGTGGTCAATGTCGAGGGCATCCTCCAGGGAAGCGTGACGGCGCAGGGCCGCGTGCGGGACCCGAGCTTCGTCGGAAGCGTCGAGCTCTCGGACGGCCGCGTCAATCTTCGAAGCGTAGGGCAGACCCTAGAGGACGTGACCGGGCGCGCAATTTTCGACGAGGATGGCGTTGCGGTCACCGACTTGCGGGCGACTGATACCAACGGAACAGCAGAGGTCGACGGCCGGGTCGGGTTCAAGAAACTCCAGCTCGAGAAGATGGACTTGATCGTTCAAGCGGATCAATTCCCTTTACGTCAAGAGGGGTCGATCATGGCGCGGGTCGACGGCAGCGCCCGGATGATTGCGAAATTCGAAGACGAGGGCCTCGACGGAGAGGTGCGCCTACAGAAACTGCAACTCGACATTCCGGAAAGCTCGGCAACCCCACAAGACCTCGAGCGGCATCCGGAGGTCTTCATCATCGGCGAAACCTACGAACTGATCCGCCGAACCGATCCCTACCAGGTGAAGCTGAAAATCCGATCCGAAGATCGACTAGTCATCCGCAGCAAAGACCAGGGCTTCTACGTAGAAGCAACCGCTAAGTTGGACACCAGCCTGGCCGAAGAGCTCACCGTGAAGGGCACCGTCACTCTGCATAAGGGTAGCTTCACGGTCTTCGGGAAAAGGTTCGAGGTCCGTTCTGGAAGCATGGTCTTCGAAGGCGACCCGGAGATGAACGCCAAAGTCGACCTGGTGGCGCGGCACTCGCTGCGCGGAAGCAACGACACGGTGACGGTCGTGGTGTCCGGGCGCCTCAACAACCCGACGATCGAGTTCAAATCCAGCATTCCGACGACCAGCGAGGCCCAAGTCATCGCGTTGCTCGTCACGGGCAGCACGCGACAACAGCGTGGTGTCAACACCTCCACGGCCCAAGCATCACAGGAGACGACGAACTTCCTGACCGGTGTTGCCGCAGGCCTCTTCTCCGCGTCACTGCAATCTCAGTTCGGAGGGTTCGCGCCAACCTTCGGGATCACGCAGGGACAAGGCGTCGCAGACGACACCGAGGGGGACACCGCGGTGCAGGTCGGCTTCAGCGTCGACAGCGTCCTCCCCGACAATGTTCCTATCCGTGGTCTATACGTCGAAGGACAGTTCGTGGCGCGGCGAAACGAAGGCGGTCCCAACACGACGGCGCAGGCCCAGCGCCCTGGTTTCTTGATCGAGGCGCTTTGGCCACTAAACTTCGTCACCACGGGCACGTTTGCCCCTCCGTCGAACTGGAGTATCGACGTCACGTGGGAGCCTTGAACCAAGCATGAGGCGCAAACTCTTCGGAACCGATGGCATTCGCGGCCTCGCGAATCGCGGCGACATGACGCCCGAGGTGGCTTTTCGCATCGGCGCTGCGATCGCATACCAGGCAGGCAAGCGCGTCCAGCACGTCCCCAGAATCGTCGTCGGAAAAGACACCCGCTTGTCGGGCTATCTCTTCGAGACGGCCGTGGCTTCTGGCATCTGCGCGCTAGGCGGCGAGGTCCTGTTGTCGGGCCCACTTCCCACGCCCGCCATCGCCCACCTGACCACCAGCATGCGAGCAGACGCCGGAGTGGTGATCAGCGCTTCGCACAATCCCTATCAGGACAACGGAATCAAGATTTTCGGGCCGGATGGGTTCAAGCTCCCCGATGACGTCGAGAACGAGGTGGAGGTCCTCATCGATGGTTCCGAGCTCGACAAGAAGCGTCCTACAGGAACGCGTGTTGGCCGCGCAGAGCGCTTGGATGACGCGCCGGGGCGCTACGTGGCGTTCGTCAAAGCCTCGTTTCCGGACGAGCTCACGCTCGAGGGCGTCAGGATCGTGGTCGACGCGGCGCACGGCGCTGCATACCGGACCGCGCCGCTAGTCTTTTCTGAGCTCGGTGCGACGACCCATGCAATCGGCGTCCGGCCCAACGGCAAGAACATCAATCACAAGGTTGGCGCGCTGCACCCAGAAACATGTGCGAGGGAGGTTCGCAAGCGCGGCGCGGACCTCGGCATCGCCCTCGACGGGGACGCAGACCGCATCATCATGATCGATGAGAAGGGCAACCAGATCGACGGCGACGTGATCATGGCCTTGTGTGCGACACGCATGCTCCGCGCCAGGCGTCTCCGTCGCCGGACGCTGGTCGCCACCGTCATGAGTAACCTCGGCCTGGAGCGCGCCATCGAGAACGACAACGGAAAGCTATTGCGCTGCAACGTCGGCGACCGCTACGTCGTCGAAGCGATGCGTAAGCGCGGCCTCAACTTCGGTGGCGAACAGTCGGGCCACCTGATTTTCCTCGACCATGCAACCACCGGTGATGGCCTGGTCGCTGCCATGCAGGTGCTCGCCATCGTGCTTCGTGAAGGGCGGCCGCTCTCGGAGCTCGCCGGGGAGGTGATGGAGCGCGTCCCGCAAATTCTGGTGAACGTCACCCTACCCGATCGCCGCCCCCTGGAAGACCTCCCCAAGACCAGCCATGCCATCGCGCGCGCCGAGAAGGCCCTGGGCAAGAACGGCCGCGTGCTGGTTCGCTGGAGCGGGACCGAGCCCAAGCTCCGGGTCATGATCGAAGGCCCCAAACAGGACCGCATCAAAGCGATGGCCAACGACATCGCCGCCGAAGCCAAGAAAGAGACCGCTATTCGCCCAGCAGCACGGTGACCATGGCCGGCTTGAGCTCGAGCACTTCGACTTCGTCGGGCAGCCCGCGAAGCTCCACCGGCACCGCCACCGAGCCCTTCTTTCCGGCCGCGTCACTCAAGTTGACAATCGCCAGCACCGACGCCGGGTTGAGCTGATCGAGAATCACCTCAGGACCTCGAAGGCGCGCGGTGATCGCACGAGGACGTAGAGCGCGAGGTACCACGCCCTCGGCGTCGACTCGTAGTGGTGAAAGAACTCGCTCTTTCATCTTGGGCTGAACACGCAGGGTCACCAACACGGTCTGCGCCTCGAATGTCGTATTGGCGGGCGCTTCGACGAGCGGGACCTCGCGCTGCAGGACGCCATCCTCGAGCTCGCCGACATCGACCTCCATCGAGCGGACCGTCCGCATCGAGTTGACGACATCTCGCGGCCCTTCGACGTCCATGGTCTCCGGAAACACCTCGGGCTCTCCTGCCCATTCGAGCCCAGCGGGCAGCTTGCCGTCGAGAGAGACCTCGACCGGAAGCTCACGGATGGCACGAGGCACCCACTTGAATACCAATGAAGGCGGAACGACCTCCATCACCGATACCCCCGCCGGCAGATCGAACATCTCCTTCTCGAGGTAGTACCGCGGCTCTTCCTTCGTCTTGAGCTTCACGTCGACCGGGGGCAGGTTCTCCTGCCGGATCGCGTTCAGGCGCGCCCTGCTGCCCTTGAGCCGCACACGGACCTTGTCTGGAATCTCGGTCACGAGAATCATGTCCTGCGCATCGGATGGCGGCTGAACCACGACGCCGACATACACATTCCGCTCCATATCTTCGGCGCCATGCACCAAGGAGAACATGAGGATCGCGATGCCGATCGCGCCAGCCTTGAGACCCAGATTCTCGGTGAAGAACAGCCTAATCGTGTGAAGCGCGTCGACGATAGCGCTCACGATGTTTCCTCAGCCTTCTTGACCGTGATCACCGCTTCAGGGTTCTGCGAACGGCTCGGTTCCGGGGGCACCACTGTGCTTCGACGGTCGGCGGCTTTGCGACGGCCGCGTTTGGGAGCGTAAAACAGGCCGTAGAGCGCGTCCCGCAGGGAGGCGACGTCGAGGTTGCGGACGATATTGCCGTCGAAACAAAGTGAAATCGCGCCGCGCTCCTCGCTGACGACGATGACCACCGCGTCGGTCTCTTCCGTGATGCCGATGCCGGCGCGATGACGAGCGCCGAGCGAGCGGTCGCCCCCGGCAGAGCCCGCCATCGGCAGGAACACGCCGGCCTGCCAAATGCGCCCCTCGCGAACCACGACAGCGCCGTCGTGCATGGGGTTCTCAAAGCTGGGCACGAAAATGCTGTGCAGGAGCTCTTTGCTGACCGCCGCGTCGACCTCGGTTCCGCGCTCGATGAATTCGTCCAGCGACGCGCTCCGCTCGAACGCGACCAGCGCGCCGATACGCTTCTGCGCGAGCGTGCCCGCCGCCTTGATCACTTCCTCCATGGTTTGCGTCTCTTTGGCCGTGCGTTGGCCACGGAGGAGTGGCCGTCTTCCCATTCTCGCGAGCGCGCGTCGGATGTCTGATTGGAAGATGATGACGACGATGACTGCGAGATAGGCGAGCACCGAATCTAGAATCGTAGTGACGGTCACCAAGCCGACACGGCGGGCGAAGAGGTAGCCTACGAAGACGAGACACAAGCCGATGGCAACTTGCATGGCGCGCGTTCCGCGCAAAATGACCAACGCCCAATAGATGAGGACGGCGACCAAACCGATGTCGAAGCAATCGTGAAGTACGTCCCAGGGGTTTCGTTGAAAGAAGCCTAGGAATCCGTCGCTCAGCTCGGTTAGCACACTGGTGAGGACTTCGATCATAGCGAGCCCTCAGGTGGTGCGCGAAGCGCTTCGGCGACACGAACGAGCTGGCTCATGACATGGACGTCGTGCACGCGTACCGCATCGACGCCGGCCGCCACGCAGATCGCGACCGCGGCAGCCGTCCCACCGAGCCGATCGTCGGCTGATGGCAGCTCACCGCCCCGGTTGGGCGCGAGCTCGGCAATGAACGATTTCCGCGAAGGCCCCACAAGTACACGGTATCCGGTCTTTCGGAAACGCCCAAGAGAACTTAGTAGCGCGGCGGATTGACGGCCGGTCTTGGCGAATCCGAGGCCCGGATCGAGCCAGACCGCGGCCCGCGGCACCCCTGCACGCTCCACGCGTTCAGCTGCCTGGAGCAGCTCGTCGATCACGTCCTGAACGATGTCGCCGTAGTCGGTGTTGGGCGACCGCACTTCGCCTCGGCCGCGGTTGTGCATGATGACGTAGTTGGCGCCTGCGGCCGCAGCAGCCTCCGCCAGCCGTGGATCTTCAGCGCACCGCACGTCATTGACGATGCTCGCGCCCGCCGCCAGGGCGGCAGCCGCCACCTCGGGCTTGACCGTGTCGATGGAGACCCGCGCCGCAAGCTCGCCCGCCAACAACTCGATGACCGGCACCACACGCGCGATCTCTTCGGCGGCAGGCACATGGTCGAAGCCTTCGCCGTACGTTCGACCGGCCGGTCGGGAGGATTCGCCCCCGACGTCCAGCACGTCGGCACCCTCCTCGAGCAACTGTCGGCCGTGATCGACCGCCGCGCCAGGGTCGAGGTACCGGCCACCGTCGCTGAATGAGTCTGGCGTCACATTGATGACCCCCCACAGCTCAGGCATCGGAACCTCCGTCAACTACCCGGCGCTCGGGACTTCACGCGGGCGGGGCTGAAAGATCGCGCCCTTCCGCTTTTCTTCGCTCTCGCGCCGCTTCTCCGCATACGTCGGAACGCTCACGATGGCCGATGGCGGCAATTCGGTGCCGGACATGATCGCCTCGATCTCCTCGCGGCCGAGGGTTTCCCGCTCGAGCAACGCTTCGGCGATCGCATCGAGCTCCTTGCGATGCTCCCCGATGACCACTTTCGCGCGTTCGTACTGCGCGCTGATGATGCGGCGAACCTCGTCGTCGATCTCCTTGGCTGTCTCCTCGGAGTAGTCCTTATGATGGGATGAACCGAGGAACCCCGGCTCCTCCGTTTCGGCGTACGAAAGCGGACCGAGGGTCGTGCTCATGCCCCATTCGGTGACCATGGAGCGAGCGAGCTGGGTCGCCTTCTTGAAGTCGTCCGCGGCGCCGGTCGTGAGTTGGCCGTAGACCGCCTCTTCGGCGAGGCGCCCACCGAGCGCCATGGCGATCCGGTCGAGCACCCAGTCGGCGCTGTAGCTCAGGCGATCCTCCTCGGGAAGCGCCATCGTGAGGCCCAGCGCGGGGCCGCGCGGGATGATGGTGACCTTGTGAATGGGGTCGTGGTTCGGAAGCTTCCAGGCCACCAGGGTGTGCCCGGCTTCGTGGTACGCCGTCGTCTTGCGCTCGTGCTCGCTGATGACCATGGACCGGCGCTCGGAGCCCATCATGACTTTGTCTTTGGCCATCTCGAAGTCGATCATGGAGACGACGTCCTTGTCCTGGCGGGCGGCCAGGAGCGCGGCCTCGTTGACGAGGTTCTCCAGGTCGGCGCCGGAGAAGCCGGGGCTTCCGCGTGAGATGATGTCGAGCTGCACGTCGTCACCCAGTGGAACGCGCCGAGTGTGCACGGCGAGAATGCCCTGACGCCCGTTCAAATCGGGCCGGGGCACGATGATGCGCCGGTCGAAGCGGCCAGGGCGGAGGATGGCCGGATCCAGGACGTCGGGTCGGTTGGTCGCGGCAATGATGATGACACCCTCGCTCGACTCGAAGCCGTCCATCTCGACGAGGAGCTGGTTGAGGGTTTGCTCGCGCTCGTCGTGACCCCCACCCATCCCGGCGCCACGATGGCGACCGACGGCGTCGATTTCGTCGATGAAGATGATGCAGGGCGCGTGCTTTTTCCCCTGTTCGAACAGATCGCGGACGCGCGAGGCGCCGACGCCGACGAACATCTCGACGAAATCCGAGCCAGAGATGCTGAAGAACGGGACGCCGGCCTCGCCCGCAATGGCACGCGCGAGGAGCGTCTTGCCCGTGCCCGGCGCACCCATGAGCAAGACGCCCTTCGGAATGCGGCCACCGAGACGCTGAAACTTCTTTGGGTCCTTCAGAAACGCGATGATTTCTTCGCAATCGTCCTTCGCCTCGTCGATGCCAGCGACGTCTTTGAAGGTGACCTTGTTCTGAGATTCGTTGAGGAGGCGCGCGCGTGACTTGCCAAAGCTCATGGCCTTGCCGCCTGACGCTTGAAGTTGGCGCATGAAGAACAGGAGAATGCCAACGAGGAAGATCATCGGAAGCCAGGTCACGAGGATGCTCGTCCAGAGGCTGTTTTCATCTTCGGGCAGGTACTCGACGCTCACTTGGTTATCGAGCAGCTGCTGGTTCATCTGCTCGCCCATGATGCCGACGGTCACCTTCTCACTGCGGGCGCCGCGCTGCCCCTGCGCCGCGCTCTCATCGACGGACTTCAGCCAGTAGGTGTACTCACCGCTGTTGTCTTGTGGACGGATTTTGACCTTCTGGACTTTGCCGTCCGCGACGTCGGTGACGAACTCGCTGAACGGAACGCTTCGAGGCTGCTCCTCGCGCGCGACAAAATTGAAGATCACGATGCACATCAGGATCACGAGGACCCAGAAGAGCAGTGTTTTTTGGCTTTGTTTCATATGGTAAGGCAGGGGCGCGGCCGAACGATCGGCCAAGTTTGAGCGACGGCCCCTCCTATCTTTGTGAGGCCGCCGAGCCCCCTTGGCAACCGTCGCCGGGCGGAAGGCTCAGGAGCGATTGCTGCGTGTTCTGCGATGCTCACGATATTCCAGTGAAAGTCCGCCGCCCTGACGACAGACCGACCAACCTGATCCTAGCAGGACCTCCCCCGAGCCCGTAAGAAGTCGGCCCACCTCGGTGAGATGGCTGCGGTTAGGGGTTAAGCCGGTTTCGCGGGCGATCCAGCCTCGGAGCCAGCGAATTCGAATGGGAGCAGGGAACCCGGCGAGGGTTTCGGTGGCGACGAAGCGGTCGCCCTCGGGAGGGAGCTCGGGAAGTTGGCCGTCTAGGTAGGCATTGAGCTCGGCGGCCTCATCGCTCAGCGCACAGAGGTGCTCGACGACCCGTGGATCCTCCGCCGCGAGCGTCGGCAGAACCTCATGACGAATGCGAACCCTTTCGAAGGCGCGTTGGTGATTCGACGGATCGTCGACGAAAGGAAGCGCCCGCTCCACCGCATACGCTCGAACGTCGGAGCGACGGCAATCGAGCAGAGGGCGAATGACCCCATCGGAACGCCGGGCTTCGATCCCCTCGAGGCCGCGGAGCCCCGCACCACGCAGCACCCGCCCGAGCACCGTTTCCGCCTGATCGTCCTGGGTGTGGCCGACCGCAATACGGGCGGCGCTGTGAGAGAAGGCAATCTCTCGAAGGGCGCGATACCGAAGGTTGCGCGCCCGGGCCTGAATCGAGACGCCCTCCCTGGTGAGATCGACCCGCGTCTCGTAGAAGGGGATGCCGAGTGTGCGCGCAAAAGCTCCCACCTGCTCGACCTCCGAAGCAGACTCGGGCCGGAGGCCATGGTCGATCGAGGCAGCGCAAAGCGTGATGCCGAGATCGCTCCGCAGGCGATGCAGCACGTGCAACAGAGTGGTCGAGTCCGGGCCCCCCGAGCACGCGACCAGCACGTGGTCTCCCGGAGACAGCAGCGCGCGCTCGCGCACGGTTCGCCTCACCGTCGAGGTGATCATGCCGGAACGCTAAAACACGCCGGACGCGAGGGAAAGCCGCATCTCGGTTCGATCGCGGAGGCCGCCCATCCGCGCGGTTTCGGCGTCTTGTGGGGCCCTCCTAGAGAACGTCACCCCTGGCGCGGCAACGCGGAGACCCGAACGCGACCGTCGAAGCAGCCCTGGCCCGGCCTCCGCCGTTTCGAACGCGCGCTGCTCCTTCTC
>Ga0209567_10001330_pt1 | contig 12841 bp, 9 predicted proteins | sample COG_12_FD_184756 | JGI IMG/M metagenome (GOLD analysis project Ga0209567, IMG submission 184756) | Pelagic marine sediment microbial communities from the LTER site Helgoland, North Sea, for post-phytoplankton bloom and carbon turnover... | ecosystem: Environmental > Aquatic > Marine > Neritic...
CATAACGGCACGAGGGTGCTTACCAGCAGTTCGTTGCCCATTGGGTTCCCGTCTGTATTGTTGCGTCGGCCTGCAGCGCCGGATGGCCGATCGATTGTGCTCGCAGCTATTTTTCTTGGCAAGGTGCCGGTGGTGGCCAGGGGCGGACCGATTCGCGAAGCGAATCAGGACAGCGAAGCTGCCCCGAGGGTAAGGATCGACAGCAAGTCGATTCTCATCCATCGAACCACCGACACGCGAACGGTTAGATACAAGCGGTGGACTCGTGCCGCCTGGAACGCTTGCCCCTGCAGATTACGGCGCAGGTGGTTCGTATCTGACATCGATACGCGAGCGCATCTCTGGCCATATTTCTCGCGCGCTTTCCGTTTCCGACAACGGAAGAATCGAAACCAGCGAAAACTGGCCGGTAATATCCAGCGGGTTAGAACCTTCACCGCCGTTCCACAATGAGTGGCTGCCGTAAAACTCCTTGTGTTTCCACCCCACGAGTTGCTCCTGATAGAACGCGACAACTTCGGCCGTTTCATCGGCAGATAACATCGACATTGACGGATAGCTGGTTATCATCTCGTCGTTCGAGGTCATCTCCATTGCCCCCATTGTGGCCATTATTTGCGCACCCGGATAAACGGGAATATTGACGTCGGAAGCGGATGGAATGACGGACTGTTCCATCATCATGACCAACATCGGCACGCTTGGATCATCGGGCAGTTTCTTTGGTACGACGAGCATTGGGGCGTAAGCGTCTGCTCGGGCGACAGGCGCGGCGGTTTCTGCTTGTGACGTAGAAGCGGACGGCTCAGAGGCGGATGGCTCAGAGGCGGATGGCGGAGTCGAGTCACCGCAAGCCGTCAAGAAAGTTAGACCGACCGTCAATGAGGCCAGGTCAAAAATACTTTTAACTCTTGTCTTCATCTCGCTTTCCTTGTCGTGCTTACGGGTTTTGCTGCTCAAGAATTTCTCGCCAGTCGTCCATATCACTTGCCAATTGCCGACCGGCGTGTTCACCACCTACGCTAATGAATACAAGGATAATGCCGATAGCTCCGAAGACTGCCCACGAGGCCTGCGGACTACGGCGGTGAACGTGGATGCTCGCCAGGGCAAGCAAGGCCATCGGCCAGAGCGCCGAGGCAAACGATCCAATATATGGGATGATATTCAGCACGGCCGTTATGGGCGTAACTGCCGCCGTGTAGGCAACACAACGAAAAGCCGTTTCAAAGTCCTCTTGCGATCCCATGAGCTTCCAGATCACATGCGCGATCGCAGCGCCGATAAAGCCGAAGATGACGACAAAAATCGGGATCAGGATTATGGCTGCCAGGCCACCTGCCATTGCAGCGCTCGCGCCAAGGCCTATCAGGGACAACATGGCCGAGATAACGCCGGCGACGACCGAAAGAACCACCATGAATACAAGCGGATCAGTCAGCCCGCCACTCTTGGGCATCTCTTGATAGAAGCCGATCGGGTTGATGATAACCTTCTTTGCCAGAGCGAGTATGTTCTCTGGGCTTGCCTTGTCACCAGTGGACGGTGCATGTTCTTGCGCTTCTTGTTCGGCGCCCTGTCCTTTCTGATGCTCTGCTGATCGATCGATGTCGGCATTCATGGGGCATACCTCTTCTTATTATTTTCAACCAAATAGTGTGCCCTCGAGACGAATCGGATCGTATTCGTACTTTCCGAGGGAGTGACTACGGTTCGGTCAACTATAATTGCAGGGTTACGTCGGGCTCTTGCGCACGGTGTTTCAAACTGACTAAAGCGAGTAGCCCCGGCGACGTAAAGCCAAGGGGATAATAATGAATAACTCAAACCTCTCGCGATCCATCTCTTTTCTCGTCGCCTTGACGACGCTGTTGTTCGGGCTTACCAGTGCGTCTGCGCTCGCCGACGGGCTGGGGAACCCCAAACAGTTTAGCGTTGAAATGAAAATGACAGGTGTTGCCGGCGAGATCGCAGGGCAATCGATGCGCATGAAATTCTATGTCGGCGAAGACCGTTTGCGCATGGAAATGATGATGGAAGGATCGCAGGATGGCGGCATACACATCAGTCAATACGAAGGCGACCAGGTCACGTCATACATGCTCATCCCACAGATGAAGATGTACATGAAGAGCATGGGCAGTGAAGGTGACATGGAGGAGGAAGGCCCCATGCTCATGTTCGGTTCGCCCGATGACGCAGATCATCCGTGTACGGCAGATCCCGAGACGACATGCACGAAGATCGGGTCGGATACGCACCTCGGCCGCGCCGTCGACAAATACATCGTCAAGGATGTGGAGGACGGGGTTCCGAACGAAAGCACAATCTGGTTCGATCGTGAGCTCCTCTTCCCAGTCAAGGTTGAAGACCGCGACGGCATCATGGAGGCGGTTGCTATCGAGGTCGGAGAGCAACCGGACAGTCTGTTCGAAATACCGGCCGATTATCGAGAGATGGATATGCCGAGGTAATCGATGAACACCCGGATTTTACCCGGCAGGATCTCGGTTCATGCGCTCCTGATAACGGCGGCACTTGGCATCTGCAGCTGTTCTGGCGATGACGCAACCACGAAAAAAGAGGCCACTGCGCCGCAGGCGTCGCCACCTGCGACCGTGCCGGCTGAACGGTCCGCGGGATCGCAACCCGCGAACATAGTGACGGCACGCGAGCAACCGGCTACATCTTCGGGGAATTCCAACCTGCTACCCGGCGAGGACTGGCTGCAACGCTATGTGGCTCCGGATTTCGACGCCGCATTTGACGCCGTTACAAACGGCATACGCTACGAGCCGTACCGGGGAGTGCTGCGAGGTGCGGCCAGGACGGCGCTAGCAAGAACCGGTAACTCCCTTGATCAGTCCCTGCTCCTCGCTACGATCTTGCGGCGCAGCGGGTTCAGAGTCAGGTTTGTGCAAGGCCGTCTGGTCGGCGACAACCTCGGGGCGGTACTGCGTGGCATGTATCCGCCGAACATACCGGATACCAATTTCGGAGCCGACTATGCTCCGTATGATCCAGACACCGACCCCGGACTCGATGCGGCAATAGATCACTTCTGGTTGGAAGTATATCAGCCCGGCAACTGGCTACCGCTCGATCCTTCGTTTCCGCGCGCGGTCCCCGGGCAAGCCTACGCCCGTGCCCTCGCTCGCCATGACGAGATTCCGGCGGAGTATTATCAAACGCTGAATATTTCGTTAAAGCAGGAATTGCACAACGGCCAGATTATCGAACTCGGCTCGCTGAAAGAACCGGTGGCCCGCCTGGGCCTGACACCGCTTTCGCTCATCATACACAGGGTACCGAAAAGCTCTACCGAGAACAGCAAGAAACCGCAAGGCACGGGGGCCACGCTGGGCGGGATGGGTGGCAGCCTGACCGGGAGCGATCCCGAAAAACAGAGTAAAGAAGAAGTGCCACAAATCGTCGCTGTGGAGCATCAGCGACGGCTGTTCGTCAGCGGCGAATTCATTCCCTGGGAAGGCACACTCGTTGCCGAACAGGCGCGGCCGGGCTTCATCAGGAGAGAATGGCTGGAGTTCGAAATAGCCACACCGGGTGCGGTGGCGCTTCGCTCTGAACGCGATCTTTTTCGCTATAACGCAAACGATGCGATAGAACCGCAGGCTGTGCGCCATTACGCGATCAGCGTGGTTCCAGGGCCGCTCACCGAAGAGTGGCTCGAGGCCGAGCGAGCGCGTATCGCCGCCACGCTGAACCTGAAGAAATGGCAGCGCGAACTCCGCAAGGCGACCAAACTTGAACCCGATTCGAAAGCAGCCGAGAAGGTCGCGCCTGCCCTGCAAAAATACGGAAACCTCGCAGGAATCAGTGCCGGACACCTAGTGGGCCTGACCTTTGCGGCGGCGTCCGATGACATGAGTCGACAGGTTGCATGGACAAACGGCGTCGAAGTTATCTGGCCGCTTCCCCGCATCCTGATTACCAGCATCGAAACCGAAATGCTTGATGACGGCCGGACGGAATCGTACGTAACACTGGACCTGCGACTCGATCGGGTGCAATCGGTTCCCTGGCCCGGCTTCCCGTCACGGGCAGCAAAGTTATTCCAGACGGCGCGAGGACTGCAGAACACGGTTCTGGAAAGCTCTGTTCTCAGCGATGCGACCGGCATCGAGATGCCGGTGACCGCGGCCGTCGTAATGATCAAGGCTGCCGACGACGGAACCTCATTATTGACCATCGATCCGGCCAGCGCGGAATCTCTTTCTCAACTGGACGGCCTGCCGCAGCACTCGGCTGAACTGATCACCGCGGCATTGCGCGACGGGCACGACGTTATTGTGCCGCAACGTGCAGCACGACTCGGTGACCGCGATCGCTGGGGATGGTGGCAGGTCAACCGCAACACCGGCGAGGTTATCGGCGTCATGGAGGACGGTCAGCACCAAGCCTCGACGAACTATACGTTCAGCCTGAGCAAGGTCGGTCTCGACGACGATATGGGCTTCGCCATCGGCGCCATTATCGGTGCGGACAGTACGCTGTTCACTATTTCCGGGTTGATGCTGAAGTACGGCGAAACCAGTCCGCAAATGATTGCCGAGGTCGAAAAGTACGTGAAGAGCATCATGTGCCGCAGCTGCCCCTCTGGGGCAGGAATTTCGGCCGGCGCCAGCGGCAGTGCCAGCGCCGGGAACGATTGCATGAAGATCGAAAAGAAATTTGAAGCCCAGATCGGCGCGTCGGCCAAGATCGGTTTCTGCGAGAGTTACCAAAAGGGATTTGCCTGCGCGTCCGGTCTCTTGCTGAACGGCCTGACAGGTAGCGGCGCCGCAAGTGCCTCATATGGCGGCCAAGTCGGCGTCGATGTGCAGGTCAACTGCGAGCATGCGTTCGGCGGCCTCAAGGTGGACGACACCGGGTACACCACCAACGGCCCGAATACGATCAGGAACTGAGCGATGACGAATCTCACGCCATTGACGGTAGTACCGGTTGTGTTGTTACTGCCGGCCATCGCAGGGGCGTCCGGCGAGTCCGGAAGCTTCTGGCGGGACAAGGGTGAACACGACGTGAGTAATTATCCGGTGCCAACACCGGTCGCAGTCGTCGAGCGAGACGCAAACGTGCCGCGGATAAGCAGCAACGGCGGTGCGTCGCCCGTGAACCTCGAGGCAGCATCGTACAGTAACGAGGCGGTACGTCTCAGCGTTGTCGGCAGCGTGCAACTGGAGGACCTGTTCGGCACAACTGCATCGCGCGGCTCATCGTTTCTCATTCTGGATACGCGCTGGGAAAACATCCACCCGAAACAAAAAGTGTCGAAAGACAAGCTCGAGGGCAAGACGGACAGGACGATGGGCGTCGGCGGACTCGGGAGTGGCGGCGGTTCCAGCGGACCTGTGGAATACGTCGAAATGGACGTCGCCTACAAGATTCCGAAGCTGGCCGATCACATCTACGCCCTGGTAGATGGTCAGGCGATCGCACTACATCCCGCCATGTCGACGCTATCGGACGGGATCAAACCGGAGTCGCCGTTTGGCATCGGCAAACAAGGCGAAGTCAGGGAACTGCAACTCGCTTTCCAGGTTCCCGAAGACGCCGAAAACATCGCGCTGCAGGTGTTCGACTACAACAACGGACACCTGCTGATCCCGCTGCGCGGCGATGCGGAGCTTGCCAAAAATTCCGAGGACGCCCGGGGCGACGCGCTCGACTCGACATCGACCGATGTCGTCGAACTCGCTGCGCTCGGCCTGAGTTTTGCAGAAGAGTACGACGGGCAAGCCGCAGGCGACGGCTGGCGCTTCGCCGTCGTGCAACTCGGTGGCCAAAGCGTCGCGGGTCGTGACGGCCGCATGGGCAATATTCTGCAGTTCGACCCAACCGAGTACGTGTGGGTCAATGCCGACGGCGGCTTTGTCTACTATGCGAGCGGCGGCAGCACCGATGCAAAAGGCAACATTCGTTTCACGCCTGAAATCTATCAGCAACAGGAAGTTGTGTTCCGCGTACCCAATTCCACCGAGCGACTCTCGATGGGCCTGCGCATCAACAAGGACGTCGTGACCCTGTCACTGACCAAAGGCAAGCCGCGCAAAATGCCCGCATCGCGGACCAGTCACCAGGATGGCGACGTCATGGAAATCTTGCTTCACGGCTCGCGCCGTGAAGGCGACTTCCTGATTCTCGACCTGGGTATCAAACCCATCGTCCAGGGACAGGGGCTGGAGGTACGCGCGGCCCGCCAGTTCCTGCTGCAGACCCCGGACGGCGAAATAAAGCCGGACGCGAAGGCGACAGCTTTGTTGGCACGTCATCCCCCCGACCCGTTCGTTGTTCCGCCGGGCACTTCGGTGCGTTTCGAACTGGCGTATCGCATCGCCTCGACGCCAACCGCACTTCGCGTGCGTGGCTACAGAAGTGAAGGACAATTCGAACTGTAAGGAGTCGTCGTGCGGCCTGCAAAACTGATCCTCGTCGTTCTCGGCCTGCTCATCGCGGCATGCTCTTCGGACAAAGATTCACCGGCAACCGAGCTGACTCAGCAGACAGAGAGCGAGGACGCCAGTGTCCCGCTTACTGGCGCTGACGAAAACCTCACGTTCGAAGACGACAACCTGAGTTTTGCTACCGACGACGGCCCGGCCGCCAGCGAAAACATTACGTTTTCGGATGGCTTCGACAATTCGACCGAAGAGAACATCACCTTCGAGCCGATCGACATTCCGGCAACGGACTTCTCGCAGGCGGCCACCGAGACCGAACCGAACCAGGACATTGAAACGGCTTCACAGCTAGGTGCGATCGCGGGATCGGCTGACGGCAATCCACAATTCGCGGCTCAGGGCACACTGACCGGCCGGGACACCGATTATTTTTCGTTCAGCGTCGAAGGAGAGGCTCAGCTTTACCTCGTTGAAGCGATCGGCCCGGGCGTCAGTCGTATGACGCTTCTCGGCGCCGCGGGCAGAATCGCCTATGGCAAATCACTCGAGGACCCGACGGGTTCATCACTCACGAGCATCTATCTCGCGCCCGGCGATTACAAGGTTGCGGTAGAGCAAAGGACGGAAGACAGCACCACATCGTACACCGTTCGCGTCGTGCCGATGGGTGTGCCGGATCGCTACCGGGAACGCGAACCGAATGATGTCATCGCGGATGCCGAAAGCCTTGTACCAGACCTGCCGCGGACAGGACTTCTTGTCGAGCCCGACGACAGCGACTATTACCGTTTCAACCTGATGGCGGAGCAACTGGTCCGGATCAGGGTCGAGCCGCCACCGGACCTGAAACTGTATTTCGCGCTCAAGGACAATAATCAGAATTTAGTGTCTCGAATTGCGGCCAAGGCTGGTGACACCATCGAGTACACGGCAATGCTGCATCCGGGCAATTACAATGTTGTGTTGTCGCCCAAGGAAGGCACCAGTACAGCGCCTTACAAGGTTTCCCTGACGACGGGCAACCGCTTCGCATCCATCGTCGACCTGGAGCCGAACGACACACAGCATCAGGCCCAGGCACTTCCGCCGGACGGCAACGTTCACGGGCACGCAAAGGACTTTGGTGACAACGACTGGTACCGGCTGCCGGAGATTGCGGAGCCGACGTCGCTTACTATCGGCTCCGAAGCCGGAAAACAACGCGTGTTCTTGCACCGCTTGACCGACGGCTGGCCCAAGAGAGCCTCCCTCGAGTGGTCGCAGGACAACAACATGTACTCCGGCAATCTGGAGCCTGGCGGGCATTATTTCCTGGAAATCAGTGTCGTTGGCGATTACGCGTTCCAGGTTGGTTTCGATCCCGAGCCGATCGATTGGCTTCAAATGGCAACCCGTGCCACGTCGGCAAACGTCAGGCTGCAGTTGCAGGACAGCCTCCCGACGTTCGCTGCCTTTTGGCATGAATCGCAAAGGACCATTATCCCGGTAGGCATCACCAACGATGGCAACGAGCCCGTTCGTCTTGAACTGGCTGCGGCGACGAGCCACCCGGGCTGGCAGATCTCCGGACCACCGGAGCCTGTCGAAATAGCCCCCCGGCAAACAGCCACTGTCCCAGTCCACGTCAGGCTGGCACCGGATATTCCGGCACAGGTGCCGGTCCGCTTCGACTTCAGAGTTCAGGACGAACACGGCGCCTCGCAGTTGGGATCGCTAAGCGCACATGCAACCTGCGGTGCCGAGCCCGTCAACCCGGATACTATTTGGACGCTACCAGACAGGCTCGTCGGTGGATTCAACGTGGCGTGGGGCAACCTTGGGAGTCGCGTAGTTGATGCTTCGGACTATCCTGATGGCAAAGCCCAACATTATTTGTACGATGGCTTGACACCGAATGATAGCGACTGGGCCCGTGCCAAACCGAACTACCCCGTGGACGTTACGGTCGAGCTCGCCGGTACCGAACCCGTCGCCGTCGCGGGCATTATTCTCGACCGCCAGGCTAAATGGGATCCGCGTGTCCAGGCGCGCGACTTTGAATTGTTCCTTTCGGTCGACGGAATCGAATATCAAAAAGTAACGTCGGGCCGCCTCAGTCGAGCCCGGATTCCGCAAGAATTCGTTCTGGCCGAATCGGTGGTTGCGAGATTTGCGCGGCTTCGTGTTCATTCGAACTTCGACCCGAAACAAGGGCGTGTGGCACTCGGGGAGTTTGCGGTCGTGGCGGAGCCGGCAGCCAACCCGTTCGCTGGTCAAAGCCTCAACCTGGCTGACCCGGCACTCGGTGGCTACGTGGCCTGGTCGATACCCCGCTTTTCGGGCTACCGTGAAGCCGAGGCGATGCTGACCAAGGAGGTCGAAAAACCCACGCTCAGATTCGATCCGGTTATTCCCACGGAATGGGTCATTGGCTTCCATCACAGCCGCGCGGCGCAAATATCGGAACTGCAATGGGTCGATTCGCCTGAAACCGGAACCGCGACGCGACCGGATCGGGTGCAGGTATCCGTGAGTACCGGTAGTGCCGTCGGCCCCTGGACATTCCTTGGCAACTGGGAACTGGATCGGGCCTCGGGCCCGACCTCCACGCTTAGACTGGCAGAGCCGGTCTGGGCCCGGTTCGTCCGGTTTGTTGTCTCCGATGTTGAACCGGTCAGGCGCATACAGGTCGCGGAAACGCTGCGGATTCTTGAGCGCGGCGTGGGTCCAGAGTACCGCTCGATACTGGCTGAATGGGGAAAATACTCTGCTGTCGGACCCCTGGAATGGACACAAGAGGCTGCCCGGCAGGCCGTCAGGCCATCCTTGAGCGCTACGGACAACGTCAGCAAAGATCGAGCTTTGAACATCCAGGCGGATGCTCCCATTGCAGACGAAGTGGAGCTCGGCGTCAGGACGACTTGGTACCGGTTCGATGTGCCCGAAAGGGACAATCACCTGCAATTCAGCGTTTTCGGTGGCCAGGCCGCAAGCATCGTTGCAACGTTGGAGCGCATGGACGGCACTTCTGTCCCGTTACGGGATACGGTGACCGCGAGCGGCGAGCTGCTCCTCGAAGCGACGGTCGAGGGAGGCACAAGCTACTGGCTGCGACTGTCGGAGCCGATTCGACATGTGGCCGTCGTCTGGGACAACAGCGGCAGTGTCAGCCCATACTTTGCCGCGATTTACGGCGCAATCAACAAATTTGTCCGGGAAATCCAGCCGGGCAACGAATTCGTGCAGTTGTTGCCATTCCGGGAGAGTGGATTCCTGCTGGAAGACTGGAGCGATCAGACCGACGTCCTGATGAAAGGCCTCCAGGCCGACCCCCGGACAGAGTCCAGCAGCGAAGCGGAAGAATTCCTGCTGAGGGCATCGACCGCGCTCGGGACGCAAGAAGGCAGCAAAGCGATCATTCTCGTGACGGACGCAGATTCCGGCGGCTACGCCCTAACCCCGGAATTATGGATTTCGCTGGCCAGGAACCGTCCGCGCGTCTTCACCGTCGAACTCCATCGTGGCGGCAAGGCCCGCCACCAGCAGGACCTCATGCAAAGCTGGGCGAGCGTCAATAACGGGAATTACACGCATTTTAGCCAACAAAGTGACCTCGACGTGGCATTCGACCGCGCCTTTTGCCACCTGCGCCGGCCCGTGCGCTTCGAACTGATCGCGGACAGCCGCTTCGAGGAACCACCGGGGCCGGGCTGGTTGTCGGTCGAAGCGGGAGATGCGATATCGGCGAATGCGGTCGAGTTGATCCTCGACGCCTCGGGTAGCATGCTGCAGCGCCTCGACGGGACGCGGCGCATCGAAATCGCCCGCACCGTGCTCACCGACCTGGTCAACGAGACCATCCCCGAGGGCACGTCGCTGGCGCTGCGCGTCTTCGGGCATCGTAAGCCGGATGCCTGCGACACCGATCTCGCCGTTCCGCTCCAGCCATTGGACCGCGGCAAGGTGACCGGCGTAATCCAGGCGACCCAGGCCATGAACCTGGCGAGAACGCCCATCGGCGAGTCGCTCGCGCGCGTGGCGGATGACCTCGGCGGTGTGGACGGACAGAAGCTGATCATCCTGATCACCGACGGCGAGGAGACCTGCGACGGTGACCCGGCCGGCGCAATAGCGGAGCTCAAGGAGGCCGGCCATGACGTGCGCATCAACATCGTCGGTTTTGCTATTGACGATGCAGTGCTCAAGGCCGATTTCGAATCCTGGGCGCGGATGGGCGGCGGGCTTTACTTCAACGCGAGCAGCGCCGAGGAACTGGACGAGGCACTGAAAGAAGCCATGCGGCCGAAGTTCCAGGTGCTCGACGATACCGGCGCCATCGTCACCGCCGGCACCACTGGCGGTGCATCGCTGGAGCTGCCGTCCGGGACCTATACGGTGAAAATTCTCACCTCACCCGTGCAGACCTTCGACGATGTCAGGATCGAGCCCGAGGAAACCACCGAGGTCTCGGCAGCCGCAAACTAGGGCGCCCCTGGTATTCGCACCGTGATCTCGTTGTCGTCATCCGGGGAATTACCGAGCTTTTCGGCGGACGTCACGAACAGGTAGGGCAGGGCCAGGATCTTCTCTTGCGCGAGCCCGGCGGGACCCTTGTAGACGATCCGAGTGCTGCTAATTGTCGCCGCGGACCAATCCGACAGGTTTGCTTCGTACCAGTCCATGATCGTGTCGGGGTCGTCAGCCGAACTGAACCACAACACGACATGACCGTCTTCATCCGCGGTAAGGAAACTGGATTCCGGATACATCGGTACACCAACGTTCTCGAGCGCGCTTTTCTGGCTATCCGTCATGTCCTGGCCGAAGACCGCTTGCGATGCAAGCAGGGCAAGTACCAGGGGTAAACTCCAAATTGCGCGGGTTTTTCTTTTCATCTTTATGCTCCGTCAATGAGTACCCTTATTCGGGCCGGCAGGACCAGCGTATGTGCACACCGCTGCTGTCCGTATAGGCGCTTTCGCCCGCGCCTTCGAGTTCGAGTCCTGAAGATGGAATGGGGATATTCTCAACCAGGCCGCTCATCGCGCCTCCCTCGTGATCGACCTCGGTCCTGCTTTCAGTCGCGCAGGTGAACTTGGTCAAGCCGCTCATGAAGTCGCCGAGCGGCATGTCCGCATCGGTGGCGAAATCTTCATCTCAATTCACCACGTCGTTTAGCGAGTCCAAATCGAGGTGATTTCCGACATAGGTCTCTACGCTGTCCCTGTCACCGAACAAATCTGCGAATAGCACCAAGGCGCGAAGGTGGTTGGTTGCGTTCTGATCGGCAGCAGGCGCGACTATGCTCCAGTTCTTTGCAACGCGCTCGCTAAAGGTCCATGCGCCCATGTAATACTTGTATGTGAGAAGGTCCTTGTCGCCCTTATCGACACGAAACGCCTTGGCAACACCAGGCGTATCGATGCCATATTCTTTTCCGATCGTCTCGCCGTCGCCATTGACGATAACCTGAACGTAGAATTCGGTGGGTTTTTCTGCCTCCTGCATAGGACTAACCCCAGCGGCCTGCCCCATCGCTCCGGCCTCCATCTGAGACTGCATCAGAGCCGCGAGCTGTTGCTGAAGTTGCTCCGACTTCTGTGTGTCACCGCTCATAGCAGCGGCCATCAATTCCTGCTGAAGTTCCTGGGCGCTCTTTTGCTCGACAGCCGCTTGCCGGTCCGCCGCAGTAATGCGCTTGAAGTCCAACCTTATTGAGATAAGCAGGGGATAATTCCGGGCACGTTCGAAGATCATCACTTCTTTGCCATCCTTGACGGTATTGCCTCCCGCAGTGATCCGAAGCGTCTGCTCCCAGCCGTCAATCGGCGGCACGGCCACCTTGACCTGCTCGACAACTGAGTTGATAAACCGGATCTCCCCAACGGTTGCCGGCAGATCCTCCCCATCGTCGAGTGGGTCAGCGAAAGCGGTTGCAGGAAGACAGAACAGGAACAGTAAACACACCGCAAGGGTTTGCGATGAAATGTCGTGAGCTTTCATTTGACCCGCCCCTGACGCTTGGACTTGCTTCTCGATTGCGTTCTCTGGATCGCTTTTATGGCTATTATTGTGATCCCAGGGCGGGACGAAATTGCTGACGTGATTGGAAGGCTGTCTCGCGCTTGGCTGAAAAGAAACTGACCCACCCTGACCAATTGAGTGTGGCTCACTCACCGGCCTGTTTCATTACGTATATTTCCTTATTCGATATCTGACCCACCCGACAGAACGACCCCAACTATCGAGTGAGTGTCCGCGCTCATTGTTGTGTGGTTAACGGCGCGATTGAACCAACGACACGCGAGTCCGCGCAAATTTCACGCATGCGAGACGAGGTGCGCAGACGCTGAAGAACGGCAGCGCAACAGATCAGGATCCGGCCTTTCATGCTGATGGCTCGAACTTACATGGATCCGGTCAGGTTGAGGAAGAACCCG
>Ga0209567_10001331_pt1 | contig 12830 bp, 13 predicted proteins | sample COG_12_FD_184756 | JGI IMG/M metagenome (GOLD analysis project Ga0209567, IMG submission 184756) | Pelagic marine sediment microbial communities from the LTER site Helgoland, North Sea, for post-phytoplankton bloom and carbon turnover... | ecosystem: Environmental > Aquatic > Marine > Neritic...
CACGCTCCACAACCTCGACCAGGTCATACAGGGCGATCTCGGGGGCCTGTTCACGTCACTACGCAGCCACCACCAGGCGGAGCTGATGCGGCGGCAGTCCGAAGATTAAGCCGGGGCACGGCGGAACGCGACGCGCGCGTGTGGCGGACGGGGCGCCTTGGGAAGGTGATCGGAGGGGAGCCTTCAACGAGGTTGACCCAGCCTCCTTTGCGTCTTCGCTCTGCACGACTCTCTCGGGTCAGTCGTCCACTTGCACCGACACGCGGTGGTAGCCGCTGGCGCCGTCGGGCATCACGGTTTGAGCAACCGACGTCTGTACCGTGCCGGCTCCGTCAGTCGAACGCGCGATCAACTGGTGCTCACCCGGGGTGGGCAGGTCCCAGTCATAGGTCCAGATCCCCCAAACGCCTGGCTCTCCCCCTTCGACCAACTCGCAATCGCGCCACCTGATCCCACCGTCGAGGCTTATTTCGACACGGTCGATGCCGCGGGCGCCGGCGAAGGCGATGCCGTGCAGGGTGAAGGGCTCACCGTGGAAGATGCTCTGTTGGGGGGGGGGATCGATGCGGGTCGTAGTCTTGATCGAGACCTCGGACGCCCAGCCGTACTGCTCGAACAAGCCGATTGTTTCTGTACCTTCGACGAGCGCGATCTCGCTGATCCAGCGCGGCTGCTTCATACCGTAGAGATCGGGGAGCACGACTCTGACTGGAAAACCGTGCCTCGACGGCAACGGTACGCCATTCATCTCGTAGGCGAGGAAGCTGTCATCGCTCAGACAGCGGTCAATCGAAACGCTCGAGTAGAACCCGTCGAGTGCGCGGAACATCACGCAGTAACCCGAGCGCTCGACCGGAAGGACTGGCTCGAGCACGTTTTTGAGCGGAGTGCCCCGCCACTCCGCATTCGCGATCAACGGACCTCCGACGGGGTTCGCGATGCACTCGAATGTGTACCGGAAATCCACTGCTCGCAGGTTGCGGACGTCGGAATATAGGAGCTTGTGCCGCCGTCCGCCAAAGCCGGTGAGCGACAGATTCCATGCCGATTCAACCGACGCAATGTCCAGCTCCGGCTGGAAGTTCGGGTTGAACGCAATCAAGAAGAAGTCCTCGTTCGGAGTAATGAAGCTCGTCAGATCCGGATCTAGTCCCGCCCCATCGAACGTCCCGCAGGCGCGCAACAGCCCCCCGATGCTGACGGTGACGCCAATCCCGCCCATCACAGCCAGAAAACCACGCCGCGTCGTCCATTTCCCCGTTCGCATATCGGTCATGACTCGGCTTCTCCTGGCATTCCGCAACATGGATCTGTGGGCGCTCAAGAGCAAGAGCAGGGATAGTAACGTCAAACGCCCTGGTTCACCTTCGGCGCCGGCGTTCGTCTACGGAATCAGCTTCTCTTCTTTGAGCTTCTTCGCTACCGCTGCGGTCATCGAGTCGATGACTTCGGTGAGGGATTCTGGGTTCAGGGTCGCGGATTGGCCCGACCAGACGAGGTCACTGCTGGCGACGGAATAGAGATTGGTTTCCATTCGGAACGTCGTGTTGGTCTTGAAGTAGCCCGGCTCGTGGACGGTCGTGTAGCTCGCGCCGTAATAGCCGTAGTACCCATATCCATAGTGCGTAGTTGGGACCGTGTAGGACGACGGGGGCACGTATTCCTCGTTCTGGTCGACACCCAACAGTCGGGAGATCAATACACCATCGAAGCCGCCGCCTTCGACCGCGCCTCGGATCTGCTCTTCGGTCAGCCGCGTGCTCTGTGGCAAGAGGCCCCAACTGGCCTGGGCGGATGTGCCTTGCTGCGCGAGTGCTTTGGCGAAGGTGTCCTCGAACAGCCGTCGCGCCCCGTCGTCTTCGCCGACTCCGATGACGAGTAGCTTTTTGAAGACGGTTTGTTCGACCGCTGGGTTTCGCCAGCTCAGCGGGATGCTGGTCTTGGATTTGTTGCAGGCGGCGAGTGCTGACGCTGCGATGAGGAAGATGAGGAGTCTACCGAGTTGGAGCTTGGTCACGGAATCAACTTCTCCTCTTTGAGCTTCTTCGCGACGGCCGTGGTCATCGACTCTCGGGCGTCGGGGATCGACTCCGGATCGACCGTGTCCGATTGGCCGGTCCAGACCAGGCCATCGTTCGCGGCTGAATAGAGGTTGGTTTCCAACCGGATCGTCGTGCTGGTTTCGAAGTAGCCCGGCTCGTGCACCTTGGCGTAGGTCGTGCCGTAGAAACCGTAGAATCCATAACCGTACATTCCACCACCGCCGGGGTAGTACCTGGTCTGCGGGTTGTTGTAGGTCGACGCCGGCGTGTACTCCTGCTCCTTATCGACGCTCAGCAGGCGGGTGATGAGCACGCCATCGAAGTTACCGGCTTCGATCGCCGTTCGGATCTCTTCTTCGGTGAGTTGCTCGCTCTTCGGCAAGAGGCTCCAACTCCCCTGGGCTGTGCCGCCTTCGTCCGCGATCGCCTTGGCGAAGGCATCCTCAAAGGCCTTCCGGCTCTCCTCGTTCTCGGCGACTCCGATGACCAACAGTTTCTTGAAGACCGTCTGTTCGTAGCCTGGGTTGCGATAGCTCTGGGGGATGCTGGTGTTGGTCTTGCTGCAGGCTGCGAGGACGGCGGCTGCGATGATGAAGATGGCCAGTTTGGCGAGTTGGGTTTTGCTCACGGGCGGAGGGTACGGCAGTGCCAGCGCCAGCGCCAGCGTCAGTCGTCGCCGTTGGTGCCCAAGTGTCCGAGGCGATCCTGCTTCGTCTTCAGGTAGCCGCGGTTGTGGTCGTGGACCTCGACCTCGTGTGGCTCGCGGCGCGTAACCTTGATGCCGTCGTTTTCCAAGCCTTGAACCTTGCGTGGATTGTTCGTCATCAAGGCGACGGAACGGACGCCTAGGTCGCGGAGCATGTCGGCGGCCACGTGGTAGCCGCGTTGGTCGTCTTCGAAGCCCAGGGCCAGGTTGGCGTCGACGGTGTCGAGGCCTTCGTCTTGTTTCGCGTACGCCCGGATCTTGTTGCCCAGGCCGATTCCGCGCCCTTCTTGCCGAAGGTAGATGACCGCGCCGGTGCCCGCGCTTTGAATGCGTTCCAGCGCCAGATCGAGCTGGTCGCGGCAGTCGCACCGGATGGAATGGAGGGCCTCCCCCGTCAGGCATTCGCTGTGCACCCGGATCAGCAGATCCTCGGCCCCGTCCACGTCGCCGACGGTGACCGCGAGGTGCTCCTTGTCCCCATCGATCTCGCGATACACCACGACCTGGAACGCCCCGAAGCGCGAGGGCAACTCAGCCTCGGCGTACCGCTCTACGGTTGGTTTGTGTTCGCCTGAATCACTCATGTGAACAGCCTCGGTACCACAGGCGGCATCCCCGTTCCATCCGCCCCGGCACGCTTGAACCCCACCACTGCGCGACTGCCGGGGCCGAAGCCCCATGGACGGCGCACAGCGTTGACTTTACGGGGTGACCTAGGACGGCGCATGGGCCTCGGAGAGCTGTGCCAGTAGGGACGCGACCGACTCGGTAACGAGGCTCACGCGCTCTTTGACATCGCTCGTCTCGAGGATGTGTTGACGCTCCTCCGGGCTGACCACGAGTTGATCGGCGACGACGTCAGCCGCGCGCCCTGGCCGGAGCTCGGCCGAGACCTGCAAGGCGAAATCAGGCTGCCGCTCCCGAACCTTCGCGGCAACGCGCGTTGCGCAAGCCATCATCGCGAGAACGTCGGAAGACGACGCAGCACCAAAGTCCTCGATCGGTTCTGCGCGGGCGCAGCGATAGGCGTGGCCTTCGTTCAGGAGCTCGTGCAGGCGGACTCGGTTGAGCCCGTGCAAGATGACGTCGTGTGTGCCGTCGGGTTGGCGTTGGTGCGCAACGATGCGACCCGCGCCGGCGATTTCATAGATCGCCGGGTTCGCCTCGTAGTGGTCCTCCCAGCCTGGCGCGAGCAATGCCACCGCCATTGCAGTGCAGCCGCTGTCGAGGCAGTCCTCGATCATCTCCGTGTACCGTGGCTCGAACAAATGTAGCGGAAGCGCCGTCCCCGGAAAGAAGACGACACGCGGCAGGGGAAACACGGGAAGCCTGGCCAACTCCTCAGCCGACAGCGGAGTGCTTGGTTGCCATTCCATTCGAGCCTCTATTCGGGCTCGTGCCAGAGCACGTGCAGCGCTCGCGGCAACTGCGGGCTTCCGAGCACGTCGCACTTCTCGCAGGCGAGGGGGAAGTTGCCCTCATCACAAGACTGGCATTCTGTCAGGACGGACACCATCGCGGTCAGCTCCTCTCGCAGCTTTCGGAGCTTTGCAATCTTCTGTTGCATGGTGTCGATCTGTTCGGTCAACACGTGGGACATCCGTTGGCTGGCTTCTTCAGGACAGTCACAGTCGGACTTGAGGCAAAACAGATCCTTGATGTTCTGCAGCGACAGCCCGGCCTCACGGAGGTCTAGGGCCAGTTGCAGTTTCATCAACTCACGTCCCGAAAAGAGTCGGTGGCCGCACGCGCTGCGGCGCTCCGGCTCGATCAGCCCTTCCTGCTCATAGAAGCGAACCGTGCGCAGTGTGCTGTCACTCAGGCGGGCCATGTCGCCGGTAGTGAGTAGCTCCCCGCAGGCCGGTGCCTCGATTGCTGATGTTATTGAATCCGTCACAGCCCAGGCTCGAAAACGTGTGTGTTTCCAGGAGCTTGGGCAAATATGGAGGCCGACTGCCCCATGTCAAGGCTGGGGCGCCATACCTGCGGGATTATTCAGCAAACCTAGATACGCCTGCTCGATGGCTTCGAAGCGCATGGTGAAGGTGTAGTAATCGCGATCGCGCACGTCTCCGAACACTTCGAGCGCCTTCTTGACGCGGAGTTGATCCTCCGAGGCGGCTTGCAGATGGGCACCCCAGTCGGGAACGTCTTGTCCCAGAAGCACCTCCAGGGCGACGCCGATCGGATTGAACGTCAGTGAGGATCGCTCGAAGCGCAGCCGCCAACCGCTGTAGTCGTCCGGGTCGGTCACCCACTCTCCGTCTTCGAGTTGGCGGACCAGGAGCTCACCGAAGTAAGCGCCGCTCATTGGGGCCATGAGTGACACGATCTCGTCGCGGGGCGAGTCGATGAGCTCGGCATAGTGGTCGAGAATCGGAAGGGTGTCCTGGGTCAGGTCGAGCTCCATTCCGGAGGCGTTCTTGACCGAGGTCACGCAGGCCACTGTGAGGTCCACCACGGCGGTGTTGGTCGTCATCGTGAACCCACAATAGCCCGGTTCGGCAAACTGGCCATCGGTCGATGAATGGGTTAGTGCGGGGGTCGGGTGCCTCGTTGACTCATCAGCCTTACACGGGGCCTTCGGGCCACACCCGTACGGAGCGGGTTCGCGTTTTTCGTGCCGGTCGCATGCCTCTCGAGGTCGAGGTCTTCCGCGTCGTAAATGTCGGGGAGCACCCGGAGCTCCGCCAGCCGGCACTCGGGGGCACCTTGCATCAGCTGGATGACGGCGAGGTCGTCGATGTGCCGTTCATCTACCACGACCCGGAGGCCCAGCAGTTCGTTCTGGTAATTCCGCACGGGGCCCGTGGTCGCGAGCTGTCGGAGCGCGCTAAGCTGCTCGATTCGCTCATGAAGGAGCACGAGGAGGAGGTCCCGGACTACGTCCGGCATTTCGCCATTGTCTACGGGTGCCGCGGCCTTGCGAGCCACGTCGAAGACTCGGAAGCCATCGAGGTCGATGTCACCGAGCTCGAGCCAGTGGACGCGTCGCCGGTCGTAGCCAGCTACTACCCTCGCCTCGCGGGGCTGCTGCCACCCGCTGAGTTCTGGGATCGCGCGTCCACCGAGCTCGCGCCGCTGATCGACGACGAGGAGCTCTGGGTTTTCGTTAAAGTTGGTGAGGAGGACCACGACGCGTTCTCCGAGGCGAGCAGCGACCTTCTCGTTCAGCTCAAGACGGTCGATCAGCTGCCGGTTTGCATCCTCGTCCTGGCCGATACGGGGGCTGACGCGGTGCGACGCGCTTATCTCAACCCGGTTCGCTCCGTGGATGGCCGAATTCTGGAGCTGCTTCGGCGCGACTTCCATGCGACAGTCGTCGTCTACAGCGATCGGCATCAGCTTCTGCGCTCCTTCCGCCTCGAAGCACCACGCGCCTCCAATGCCAAGATGATCATCGGACGCGCCGAGCTCGCTCCGCAGGCTCTCCCCGAACGCTGGACAGATGCCGTCGATGCGTGCCGTTCGGCCCCGATCCCGGTCGATCGAACCGAGCACCCGTTCGTGCTCGAGAACGAGGCGCCGACCGCCGCTGAGGCACTGCGCCGGCTGAAGCGCCTGGAGGTCTGGAGCACTCCGGAGCGGATCGAAGAAGCGCTCATGGTCGTGAGTGTCCCGAGGACGGTATTCGAGCTATCGAGGCGGCGCGTCGTCGCCGATGCTCTGCGGTTCGGTTTGGCGATGTCGAATTCGCTGGTGCTTCAAGCGGTGCGGTTTGGCTTGGCTGCGGATGCCAAGGAGCTGGTGGCTGTGCTCACGCGGCAGTTCGATGAAATCGTGCCTGGCGCGTCCGCACAAGGGCTCGACGATGGCCAGATCCAGGCGAATCGCGAGGCGCTAAAGGGGCTTTGTGTGCTGCACGGGACTTCGACCGGGCGGGAGCTATCGTGTACCATGGAGCATTCGGGGTAACTGGCGAACCAATCATGCGGCTCGGCATATTTAGCGACGTACATGCAAATCTAGAGGCGATGTCCTCCGTCATGGAAGCCTATGGCGGTGAGGATATCGATGTGTACTACTGTCTCGGGGACGTCGTCGGGTACGGTGGGAGCCCGAACGAATGCGCGGACATCGTCCGGGACGTCGCCGAGGTCACCATCCTTGGAAACCACGACGCAGCGGTCGCGGGCCGGATGGACTACAGCTACTACTACGAGGCCGCCCGTCAGGCGCTCGACCTGCATGCGCGCGAGCTGACCCCCGACAACATGGCTTGGCTCAGGCAGCTTCCGTACAAGCACCGCCTCGAGGCGGTCGGCGTGGATCTGTGCCATGGCTCGCCCGTTCGCCTCGAAGAGTTCGAGTACATCTTCGCCCCCGACCAGGCCGCCGAGTGCCTTCCGATCTTGAAGGATCTCGGTCACATCACGTTCATCGGACACTCTCACCTGTGCAAGGTGTTTGGGCTCCGACCCGGGGAGGTCGAGGAGCTTCCGCCTGAAGACTTCGCTCTACAGGATGACACCAAGTACATCGTCAGCGTCGGCTCAGTCGGCCAACCTCGCGACTACGACAACCGTGCAAGCTACACGGTCTACGACAGCGACTCGCGGTCCTTCCATTTCAAGCGCATCGAGTACGATATCGAAGGCGCAGCCTCGAAGATCTTCGGCGCTAGGCTGGAGCGCAATTTCGGCCAACGATTATTTATCGGCGTCTAGGGTACGGATCTTTTCGCCCCTGGTCGGCTTACCTCCTCGGTCACTCCCTGCGAGGTACTGGTGTACCTCTCAGTCGCTCTCTGCGGGGGCGCTCGACCAGAAGCGAAAATCTCCGCACCCTAGCTTTTCTTGCTCCCCTGGTAGTCTTTGAAGAGGGCGTGCCAGATTGGGTGGGCGTCTGCGGGGGCGTCTAGTGACGGGGTTTGCATCGTGCCGGTCTTGCACGCGTATGCGCTGAGCGTCGGGCTTTCGGTGAGGCGCGCTTGGAGCTTGGGCATCGATGCAGAATCGGTGCCGACGCATTTCAGGTTCGAGCCGATGGGTTGCATTGCTTGCAGGGCTTCGTCGAGACCGCGTACTCCCGCAACGGTGATGTTTCGGAAACCGGGGCTCCAGCGGATCGGCTGGGGCTCGCGAACTGACACCGCGTAGGTATCGCCCCGAAACAAGGTCCCTTCCACCTCGGCGATTCCCCTCCACTGTGCCTGTGCGGCCCCGACCGAGATCGGGAGCGGGCCGCGCGGGAGCGTGCGGCTCAGGGGTTCGAGGCCTTCTTTGGCGAGACGTTCGGCGAAGTCCATTGCAGACAGGTCCGGCGTTTCTTCGACGAAGACGAGCTGCGGGGATAGGCACCCCCGTTGGTCGTACGCGCAGATATCGAGCGAAAGCTCGGAGATAGTGTCGCCGAGGTGCGCACCCCGGACGGCATGGGATCCACAGTACGCCACGCTCAGGCCGTGCCCGTGCGCAATCAGCGGGGTGCTTGCGAGGCGGGCCGCTATCGCCTCGATGGTCTCGTCGCTACCGTACACCGAAACCGCCTCGGCAAGCTCGACCAGTGCTGCCTCCGCCTCGACATCGCCTCCCGGGAAAGCGACGACGTCCATCGCAGCGCCCAATCGGGAGTCGGCGGAACGAAGGGCATTTCGGAGCATCGCTGGGAACAGCGTTTCCCTCGAAGATGCCTTGACCAGCACCGGGACGCCGAACAAGAGCGGAACGACGATGCCTCGGACCGAAGCGGTGAACACGTTGCCTGCAAGGACGACCGACAGCAGTCCGATCGGATCGAGGGCTCGATCGGCGCCTTGCCGTGCGTTCTGCGCCAACGCCAGCATCGCATTCTCGGCAATGGTCTCGAGGGTCGTGCGGGTCGCCCACTCGACCATGGGGATGCTCAGGCCGGTCGCTTCCGATAGCGCGTCGCGCTCGCCGTCCGCCTGCCGTGCGAGAGTTGAGGCCGCGTCCGAGAGCCAAAGAGCGCGTTCTGCTAGGGTTGATGTGCTCAGCACCTCGCCCGCCTCGAACACGGAAGCAGCACGAGCGCGGACTGCCGGCCCGTCGTCGGTCACTGCGCCCCCAAGGCCTGGTCCGCGGCAAGCGAACAGCCCCGCGGAGTCGCGCCCGACGCTCGACCGAGCACGACGATGCCGTCGTCGAGCCGCCGCGCGAGATCGGCGGTCTGGATGCAGCAGATCGAATCCAAATTCGCCGTGTCGTCGATTCGAAGAACGCCCACGGATTCGCCTTCGACGGGGTGGAGTGTATCGGGGTCCACCGGTGTCGCGCGAACCCAGGGCGGGACCCACAGTCGCCTCGGCCCGGCTGGCTCGTAGATGTGCTCGCGCAGCGTCGTGTCGTAGAGCTGGGAGCTGAGCTCGGTCGCTCCGAACTCGTTGATGATCCGTGGCGCCGCGACTCCGTACCGCGCGTGGATCGCTTCGAGGAGGACCTCTCGATCGACCTCGCGAGAGCGTCCCTTGTACCCTCCGGTTTGCATGATGCGGCTTCCCGGAGGCAGCTCGAACCGCCGGTCGCGGAGACCATCCTCGGCATGCACGAAGGCGAACGAGGTACCCAGCACCGCAAGTGGCTGGCCCGAGGCCTCCGCGTCGCGAAGCTGCTTGGCTAGGAGCTCGATGTCGAGCGCGCCATGGCGCCAGACCCAGGTGCACTCCGTCCCAAACCATTCCGCGAACCGCGCCAGCATGTACTCGAGCGAGGAGTCCCGTGCTTCGTCCTCGTGCGGGGCGAGCATGACGAGCCGCATCTTGTCGACATCGGGAAACAGCATGTGGCGGGCCGCCGCGCGCGCGGCGAAATCATAGAGCGAGAGGTCGCGATACACGTGCACGCTTCGCTCGGAGGACGTCGTGCCCGAGCTCCGGAACACGCGGAGATCTTCTGCCTCGGGATGTGCCGCGATCCGTCGAAACCGGAAGACGTCGGTCGGTAGGGCAGGTGGCCATGTCCCGTGTCGTTGCAGCCGGCCATATTCGGGAATTCGAGTGGCCTGCCACGCGGCGAGATCTTCGATCAACTCATCTCGCGTCCAGGCGTCGACCCTCTGGCCAGCTTCGAAGCGTGCGATCTGCGCCTCGATGCGACCTTTCAACGCGGCACGCGCCGTCACCGCGCCCCCAGCACGTCTCGGAGCGATGCGATGAAGCCTGCGAGTTGAGTTTCACTCACTGTCACCGGAGGGGCTAGTTGGAGGATGTCGGCCTTCGCGCCCGCAGGCAGCACGAGGTACCCGCGTTCGAGGAGTGCGCGGGTGACCGTCAGGGCCTGCGTAGGACGCTCTAGCTGTAGGCCGAGCATCATCCCTGCGTGCCGCACTTCCAAAACCCCGGGGAGCCGCTCCGCGGACAGTGCCGCCGCGAACACCTCGCCCCGATCGGCCGCTCTTGCGACCAGCTGTTCGCGTTCAATCAGCTCGAGCGTTGCGAGCGCGGCTGCGGAGCCGAGCGGGTCTCCGTAGAACGTTCCCGTGTGAATCGCCTCCCGGTCCGGGGCGCCCCACGCTTGCATCACCGCTTCGCTCCCGATGCACGCGCTGACTGGCAAGCCCCCACCCAATGCCTTCCCGACGCAGATCACGTCCGGGGTGACTCCGTCGCCAACCGATCGCCACCAAGCACCGCAGCGGCCCAGGCCGGTGAAGATCTCGTCGACGATCAGCAGCGCGTCGTTCTTCTTGCACGACCGCTCGAGCGCTCCGAGAAAGCCGGGCGGCGGGAGACGAACACCCGCGCGCCCCTGAACGGGCTCGACAATCACTGCGCCGATGCCGCTCCAGTCTTCGGGCAGTGTGCCGAGCGCCACGTCGAGGCTGACATCGCCTCCGGGCCATGCCGCGAAGTGAACGTCGGACTGCAGCTGCGCCTGAAACGGTTCACGAAAGCGCTCGGCGTACCCGGACACCGCCAGAGGACCATAGGTCAAACCGTGATAGCTACCTTCGAACGCGACGACTCCCGTCTTTCCGGTCGCCATCACCGCGGTCTTGAGCGCAGCCGTCACCGCGTCTGCGCCGCTGAGCGAAAGCATTGCGCGCGCCTCGGGCCAAGGGGCTAGCGCGCAAAGCCGTTCGAGGAGCTCGATCTTCATGTCGGAGGGATGCAGGTCACCGAGGGCGTGCAGCAGTCGGTCGGCCTGCCGCTTCACCGCCGCGACGACTTCCGGATGACGATGCCCGACGAACGCCACACCGAATCCCGATGTGAGATCGACATATCGGTTTCCATCGGCATCCACGACGTTCGCGCCCTGCGCTTCGACCCAGACGACGGGGTCGTGGCTCGCGCCAATCTGTTCTTCACGCCGCTTACGCCGCGTCGTCAGCGCCGGGCACTCGCTGGCCGCGAGGCGTTCGATCCATGCCCGTCCCGCAGCCGCGGGAACCGGCTTTCGGACGGCCGGAAGTGCGTCACCGTCGGTCACCGTCGTGTCTTAGCACGGCACTGCTTTCGGACGCCTTCGGCGGTGTTTTGTCCCTCCCCACCACCCCCACGCTATGGCCTATCTAGCCCGCGAGCGGTTTGGGCTTCCAAGGGTAGAAGACCACCGCGCGTTCGCGCGCTTTGCGGAGCATGTCGTGGCCGTCGATCATCAGGACGTCGATTTCCACGTCGTGCTTTCGGCCGGCTTCGCAGAGATCCTTGATGATGGTGGTGACGTTGTCGCGGTAGTTGTCGGTGATTCGGAGGCCGATCGCCGGGGTCGGGTCTCCGGCCGGACGCGCGACCTCGCAGTATGACGCCCATTCGATCTCGAAATAGCCTCGCAAGACGTCGGCGAGCGACTTGAGCAAGGTCTCGTCCGGCGCATAGCGGACATCGACCAATTTGATCCCGTCGCCGATCGAGGGCGCGGCGATCCGCGCCGGGCGTTGTGTCGGAGGACTCTCGGTCTCCTCCGCTGGCTTCTCGGTTTGCTCGGTCGGAGGCTTCGGTTCGGCAGGGCCCGCTCCTACCGGACCGATCGCCGGTAGCTTCAGCTTTCCTGGTTCCAAAGACGGCAGCGGGTGAGCGGCTGGTGCGGTCGGCGCGTCGGAGGCGAGCCTCGGCGCACTAGAGGAAAGAGGATGGTTCGACTCCGGCTTTGCGATGTCGTCCTGAGCGGTCACTACGGACGGTGAGACCGACTTTGATTGCCGCTTGGACGGCGGGATGATGCTCGCCGCGCCATAGGTTCCGCCGTCGCCGACCTTCGCGGCGCTTGCCCGAACCTCTTCGATCTTCGCGCCGGGTGGCTCGCTCTTCCGTCTGTGCGCGGGACGCGAGCTCTTGCGGTGCCTTGGCGGTGGCTCGCTTTCCTTCAGCACGGCACGTGGCTGGGTCGGTGGCTCACTGTCGTACGGTTCCTCTTTCGGAATCTCGTGCGGCTTTGTCGGCAGGTCGCTCAAGCGATCGAGCTTCTCAGATCGGCTCGGCGCCATGCTGTACATCGTCGAGATCCCCTTCACCGGCGAGGGGAACGAGCTAGGCGCGGACGGTTTCTTCTCTGGAGCGGGCGGCGGAGGCCGTGACGTACGGAACGGCCCGGTGCTATCCATCTCGCGGAGGATCGACTTGAACTCGTCGCGCTCGTATTCGAGTGAGTGGTCCAAGCCGATGTCGATGACGACGAAGGCGTACTCGCGCGTCCATGCGTGCCGCAGGATGTCGCCTCCGATCGCTCGATGCGTCGCGATGCTTCCGTCCGCTTCGAGCCAGTCGAATCGCTCCGCTGCGCCCTTCAGTTTCTCTTCGGAGCTGAACACCGCGAGCGCCTCTTCACCGTCGGCGTTGATCAGCGTGCGGAAGCCCTCCGCGCGCGGCTCCCAGGTCGCCAACCAGACCGGTCGCAGCGAAAGCGCTTCGAGCGCTTCTGACTTGGGCCCAGGGCCCTTCCCACCTTCGTTCAGCAGAACGAGGAACGCGTCGATGCCGCGATCATCCACTGGGCTTCCCATCCCGTTTACACCATCCACCTACCATTGTAATCCTGAAGGCGTACCGGAACGCAAGTTTTCTCTGACGCTTGACAGGCCTTCGTCGGCGGCTAGGCTCCGCGCCTGTTTTCCGGGCCCAGATAGCTCAGTTGGTAGAGCAGAGGACTGAAAATCTTCGTGTCCCTGGTTCGATTCCAGGT
>Ga0209567_10001334_pt1 | contig 12814 bp, 9 predicted proteins | sample COG_12_FD_184756 | JGI IMG/M metagenome (GOLD analysis project Ga0209567, IMG submission 184756) | Pelagic marine sediment microbial communities from the LTER site Helgoland, North Sea, for post-phytoplankton bloom and carbon turnover... | ecosystem: Environmental > Aquatic > Marine > Neritic...
TGCTGGCCCGGCTGCGTAACGTTGGGGCGCACGTCCACGCCGATGCCCGGCGCACCGGCTCGATCCGCTATGCCTACGTGACCGCGCCCGACGGCGTGGTCATCGAGCTGGTGGAGCTGCACCTGCCCGCCCATCTCGCGCCGCTCATGCCGGTGCTCAACGGCGTGAACCGTGCGATTCACCTCACGCGGCGGGCCCTGGCGAAGCAACTCTTCAAGTGAAATACACGATCTGGGGCTCGGTTCTGTCTCCGTTTTCGCTCAAGGTTCGTGCGATGTGCGACTTCGCGCGTGTCGACTACGTCTGGCTTCCGGGCGACGGCGGTTTAGTTCAGGGGCTTCGCTTCAACTGGCGCGTGGAGCGACTGAAGGCGGGCCGCCTGGCTCTCACCTATCCGCCTCTCGACGAGCTCAGCGAGTTTCCACTCGTGCCCTTTCTCTTCGCCGACGACGGTAGCAACATCTATGACTCCACGGCCATTGCCCAATGGCTGGACGACCACCATGCGACCGAGACTCGGGGCCTGATTCCAAACGACCCCGCTTGCAGGTTCGTCACGAGGCTAATCGACGACCATTTCGACGAGTTCGGTCTCTATGTCGCCCATCATCATCGCTGGGTGACCTCTGCCGAGGATAACGACGCAGGCCTGCGGGTGGCGAACGAGTTCGCTCAGCCGCTTCCCGGTTTCGCCCGGCGACGTTTGGGTCATTGGTTTGCGAAGCGACAGGTTCGACGACTGCCATATCTCTTCAGCGTGGCGCCGCCGGGCTATCATGTAGATGGGTTGCCGCCGAGCCTGACACCTCCGAGTCGGACCGACTTCCCCGATACGCACGGGCTGCTCGACGAGGCGTTTGTTCGTTCGATCGATCTCGTAGAAGACGTGCTCAAACAAAGGCCTTTCTTGTTTGGAAGCAGGTTTACGCTCGCGGATGCGAGCGTCTACGGACAGCTCGGGATGAACACGAGCGACCCTTCCGCCGCACACATCATCGAGAAACGCGGACCTGTCCTGTGGGATTGGCTGCAGACGATCCATCGGCAAGGAGCGCGCGGTTTTGCAGACGGCGAAGCGCCGAGGCGCGATCACATCGAAGCGCTCACGCCGCTCCTTGACGAGATCGCGCGGATTCATGTCCCCTTGATGGAGCAGAACGAGCGCGCCTACGAGCGCTACAAAGCAAAGGGACAAACCCGTTTCAACGAATCAGCCTTCTGGTGTGGGGAGTCCTTGTACGACGGCGACCTCCTCGGCCATCCCTTCCGATCGGTAGTCAAGACCTTTCAGGTGAAGGCTTGGCGAGACCTCAAAGCACATTATGCCGAGCTCGGAACAGACCACGGGTCAGCGCTCCCTGCCGCGGTTCGTGCGGCTTTCGACCCAGGTACCTAGTCCACGAGGCCGCCGCTCGACGTGCAGCCGATCCCACGCTAGGAGGCAACCTAGCCGGGCAGAGGTATTTGCAATGAAACGGATAGCGAGTTTCGCTTTTCTTCTTTTCGGTACGGCCTGGCTTGGATGCTCGACGAGCTCTGACGTCGCACCGACGGGATACGAGCTTCGAAAAGAAGCGTACTTCGAGGAGACTCTCAATGCCGAGAGTCGCAATACCTATTCGGAGCTGATGCGCTTGGCGCGCGGCGTGGCTCCGGACGAATCCAAGTTCCAACACGACCTCGATCGCATGAACGATCGCTTGGATACCGCCGACTTCAATCTCCCTGGCTTGCTTTGGATGCTCTACAAGCACTCGGACTCCGAATTGCTTAGCGAGCAGATCCTCAGCAATGCAAAAAGCAGCATTCTCGCCTTCAAGTACTGGCCCGATGAGCTCGAGACCGAGGCTGACCCCGTCGATACGGACGACATGGTCTACTGGACCGAGAACCACTTCATCTTGTTCAGCACCGGCGCCTACCTTGCCGGCCAGTTCTATCCGGACGAAGTGTTCACCGCCAGCGGCGAAACGGGCGCGGAGAAGATGGCGAAGTTCAGACCGCGCATCATGCGATGGTTGGAGCTCCGCTACAAATCCGGTTTCAGCGAGTGGCTCTCCAACGTCTACTACGCGGAGGACATCCCAGCCCTCGTGGCGCTGGTCGAACTAGCTGAGGACGAGGAGCTGAAGCAACTCGGGTCGATGGTGTTGGACCTGATCTTCGCCGACATGGCCTTGAATCAGTTCAGAGGCACCTTTGGCAGCACCCACGGTCGCACTTACGAGAACAAGATGAGCGGCGACCGGGACAGCACCGGCTCCGTGTCCAAGCTCTTCTTCGACCTGGGCAAGTTTCAAATCGGCAGGATGAGCTCGGTGACGCTCGCTTTGAGCACGACCTACCGACTGCCTCGGGTCATCTACGACATGGCCCACGACTTCGACCGCCAAGAGTACGAAAACCTCCAGCGCATGAGCATCAAGATCGAAGAGGCAGCCAGTTGGGGGCTCGACACCTCAGTGCTCGAGGATGGCATGACGTTCCTGACGCTCGAGGCCTACACGCACCCTCTGATGGCGAGCCTTTTCGTGGAGATGCTCAACGCCTACAAATGGTGGGAGCACTCCGACTTCGCTCCGTTCAAGGACTTCCGGGATGTCCTCGAAGACGAGGCGATTCGCACGGCACTGGCCGTTGCACAGGAGAAAGACATCACCCGGAACATGCGCCCCGAGGTCAATATCTACACGTATCGAACCCCGGACTACATGCTGAGCACCGCGCAAGACTGGCGGAAGGGTTACGGCGGGGACCAACAGTCGATCTGGCAGGCGACGCTCGGGGTGGATGCGGTTGCCTTCACCACCCATCCCGCCGATGAGGATCTGGATGGGCCGTCACCTGGCTATTGGGTTGGCTACGGAACCATGCCAAGGGCGATTCAGGTCAAGAACGTAGTCATCACGCTCTATGACGTGGACACCGAGACTGAGCTCTATGTCACCGATCAGCCTCTCTACACGCATGCCTTTTTGCCCAAAGACAAATTCGATGAAGCCTACAAAGAAGGTGGATGGTTCTTTGCGCGCAAAGGCGATGGGTACTTGGCTCTGTGGTCGTCCGATCCCGATGCGGACTGGATCGAGAACAGCGATCCGGAGCGATTAGAGCTAGGTGACCACGAGATCATCGCAGATGGCGAAAAGACCATCTGGATCTGCGAGCTCGCTCGCGCATCGGACTACGCGGACTTTGCAGCATTCAAGGCGGCCATCCTCAGCGCACCGCTGACGGCCGACGCAGATGCGCTCACGGTGGATTACGCATCGCCGTCGCAACGCCGCTTGGTGATGGGCTGGGACGGTCCGATCACCCAGGATGGATCCGGGCTCGTCGTCGGCGACTTCGCGAGATACGACAACCCCTACAGCGCTTCCGAGTTCCCGGGCGACCTCATCTCATTCGAACACGCTGGCCAGTCTCTGAAGCTGAACCTCGCCAAACGGTCCCGTGAAGTGAGTCGCTTCCTAGATTGATGAGCCCAGAACATGGACGCGAAGACGAATCGATTCTTGGGAACCGCAGCAAGCGCGGCTGTAGCTCTTCTGGTAGCTGCGGGCGCTCTATCGTCATTCACCGGCTGCAGCGACTCAGCATCGCCGCCCCCAATCCCACCCAACATCGTCCTCATCACGGCGGACGATCTAGGTTGGCGAGATCTGGGATGCTTCGGCGACGAACAGGTGCAAACGCCCAACCTGGATGCTCTGTGTGAAAAGGGGATCCGATTCACCAATGCCTTTGTCACTGCCTCGAGCTGTTCACCGAGTCGTGCGAGCCTCCTCACCGGTCAATACCCGCATACCAACGGCGTCGACGGGTTGGTTCATCGGCATCCGGAGAAATCGCTTCCGCCGGGATATCCCACGTTAGCCTCCTTACTGGCCGGCGCCGGGTACCGAACTGCGATCCAGGGCAAGTGGCACCTGTCTGCGAGGGACGATCCCGAGGCGTTGGGGTACCACGAGAACTTGTCGGACGCGTACGAGCAACTGATCTCGAATGATTTAGATGTCGAGAAGAGCTTGGCGTTTATCGAGCGCAACCAAGGCAACCAATTTTATCTGGAGATCAACTCCAAGCATAACCACCGACTCCCCAACGGCGAGTTTGAGTTTGACCCCGACTTTCCGGTCGATCCCGACTCGCTTCAACCGCCCGACTATTGGCATCTTCCGGACTGGCCTGAAATACGGCTCGAGTTGGCCAAGTACTACAGCCAAACCCAGCGACTCGATTGGATTGTCGGTCAAGTGATCAACAAGCTGAACGACTTGGGTCTGGCCGAAACCACCATCATCGTTTTTTTGGGCGACAATGGCCCGCCCTTTCCCGGCGCGAAGATGACGCAATACGATCGCGGAGTCGGTACGCCGTTGATCATTCAAGGCTCGTCGATAGTGCGTTCCGTTGCTCCAATCGAGGGGCTGACGAGCACCATCGATCTAATGCCGACTTTGTTGGAAGCCGCCGGCGTCCCAATCCCCGATGGGGTAGAAGGCCAATCCTTCCTGTCGCTGCTGACCGGCCGCGAAGCCAACGGGGTAAGAGAGGCCGTCTATTCCGAGATGACCTACCACGTCGGTTATCTGCCCAGTCGGGCGGTGCGCGCCAACAACTGGAAGTACATCAAGAATTACTCGGACAATCCGGTAGGTCTCGACGAATGCGCCGACAAGGAGTGGGCGCAGCGCTTGGCCGAATCCCCCGATCAACCTTGGCTCCTTCCCCGCGTGGAAGAGGAGCTTTACAACCTCGGCGAAGATCCCCACGAGCAGGTCAATCTCGTCAGCGACCCCGACTCCGCACAAATGTTAGGCCAGATGCGCCAACTGCTTCGTGACCATATGGAAGCCACCGACGATCCGTTCCTAGACGCACCGTTCACGCACGACTACGTCCCGCCCGAATAGACCGGCCCCTCCTGGGAAGATCAGCTACTTCTTGAGTAGGTCGCGAATTTCTTCGAGGAGGACTTCCTCCTTCGGCGGTGCGGGCGGTGCGGCCTCTGCGGCCTCTTCTTCCTTTTTGCGCATCGAGTTCATCCACCTGATCATCATGAAGATGACGAATGCGATGATCACGAAATCGAAGATCGACATCGCGAACGCGCCGTACTTGAGGGTTGCTGCGCCTGCTTCTTCCGCGGCCGCAAGCGACTCGTAGTTGCCCTCGCCGAGCAACACGTAGCTCTGGCTCACATCGAAGCCGCCGGTGAACAGCCCGATCACAGGCATGAGTACATCCTTGACCAACGATGCGATGATCTTTCCGAAGGCTGCACCAATGATGATGCCCACCGCCATATCCATCACGTTGCCCTTCAGGGCGAACTCTTTGAACTCTTTCAACATGAGCTTTCCTCTTTCGTTCGAGTGCCCCGGTCCGAGGCGAGGTCTGTATGCACGGATTCGTAGGCAGCCGCAATGGTCAGCATTCAATCCCGTGACGCCCAGGGAAGCGACGGGCTCCTGCGCGGCTCGGTTCTCGGTCCGAGGCTTCAGTGCTACAACTTCGAAGACCTGCTCATGAGTTTCGATCTACCGATGAACGACGTTCCGGACGCGAGAATCGAGCTCGGCCGCCTTCTGTTTTTCGATCCGATCCTATCGGTGGACGACCAAACCGCATGCGCGACGTGCCACAGCGAGATCTGGGGCATGGGAGATGGCATACCGCGAGCGGTCGGCCACGGGGCTGGCCTCAACGCCGGACCCGCTCGAGAGGGCCCCAACATGCTGCGGCGCAACTCTCCAGCGCTCTACAACCTCGCATTCCGCTCCAGCCTGCTGTGGGATGGTCGCGAGCAGGTGCTCGAAGAGCAAGCACTCGTCCCACTCTTTGCCGAAGACGAGCTCAGCGCCGACCGGGAGACGCTCCTCGAAGAGCTGTCCAGCGTCCCCGAATACGAGGCACGTTTTGCAGATGCCTTCCCGGAGTGTCCGACAATCACCATCGACCCTGCCGGTCCATGAGCTCGCCGAGCATCGCCGTCATCGGGGGCGGGATCGCGGGTTGCTCGGCGACCTGGTTCTTGCGTCAGGCGCTGGGGGAGGGGGCCAAGCTGACCGTCTACGAGCGTGACGCCCAACTTGGTGGACGACTCGCGACGCTCGACGTGGGGGGAACGCCGGTCGAGTCCGGCGGAACGATCATCCACGAGACCAATCGCTACTTGGCGAGCTTCGTCGATCAACTCGGGCTCGAGCGCGTCGAACCCCATCAGCGCGAGCAGGGTGGCAGCGACAGCGTGGGCGTCTGGGATGGGAGACGCTTCGCGTTTCGTACTCACGACTCGGCTCTGATCACGCGGCTGGCTGCTGTGCTGAGTTTCGGCGTGGTGGGGCCGCTGCGGTTGCAACGCGCGGTCGCCCAGGGTGTCGAAAAGTGGAACCAAGTCTACGAACATCTCGAGCGCGGCGCTGCGTTCGACTCTCCGTTGGCGCTTTGCTCGGAGCTAGGCCTCGCCGACCTCCTCGGGCAGGACGGGCGCCAATGGCTCGGGGACAATGGCGTGCGGGGCCGCTTCGTGGATCAGTACGCCACGCCTGTCGGCCGGATCATGTACGGGCAGGACGTCTCGATGAACGGACTGGCCACCTCGATTGCGCTGGCCGGCGCAGGGTTGGCGGGGTCGCTCTTTGCGGTCGGCGGCGGCAATCGCCTCGTCTGTGAAGGACTCGTCCGCGACGCTGGGGCGACGCTGCAGACCGGCACCGAGTGCGCAGGAGTGTCTAGGGACGGTGCGCGGTTCGCGGTGCAGCTGTCGGACGGACAGTCTGTATCGCATGACGTCGTCGTCCTGGCGACGCCGGCCGGTCCAGCGGTGCTTGCGTTGTCTGGGGTGGAGCCGCCCGAATCCGCCGTGCGCCCCCGCCCGTTCCAGATCACGTGGGCGACTTTCGTCAAAGGAACGCCTCGGGCCGACTACTTTGGCATGGCGCGACCGAGCGACCTGCCCGACACCGTGCTCACGGTGGAAGACGACGCGATCCCCTTCAGCTCGCTCGGTCTAGTTGCGACCGCGCCTGATGGAGGGTCCGTCTACAAGCTGTTCAGTAGACATCGGGCCGGGGAGCCGCTCTTGGACGAGGTCTTCTCCAGCCGCGATGCGGTCGAGCAGGTCCGCTGGGAGGCCTATCCGGTCTTGCGCCCGAGCAGCGATCTTCCGCCCTTCCGTCTCGCCGACGGTCTCTACTGGGTGAATGCGATGGAGTTCGCAGTCTCGACGATGGAGACAGAGGCGGTCGCAGCACGCAACGTCGCCAACCTCGTGGCGGCGCGGCTCTTCGGGCGCTGAAAAGAGTCGACTAGGGAGCAACCTCGCAGGGATATGCCTCGGCGCCGGGGATATCCTCCACGAAGTTCGCTTCTTCAGCCCGGTCTTCGATGGTGTCAGGCTCGGTCACCGCGCGCCAGAACCAGTCCTTCATGGCCACGCCATCGACCATGCCGCCCCAGAGATCCTCTCGGAGGGTGACGACGTGCAGGCTCTCGTCGGAGACACTGGTGTAGTAATACTGGATCCCGTCGAGCTCCCTGGTGTCGCAGTAGTCCTGCCGCATCGTGTTGATCCACTGCGCTGACCATTCCTCGTCGGTCTTCCCCATGCCCGTGAAGAACGCGTCCCCGCGTTGGGTGTCGTCCTTCGGGTTGCTGACGATCAACATCTGCTGCTCGGGCACCTGCTTGAGGCGCGGCGAGATTGCGTTGTACAGCACCGGGCCGACCGCGCAGTCCCCGTGGAAGCAGTAGGGCGGGAGGTTTGGTAACATGTTCCACCCGTTCTTGGCGGGGATCTTGAGGGCCCCGAGAAGCTTCACGCCGAAGGGCTCCTGGTTGTCGAGCGCGCCGCCCGCGTCGGGGAACGCAGCGGTCCTAGGCCACTGCAGGTCGTCGAGGAACCAATGGTAGTTGTAGAGCGCGCCGTAGCCGCCCGCCGACCAGCCGCCGAAGAGCGCAATCAGCTCGTCCGGCCGGAACCCAGCGTCGCCCTCGGCATCCATCTCCTTCCAGAGCACGTCACGGACCATCTGGACGGCCGCCCGCAAGTTGATCGAGCCATAGCGGGGCAAATCGACGGTTCCTGGGTACTCGATCACGCCTCCGCCGGCGAAGACGTCCTGGTTACAGTACGGAAGGTAGACCTGGGTCCAGTTGGAGAACGGGCTCACCGCGGGGTCCTCGGAGGCAATCCCTGCGCCGAGCGGCTCGTCGTCCATCGCGTTGAAGAGGTCGGGATTGTTCTCGATTCGGCCCGCGCATTGGTCTTCGAGCACACACACACCGCCGCCCTGCAGGCCGACCAGGACGCGATCGAGAGAATCGCCCTCGGGCGCGAGCTTGACCCAAAACGCATACGCCGTGCCGTCACCGCACATGGTGCCCCACTTGTCGCCATCGACTACGATCTGGACCCACTCGCCACGCGTCGGCTCGAAGTCGGTATTCGAAGGGCCGCAACCGAGCGTGAGCGGGCTGGTTTGCTCGTGAGACGTCGCCGTGACGCAGTCGATTTGGTGCACCGCACGATCGACGTACGTCGTGGGGTCGACGGCTATCAGAGCTTCGAGCGGCGTGGCGGCGCATGCAGCTTCGACCTCGCTGAGCGCGGCGTCCGCAAGGGCCTGCCGTTCCGCGTCGACAGTGGCCGCGTCACAAGACTCGCCCGTCAAGCAGCTGCCAATCGCAGTCAGCGTGCCATCGACCATGGTCGACACGGCTTGGTGTGCGCTGATCAAGCAGCTCTTTTCGTCGCCACTTGCGGCGGGATAGACGGCACCCTGCGGACCGCCATACGTACGCCATGCGATCGAGTCCGCTTCGGAGTGACAGGAGTTCTGGAGCCTGCCGACTAGCGCATCGACCGAGAGCGAGAGGAAATCTCCGTCACTGCAGGCCCCCTGGACGTCCGATTGAAGCGTGGCAAGCGCCGCGGCCACCGCCGCATCGTCCGCTGCACACGGGGCGTCACTATCGGTGTAACACGCCTCCCATGCGGCGCTGACGCTGCCTATGCACTTTCGAACACCGTCCGACGCCGCCTCATCACAGGACCCGTAAGCCGGAGAATCGCTAGTGCATCCGGCAACCGCGACGAAAGGAATCGAAAGGATGACGGCGCTGAGGCCAAGTTTCAAAGACGACATGGGGCTCTGCGTATCGGGCCAGTGGGCAACTGTCAATGGGGGGAAGAACCGGTGTTTACCCGGGCCGCCCTCCGGGTTAACGTCTGCTCCGTGCCCAACCACAAGCTGGCTCTGTTGCTGTTGGTCGGCGCCAGTCTGCTGACGGCCGGCTGCAGTGGCGACTCGTCGGCAGTTCCCTGCACGTCTGCCCTACTGATCGATCTCGACGTCATGACCGACGTGGATGACGCCGACGTCGTGATCAGCGAGGTGCACTGGGTCATCACCGGCAACGGCATGGCGCCGATGATGGGCACCATCGACACCAGCGATCCCAATGCCACGCCCTCGGTGGAAGTCTTCGGGCTCGCGCCCGGCAACTACATGATCGATCTCGAAGCAACCTCAGAGGACGGCAAGACCACCTGTCGAGGATCGGCGACATTCGACGTTGTGGCGGGCGTCGCCACCGAGGTGGCTGTGCTCCTTCGATGTTCGACCGGCCAGCGGTTCGGCGCGGTCCGCGTGAACGGCGAGCTCAACATCTGCCCCGAGCTCACGAAGGCGGTAGTCGCACCACTTCAAACGTCGATCGGAAACGTGATCACCGTTCGCTCCCAGGCCGAGGACGCCGAGGACGATCCCATCGAGTACTCTTGGACCGCCGATAGCGGAACCTTCGCAAACCCTTCTGCGCCCGCAACGTTCTACACGTGTGAAGAAACCGGCAACGATCACCTCACCATCTCGGTGACCAACCACCACTCCGAGTACTGCGTCGATAGTTGGACCGTCGACGTCACCTGCGTCGACGGGAACGGTACGGGCGGTACCGGCGGTAGCGGTGCGACTGGCGGCAACGGTGGTACCGGCGGCGCAGGCGGCGCGGGTGGTCTAGGTGGCAATGGTGGTACCGGCGCGACGGGCGGCACTGGGGGTAGCGCCGGCGCAGGCGGTACGGGTGGTACTGGCGCAGCGGGCGGCTCGGGCGGCAGGGGCGGCGGCGGTGGTGCGGGCGGCACCGGTGGTGCGGGCGGCGCGGGTGGTAGCGGGGCGGGCGGCATGGGCGGCATGGGCGGCGACTCGGGCGCGGGCGGCACTGGCGGCGCAACGTGCGAGATCACCGTCTCGTTCACTCGGCCCTAGGCGTTGCTACTGTTCGCCGGACTTCTCATCTGGGCCTTCGGGGTCTGAGCCTTCGGGGTCTGCCTCGGCGATGCGGAACTCTACGCGGCGATTCTGCGCCAGCTTCGCCTTGCTCTTCGCGTTTGGCTCGAGCAGCTGCGTCTCACCAAACCCCTCCGCGATGAACCGGTCTTCGCTGACTCCGCCCTCCTCGACCAGATAGCGGACAACCGATTCTGCACGCCGTTGCGAAAGCCGCATGTTGTAGGCGGCCGGTCCAGTCGGGTCGGTATGGCCCTCGACCCGGATGTTCGTAATTTCGGGGTGGGCGTCGAGGACCTCCGCCACCTTGTCGAGGACCGCGTGGGAACGCTTCTGGAGCTGCGCGCTGTCCACGTTGAAGTAGATCTTGTCGAGGATCTCGAGCCCGCTGTCTTCGATGACCACGCGCGGCTCCTCTGGGCAACCCGCGTTTTCGACGGGGCCCGGTTCGTCCGGGCAGTCGTCGATTCGGTCGGGGACACCATCGCCGTCGCGGTCGGGATCCGGACAACCATCGTTGTCTGGCGGTCCGCGCTCGTCGGGACACGCGTCGTCGACGTCGAGAATGCCGTCCCCATCCCTGTCCACGACGATGACTTCTTCCTTCTCGGGCATCGTGTAACCGAGCATTCCGATCAGGCGCCAGTCGGGATTGCCGTAGCCCGAGGTCACTCCCCCAGTGCCGGCGATACCTACGGCGAAGCCTTTGGGATGGAGGTACTTGAAACCGCCGAGGAGCTCGACCGGCGATTCCTGGCGGCCGCCGAACCCGGTGCCTGAGGCAGCAGCGGTCCGACCAAAGGTTTCCATAGTGAGCATGAAACGGTCCTGCCCCAAGAGGACTTGGACTGCGGCTCCGAATGTGAGCTGGTTGCCGATGTCCAGCGACGGGACGTCTTGCGGGAAGCTCGTCTTGTAACCGACATTGAGCGGAATCCGAATGTACTCGCCCGCGTTGAAAGTCCCTAGCACTTCGAACCATCCGCCGACGTTCGGGCTCTTGTTCGGCTCACCGAGGTAGTTCTGCTGCGGCCTCGCTGCAGAAGCCGTGTTCGTGGTCAAAGTGGCCTGCGCGGCCAATTGAAAGATGTTCTCGCGCGTCCCGTACAGCACACCGCGAGCACCCACATACAAATCGCCGAGGCCCGTTCCCGTCGGGATCAACAGGCCCTGACCGATCGACTCCAGGAACGCGGTGGCGTCGTCGGAAAGGTTGTCGCGGAGAATGAAGGTGTAGGGAAGGTCCATGAAGATCACGAGGCGCTCCCACAGGCCAAGGCTCCACGTGAGGTGACCGGTCAGCTGCGAGTGCACGAGCGCGAGGCGCTGATCAGGGATCGGGCCGTTGGTCACTTTGAGCTCCATCGTGTCCCGGGAGAAGTCCAAGTAGACTTGGAAGCCGAACCGCAAGTGGCCCTGCCCGTCGGCGTTGCTCACGGCGAATCCATCGGTCGCGAGCTCTGACGGTCGAAACTGGTTCAGATCGAGCTGCGGAAGCGTTTGTGCGGTGGCGCCCGACACGAAGCCAAGACCAACCACGATGGTCATCAGGACCGCGACCCAAGTCCGGCTGGACCTCGTCGGGTTCTCCTTCACCCCAGCCTCCTCGGCTCACCGCACCGCCCAGGTGCCCTCACCAGGACATCGGCTCCTTGGTACCATTTTTGGCCGCCGATACAAAGCGCGCAGCCGCTGTCGACTCGCGTTTCCCTTGCTGGAGTGCGACCGTCCGCGAAACCTTGGCGCAAGCGATCGAAGCGGCCGGCGACCCGAGGTTGTCCCCGTAGTCATTAAAGGTCCTTTTGTGGGCCGACTTGCGGCCTTGGGCAACATTTGCTTCATATCGGCCCATGCCCGACTTTGGTACCGCCGACATTCACAACGTTCTGCTCGCTGGCTCGCGCTCGAGCGGGAAAACCACCCTCGCCGAAGCCCTTCTATTTCACGCCGGTGAAGTCAGCCGCCAAGGTACGGTCGATGCCGGCACTTCGGTGAGCGACTTCGAGAAGGAAGAGCAAGCGCACCACTACTCCGTGTACTCGACCCTCCTGCACGCCACGCATCAGGGCAAGCGTATCAACATTCTCGACCTTCCGGGTGCGCCTGATTTCATCGGGCAGGCGATTGCGTGTCTTCCCGCTGCCGAGACGATGGTGCTGGTCATGGATCCGGACGCCGGGATCGACAGCATGAGCCGCCGCCTGGTGAAGCTCGCGCACGATCTCGACCTACCGGTTGCGATCGTGGTGAGCCACATCGGAGAAGCAAGCGCACGGTTGGGGCCATTCCTGAGGGAGCTCAAAGAAGCGTTTGGTCGTGGCTGCCTCCCGATCAACCTGCCGGCGGACAACGGCGCGGCAGTCATCGATTGTTTGCTGAACGGAGAGGGCGATAGCGACCTTGGCGCGGTCGCCGGTTTTCACACGGAGCTGCTCGATCAAATCGTCGAGATCGACGACGCGCTCATGGAGCGATACCTCGAGGGCGAAGAGCCGAACTACGAAGCCCTTCACGAG